>Ga0208162_1001014_pt1 | contig 15183 bp, 14 predicted proteins | sample CB_VirMetaG_4_FD_184539 | JGI IMG/M metagenome (GOLD analysis project Ga0208162, IMG submission 184539) | Freshwater to marine saline gradient viral communities from Chesapeake Bay - CB_1508_1M Viral MetaG (SPAdes) (version 4) | ecosystem: Environmental > Aquatic > Marine > Coastal | place: USA... | reverse complement strand
AAGACGATGCGCGTGTTGCGGTTTGGGGAAATACTTACGCGCAAACACTTGCTGATATTAACAGCGAATCTGAGGCAACTAAGTTTGGCGGTTCTGGCCGTCGCATGAAAATAAAGGCGTATTAACAATGAGTTTTTCTAATACATTTGAGACGCACGTTTTAAACTACGTGTTTACTGCAACAAGCGTTACTAGGCCGACAAATTGGTATGTCGCTTTGTTTACTTCCAACCCTGCTGAAGATGCAAGCGGCACTGAGGTTTCAACCTCCGGCACTGCGTATGTCAGAAAGACAGTTTCGTTTACTGTGTCTGGCAACTTGGCAACCAATTCTGGCGCAGTTGAGTTTCCAACAGCTACAGGATCAGGTTTTGGCACAGTCACACATATCGGCGTATTTGATGCAAGTACTAGCGGTAATTTAATAGCGTACAGCGCCCTATCCGCAAGTAAGGCGATTGCAGCCGGTGATGTGTTTCGCATTCCAACTGGTGATCTAGACATTACGCTCGATTAGTGGCTTATCGCGCCTCATATGGTGCTAGTACCTATGGCACCGCCTTATATGGTGTTACTGGAGCTATAGACGGCTCTACTGAAGTTGTATTCCGCCCTAGCTACGGCAAAGAAACTTACGGCACTTCAACGTATGGCGGTCAAGGCAATGAGACGTGTAATTTATCTGTAACTTGTTCTGGTCAAGTTATTCGTGATGGCGCGGCTACTATCGCGTCTACTTTATCTGTTAGCGTTGTTGACCCCGATACAGTAAACGATGCAAGCGTTACAATTACTCTACAGAGCGCAACGGTTAGCGTTGCAGAGGAATATGTCGCAAGCGATGGATTTAGACCGGGTTATGGTCTAAAAACCTACGGCACAAGCATCTATGGCAGAAACGACAGTATAGAGCAAAGCACGGCCACGATTGCTATTGCTGCGTCAATGACAGTCAACGGCGGTTTAACGCGAAACGTAGCGGTGGCTATTACGCCTAGCCTTTCTACAACTGCAAGCGCAGTGTTTAGCGTAACAGCATCAGCCGCAACAACCTCTAGCCTGTCTTTATCTACATCCGTTGCGCGTGTTTTGCTTGGCAGTTCAACGTCAACAATTGCACTTACATTAGCAACTACAGCCATAGAAAAGTGGGAGCCAATCGCAGGCACGCCGGAAACGTGGACACCAGTTGCAGCTTCAAACGAAACTTGGACGCCAATCACAGATTCCCGCGCTGCATAGAATTTTGGGTTTTTAGCTAACCTATGCGATACTGCACTTAACGAGCTACGGCGCTTGTTTCCCTGACATTGATGGAAAAGTGTGCGTGGCAAAAACGTAACTGAGGAGTTTATTTATGCCAACTAATACCACAACTTATTCATTACAAAAACCTACCGTTGGGGGAGATGAGGACGCCTGGGGTGGTTACATTAATAGCAACCTAGATGCTATTGATGATCTACTAGACGGTACAACCCCGGTAACTGGCATAGACATAAACTCAGGCGCAATTGATGGCACGGCTATTGGCGCAAACTCAGCAAGCACTGGCGCGTTTACAACTATAGTTGGCACGACGTTAAATCTAAGCACTGGCCTTGCAGCTAACCTTGATACAAACGGGCAAGACATTGTGACGTCATCTAACGCAGATTTAGACCTTGCGCCTAACGGAACAGGTAAAGTTGTTGTTCGAGGGAACACAAACTCAGGCAAAATCGTGCTAAACTGTGAAAACAACAGTCACGGCGTAACACTGGCAAGCCCACCACATTCCGCAAGCGCAACTTACGAGGTTGCATTGCCAAACGCGCTAGGCACGTCAAACGCAAGCGCAGTTGTTACCTCTGATGCAAACGGTGACGTAAACTTAGCGGAAGAACTAAAAGCTAAGTCTTACAACGAAACCTACGCAGCCGTTACATCAAGCTCTAACGCTACAACAGTCAACTGCGAGAACGGCAACGCCTTCAGCCATACATTAATTGAAAACACTACGTTTACATTTAGCGGTGAACCTGCAAGTGGCACAGCTTTTAGTTTTAGTATTGAAATCATCCAAGACGCATCAGCATCAGGCTATACAGTGACTTGGCCTACTGAGGTAGATTGGCCTTCAGCTACAGCCCCAACCCTCACTGCAACTGCATCAGCAAAGGATGTGTTTGTATTTTATACGAGAGACGGTGGTACGAATTGGTACGGATTTACGGCAGGTCAAGCGTTAGGATAAACCAACATGGCAAGTAAAAAGAAATTACTCCAAGCAGCCGCAGGTAGTGCAGGTGGTGCAGCAGGTCTTGATGTAGACGAGGTGTTCAGCACTTATTTATATGACGGAACTAGTGCAGCACAAGTCATAGAAAACGGTATCGCGCTAGGTAATCCTAACGATGGTGGATCAGCTAGATTTGATAGTACAACAAGTCGTTTAGACATAGCAAGTTCTACTGATTTTAATTTAGGAACTGGTGATTTTACAATAGATTTTTCTGCTTGGTGGGCAGATGGCAGTCAATACCAAACTGTATTCTCTAGAGGTTATAGTGCAGGTATGCTTTATCAATTGATGACTGATGGCACTTCTACAATGTATGTTAATGGTGGTGGATTTATAACTGATTCTACCGCAAGAGCAGCAGGAAATTGGTATCAATACTGCATCACAAGAGAAAGCGGCACTGTTAAACTATATGTAAATGGTACTTTAGCAACAACTACTACTGGAAATGATAATATAACATCATCTGATGCGTTGAATATAGGGGATGATGATTCTGGTACTGGTTATGGAATTAATGGTGGCAAACAAGGTTTTATATCAAATTTTAGAATCATAAAAGGTAGCGTAGTTACTCCTCCTTCTGGTGGTTATACGTCTGATCTTACAGCAGTTTCGGGAACGGTGTTACTTACCTGTCAGGGGGATACACCTTTTGTAGATAATTCTAGTAGTTCACACAGTATTACAAAAGTAAATACAGTTACTGCATCAGAGTTCGGCCCTTTCACTGGCTCAAGTGGCGAAGGTGGTTTGGTTTGGATCAAACGCAGAGATAGTACTGAACACAATGATTTATATGATACAGTAAGAGGTGCTACAAAAGATTTACGAACAAATGCAACTAGCGCACAAGGCACTGAATCCAACGGTTTACAAGCATTTAATTCAAATGGTTTTACTGTTGGTGGTGATGGTTTAGTTGGTGTAAATGGCGGTGACTACGTCTCTTGGACATTCCGCAAAGCCCCTAAGTTCTTTGATGTGGTGACTTATACGGGGGATGGAAATGCAGACCGTCAAATAAATCACAATCTAGGCTCAGTGCCTGGAATGATGATTGTAAAAAAATATGCAGGTAGCACAACAAGATGGTCTGTATATCATAGAAGTTTAGGAACAGGAAAGTTTCTTAATCTAGATGATACAGCAGCGGCGGTAACTCAAAGTGATCATTGGCAAACAGCGCCTACTGCTACTCAGTTTACTGTTGAAACAAATGGTAATGTTAATAATAACGGTGACAGCTACGTTGCCTACTTATTCGCACACAACGACAGTGGTGACGGTGAGTTCGGCCCATCAAGTGACCAAGATATTATAAAGTGTGGGAGTTATACCCATCCAAATAACACTAGTACAGTATCGGTTAATTTAGGTTTTGAGCCTCAATGGATATTATTTAAAGCAGATCAGGCTACTGTAAATTGGTATATTTTTGATGTAATGCGTGGGATAGTTACAGGCGGTTTAAGTGGCGATGGGGATGCAGCGTTATTTCCAAACACAAATGGTGCAGAAAACGTAAACACTTTTGGTATAGATGTTACATCAACAGGTTTTGATGTAGCAGGTTATAATATCGCCAGTAGTGGCAATAACGTAATCTACATGGCAATAAGACGTGGCCCACTCGCTCCACCTGAGAGTGCGACTGATGTGTTTGGTGTGAATGAAAGACTTGGTGGATACCCAACGCCAACACTTATCAATACAGGCAATGTAGTTGATTTGTTAATTGGTAAAAGAGCTGAAAGTTCTGGTGGGGGTGAAACTTATTTCTGGGATCGGTTGAGGGGTGGTACAAGATATCTGCAAGGTGATAGCACAGCAGCGGAAACAGGTAGTACAGAATATATAGAATTTGACACTAATGAAGGATTTAGGGAGGGTTTCTTTAATACAAGTCATACCCAAATTCATTGGACTTGGAAACGTGCACCCTCGTATTTCGATGTTTGTTGCTACAGCGGCACAGGAAGCGCAAGAACTGTAAACCATAACCTTGGTGTTGCACCTGAGATGATTTGGGTGAAGAAACGTAGTGCTGGCGATGATTGGTTTGTGTATGTTGAGTCTTTAGGAAATACAAATAAATTAGAACTAAATAGTACATCTGCATCGGGCGGTGCTGCTGTTGGTGGTAATCAGTTATGGAACAGCACAACGCCAACATCTTCTGTTTTTTCAGTTTCAGATAATCCAAGAGTAAATGATTCAGGTGAAACCTACATAGCCTACCTCTTTGCTTCCTCAAATGTATCCAAGGTGGGAAGCTATACTGGAACAGGATCAGATCAAACAATTGATTGTGGGTTTACTAATGGCGCTAGGTTTGTTTTAGCAAAAAGAAGTTCAACGTCTGGTATTTGGGGTGTATTTGATACTGCAAGAGGAATTGTTGCAGGGAATGATCCTTTACTTAGATTAAATGCAACTAACGCAGAATCAAGTTCTGATTATATAGACCCTCACAGTTCTGGTTTTACATGGCCTGGTGAGGGTGGTGGCTTTAATACTAGTGGTATCACCTACATCTTCTATGCCATTGCTTGAATATAAATCAACTGACGAAAGGAGTATCAACTAATGTCAGAATATCGTGAAAGAACAACAGGCGAAGTTAAATCGCAAGGGCAATGGAGAGCAGACTTTGCTCATATGTCATTGCCTAGAGTGTGGAAAGCAGCAACCTTAGACGCAATGAACCTAGACCCTGTACTACGAAGCCCTGCCGCTACAACAACAGCATACCAGATAAGTGTGCGTGATGGCGTCGAGCAAGACGCAAACGGCAATTGGGTTGAGAAGTATGTCGCAAGGGATATGTTTTCAGATTACACAGATGAAGATGGTGTAAGCCATACAAAATCTGAGCAAGAAACTGCATATCAGGCCACGCTAGATGCCAACACTGCTGCAGGGCATAGAGCTACTAGAGATGCCAAGCTTGCAGAGACAGACTTTTACGCATTGTCAGATGTTACAATGTCTAGCGAAATTCAGTCTTTTAGGCAATCGTTGAGAGATATTACCACGCATGACAACTGGCCTAACTTGGATGATGACGATTGGCCTACCGCGCCGTAAATGTACAAGTACTAGATACTATGTTATTTTGTAGGTGTAACGAAAACGTGAGGCGTCATGGCACTTGTAGACCTTAAAATCCCACCCGGAGTATATCGAAACGGAACGGATTTGCAGGGCGAAGGTCGATGGCGCGACGTCAACCTGGTGCGTTGGCATGACGGCTTGATGCGACCTGTTGGCGGTTGGCGTAAAAAGTCTACCTCTGCTGCTTCTAACAAACTTAGAGGTATGCTTGCCTGGACAGACAACAGCAGCAACCGATACATAGCGTCTGGCACTTACAACAAGCTTTTTGCTTACACCAACGCAGGCGTGAAGTATGACATTACGCCAGTTGGATTAAGCGCGGGTCGAGAAGATGCAGCCGCCTTTACTGCTTATGGTTCTGGCTTTTATGGCACCCTCGCCTATGGCGTAGCACGACAAGACACAACAAACATACAGCCTGCAACGGTGTGGAACCTACAACCTTGGGGCGAGCGTTTGCTAGCTCAAAATGCAGATGACGGTAAAATATATGAGTGGGCGCTAAACACTGGCACCCCTGCTGCCTTATTAAGCAATGCCCCAACTGGTAACGAAGCAATCCTTGTAACTGAGGAAAGATTTGTTTTTGCGTTAGGTGCAGGCGGTAATCCTAGAAAAGTGCAGTGGTCAGACCGAGAAGATAACAACACATGGACGCCTGCTACGACAAATGAAGCCGGTGATTTAGAGCTTGCGACTACTGGCACAATTATGGCCGGTGTAAACGTGCGTGGCGGTTCTTTAATCTTAACAAGCAGAGATGCACATTTTGCAACTTACCAAGGCCCACCCTATGTTTATGGGATAGAGCGTGTAGGTACCGCTTGTGGTTTGGCGGCTGCGTTGGCTTGCGTGGTTGTAGATCAAGGCGCGGTGTGGATGGGGGTAAACTCATTTTTTGCGTATAATGGTAGCTCAGTTGCAGAACTAAACAGCGAAGTTAGCGACTACGTATTTAACGACATAAACAAGGCACAGATCAGTAAAGTCTTTGGCGTATCTAATAGCTTGTACAACGAGATTTGGTGGTACTACCCATCTAGCGGCTCTACAGAAAATGACCGTTACGTTGTTTATAACTATAGCGAAAACACTTGGTATATCGGAGAGCTAGACCGCACAGCAGGCACAGATAGAGGCGCGTTTCGTCAGCCTATGCTTGCAGACGCTAGCGACATGTACATTTACGAGCATGAGGTTGGGTTTGACTACGGCACGCTTACGCCTTTTGCTGAAACTGGCCCATTTAGGATTGGCACTGGCGATAACGTCATAAGCGTAACTGAACTTATCCCAGATGAGAAAAACCAAGGCGATGTAAATGCTACGTTTAAGTCAAGGTTTTACCCTAATGGCACAGAGCGCAGTTACGGCCCCTTCTCTCTTACCAACCCAACAAGCGTAAGGTTTACTGGCAGACAGTTGCGTTTGCGCGTTGAGGGTCAATCACTGACAGATTGGCGTGTGGGTATCAATCGAGTTGATGCGGTAGCCGGAGGGCGTAGATGACGCAATACGCAGCGCCAGAGCCGTATGGTGGTGATTGGAAAGATTGGGCAAGACGTTTGAACGTGTTTCTCAATCGCACGCAATCTGCATTAGTTCAGCAAACAGGCGGTGAAAGCGCAAAAGAAAACGGTTATCTGATGTTTGACCGTTCTACTGTTAAGCCAGTAATTAGCCAATCTGGTGCATTCAAAGAAGTTGTTGTTAAGCAATCTGTGCCTGCAAGTAGTGTTGGCGCGTCTGGCGATACCGCCGGTCTTATCAGTTGGGATACGAATTACATTTACATATGCACGTCAGCCCATGATGGAAGCACAAACATTTGGAAACGTGTTGCTCTAAGCGGAGGTGCGTTTTGATGCATCCAGAGTTCGAGCGTTGCAAACCACACATAGAAGCAGCCCTAAAGTATAGCGGCGGTACGCATGACATAATTGATATTTACGAGGGTTTGTACAAAGGCACCATGCAATTATGGCCTGCTGAGAAAAGCTGTTTGGTTACAGAAATCATAAAATATCCAAAGAAAAAGGTGCTTAATGTTTTTCTTGGCGGTGGTAATCTCACCGAAATTTTAGAAATGCATGAGAGCGTGATAAATTGGGCGAAAGAGCAAGGTTGCACTGCATTAAACATGACAGGCCGTTTTGGTTGGAAAAAACCATTAGCAAAGCATGGATGGGAACCAATGCATACCAGTTACGTTAAGGAGATATAAATGGGTAAAGGTGGATCATCTACGAGCGTTGAAATCCCAGACTATATAGAAAACGCTGCACGGAATAATCTGCAACGCGCAGACTTTGTAAGCAAGCTTGGGTATGTGCCGCAAAGCTTTGGCCCTACAGTTGCAGCTTTCACACCTATGCAACAAAGCGCGTTTGGCAATACGGCACAAGCGGCTGATGCATTTGGCTTGGGTGCGCCAACTGGTGCAGATATTTTTGGTGGCATGGGCGAACCAACAACTTACGCAGATGGCATACGCGCATACTCTGCTGCGCCTTTATTTAATCAGACAATGGATGAATTTGCGTTAGCACGTCCTGGGCAGTTTAATGCGATCAACAGCATGTTTATTGATCCGTTTGGGTATAATCCCGCAGGCACTTTTGATATAGGGTCGCTTGTAGATATTAATTCAACGCCAGTAATTGATGACACAACAACTACAACTACCACTACTTCAACTGGCGGTGGTGGCGGCGGTTCTAGCTCAACCATTGATAATAAAGTGGGCAATGTAGGCGGTACTGGCTTTACTACATATGGCGGTAGCCAAGATGTTGCCAATCAAGCAGTAGTTGATGCTTTTGCTGATTTTGGTCAACAAGTTTCAGATGCCGTTGCTACTGGTGGTACAGTAAATGTAGAGGACAACCCGGCATTTAACGCCGGTATAAAAGCAGCAAATGAAAATGAAATTACCACGTTTACAACAAAAAGCGGTCAGACAGTTAGCAAAAGAAAAGGCGATTTGACATCTGATGATATTAATGCCGCTTCCGCAGCAGATCAGGCTCGATTGGCAGCAGACTCTATGCTTGCGGCAGGTATTCGAAATGTTGGTGGTGGTTTTGCACAAGATGACCCAACCACAGGATTACTTGGTAGTCTAACAGATGCAAAGAATTTTATAATAAGTGAATTGCCAGAAACAGCGGCTCAAAAAGAGGCAGCAGCAAAAGAGGCTGCAAGACTTGCAAGCAAAAGACGTAGAGAAGCTGCCGAAAAAGGTAGGGGCGCGTTTGCCAAAAGACCGCAAAAAACTGGTGTTGGCGGCAGAAACATAGGTGGCAGATAATGAGTAACACACAGAGGATATTATAATGGCAGGTCAAGGACAAAAAGGCGGCGGTCAAGTACAGCCAGTGACAATGCAAGCGCAAACAATGCCTACACCTCCTACTGGCTTCAACGTCAATCAAGCTGCTTCAAGAGGTTTGCAAGGCGCATTAGGCGCAACACAAGCAGCCGTTGCAGCTCCGCTTAACGTTGGCGCATACATGAACCCCTACACGCAAAACGTCATTGACACGACGCAAGCCGATATTGAGCGACAAAGGCAAATGGCCGTAAACGATTTAGGCGCAGCCGCAACAAGAGCAAATGCGTTTGGCGGCTCACGACAAGGCGTTGCGGAAGGCATCACCAATGCTGAATATGGCAGAGTAGCAGCTAACGCTTTAGCGCCGATGCGTCGTGATGCTTTTAACACTGCCATGAACAACGCAATGACTGACAGAAGCCAACGTTTAGGCGCAGCTAATCAACTAGGCGGTTTGGCTAACCAAGCATTTACAACTGGCCGCACAATTAACCAAGACATGATGCAGCAAGGTATTATGCAACAGGCATTGCAACAGTCGCTAATTGATGCAGCGCGGCGAGACTTTGCAGGCTACTCAAACAGCCCAATGCAAAGCCTATCACCAACCATTGCAGCATTAGGCGCAGCGCCAGTTCCACAGTCAAGCACAACACGACAAAACCCCGGCATACTTGGTATTCTTGGCGGTTTGCTACCATTTTTCTAGGAGTTAAACATGGTTCAACAAACAGGATTGCTTGGTAACTTTGGCCAGAATATGCAGCGTGGGTTTGGGCGCATAGGTGATGCGATAACCGGCAAAGACCCAAGCGCCAGAGATCAGTTAGCAATCGCCTTGATGAGCTTGTCTGGCAATCCACAGCAAACACAAGCGTTGCAACAACTTGCGGCTAATAGGATACAGCAACGCAAACAGAATGACGCAAATAATAAGACCGTTGCGTTTATAAAGAATATCAATCCAGAAATAGGTGCCTTAGTTGAGGCCAACCCTGCCCTTGCGCCTACTGCGTTACAGCAAATAATGAGAGCAAGAATGTCTGGCGGTGCAGATAACTCAACTGCATTGATGAAAAACTTTGCATTTTTACGTGAACAATTCCCAGATATGCAGCCAACAGATTTGTTAGCTAAGTTGCAAAGCGGTAATACTTTTAATTTAGGTAGCAATGTCCAAGTTAAAGGTGATTATGTTATTACAGAAGATGCAAACGGTAATCCTGTTTTTACTCCGTTGCCCGGTTCAGCAGCAGCAGACAGATTGCAAAAAAATCAAACTACAGAGACTAAAACACAAGATGCCAATTTAAGTAAGAAATCAAACAAAACAAATGCAAATAGAATTGTGCTTGATAACATTGACTTAGCTATTAAACAAATTAAAGATAATAGACTTTTAACAACTGGCTTTGTAGGTGGAAAGACAAGCGAAATACCTGGCACGCCTGCTTTTGACGTTGCACAACGTATAGCGCCAATAGTTGCCAACATTGGTTTTGATAGATTAGATCAAATGAGGCAAGAAAGCCCTAATGGGGGCGCATTAGGCCAAGTTGCCGTAAAAGAACTCGAATACTTACAATCAGTAAAAGGTAGTCTTGTTCAGGGTCAAAGGTCGGATCAATTACTAGGAAACTTAGAAACAATTAAGAAAAGTTATGTAGATCATCAAAAAAGGCTTTATGAAGCAATACTTGAGGATCAAAAAAATAATTTAATCAATAAAGGCACTGGCGAAGTAATAAAGCCTAGTGATTTTTTTACACAAGCGGAAATAGACCTTTTATCAAGTTCATCAGAAGAAATACAAAGCCCTAATACAACTTCTAATATGACTGCCTCAGATATACGAGGGATGTCATATGATGCCTTGCTTAATGTTAATGTAGATAATTTAGACCTAGACGCTCTCCAAGAATTAAATCGAAGATTTACGGAGGGTCGATAATGGCAACGGCTGAAGAATTAAAAGCCAGAATAAAAGCTCTCCAACTTCAAGCAAAAGCTAAAAGAAAAAGAGACAATCAAAGGTTTGCACAGCAAAATATGTTGCCCTCCCCTGATACTGTGGTTGAACCATTAACGGAAGAAACAAACAGATTTGGTGACACTGCTGCTGAATTTTCTGCGCCTTTTAGACAAAATATGCGTACAATTGCCCAAAGAAGTAGTTTTGACAGACCAATTGCGGATCGGGCTAAAGACGTTGGGCTTATGGCGTTAAATACCTTGGGTGCAGCATATACTGGTGGAGCAGGTTTGCTTGGCGATATGTTTGGTGGTGACAGAACACAAGAACGTAAAGCTGCAAGAGATTTTATGTTATTAGGAGAGGTTGCGGTGCCAGAACTTGCAGGTGCACCGGCAGCAGTCACCCGACTTGCAAGAAAGGCAAGCCCAATATCACAGCGTCAAGCGGTAGCGCAGTCTGCGCAAGACTTAGGAATAACGCCAACACTAAGCATGAATAATAGAACTGCCGGTGTATTAGAAACAACTTTAGCAAATGCACCTTTTTCAGCAGGCAGCATAAATAGAGCGCAAGACCGTACAGTATCGCAAATGGGTGATGCTTTTACCCAGGCAAGCGAAAGATTAGGAACGCCAACAACCAGAGAAGGTGCAGGCGAAGCACTGAAATCTGGCGCAGAAAGTTTTGTTAATAAATTTGAAGAAAAGTCATCAAAACTATATAATCAGCTTGATAGTGAAATTGGCTTTAACAGTTTTGTGACAGCGCCGCGTAGTATTGCAGTATTAGAAGAAATAACAAAAAATGCTAGTAAATACCCAGAAATAGATAAGTTTCTTAAAAAACCTATTTTTGCTAAAATATTAAGAGATTTAGAAGTAGATGGATCACTAAACGCTCTACCCTACGAAGCTCTTAAAGACTTACGTTCAACTATTGGAAAAAGCATAGGCTCCTTTAGCGGTGTTATGTCTGATTTAGACCAAGGACAGCTTAAAAAGCTTTATGGTGCATTAAGCCAAGATTTAGAACTTGCTGCAAGATCAGCAGGCCCAAAAGCTTTAAATGCTTACACTAGAGCAAATAATTATTATCGTGCAGGTCAATCAAGAATAGAAAACGCATTAAAGAATGTTTTAAAAGCCGATACTGAGAAAAAAGCTTACAATGATATTGTGGCTATGACTTTAGAAGCAAGTCCAAAGGGTAGCACCAAAAAACTTTTACAGTTGAAAAAAAGTTTACCACAAGATCAATGGTCTACAGTATCAGCAACAATTATTAGAAAATTAGGAGAAACACCGCCGCAACGCAGTGGTGCTCCTGATGCAACTGATTTTGCAGAATTTAACCCTGCAAATTTTCTTACTAATTGGAACAAAATGGACAACTCAGCAAAGACTGTTTTGCTAAGTGGTAACGCGCCTGCAAGTGTAAAAACAGAATTAGATAAACTTGCACAGGTTGTTGAGAAGTTTAAGCAGCGTCCAGTTGCTACTGGCAGTGCACCGGCGAATATTATGACTGCTTTTTTAGCGGGGTCTATATTTGATTTTGGCGGCGCTTTGGCTCTTGGTGGTGGTTTATTCACAGGAACAAGAATGTTAACGAGCAATGTTGCATTAAAAGCAATTAACTCTGCAACAGCCGGAGATTTTACCAAACTTAGAAAACTTGCAAGGGAGGATTCTGCACTTGGCTCAGAAGCTTCAACTTTGCTTAGATTAATTGCAGCAGAAACAGCTAGACAACAGGAACAGCAGTAATGGAAATGCAACCTAAAACCGAACAAGAAATATCTGCAATTGTCCAAGACGCGATGCAAAACGCAGTTGATTTTGTTGAAAGTGAAATAAGCGAAATAAGGCTTAAAGCACAACGCTACTATGATGGCGAAGTAGACATTGGCTATGAAGATGGCAGAAGCAAAATCGTTAGCAGCAAGGTAAGGGATGTAGTTCGCGCTACTAAGCCAAGCATAATGCGTGTGTTTATGTCTACAAGCAAAGCCGTTGAGTTTGTGCCACATGGCCCAGAAGATGTTGCAATGGCAGAACAGGCCACAGACTTCATTAACCATGAGTTTAACAGACTAAATGGCTACCGTGTTTTAAGTGATGCAATCCATGACGCGCTTGTGAAAAAGCAGGGCATTATCAAGGCGTATCACAAGGAATACCCAACAGCAAAAATATACACATTATCAGACCTTTCTGAAGATGAGTTAAGCTTACTTACAAGCGACCCAGACGTTGAAGTGCTAGAGCAAAGCATGGAAATGCGTATGGAAATGGATGAGTTTGGCGTAGATGTTGAGGCACCAATATTTGCAGTAAAACTTAGCCGCAAAGAGATGAAAGGCGATCTATGCATAGAAAGCGTACCGCCAGAAGAATTTTTTGTAAATCGAGATGCTAGAACGATTGAGGACGCATACATTGTAGCGCACAGAACTGATATGCGTGCCGGTGATGTAATTGCAATGGGCTATGACCCAGAGATAGTTTTCAACCTTGATGGCATCACAAGCGGCTCAGAAATAACAGAAGCAGAGGTGCAAGCACGGCAAGGTTATGATGAAGATTTTGCAGACGATGATGAGCAAGACCCTGCAATGAAAAACATAACAATAACAGAAGCTTATATGCGTATGGACGTTGACGGTACTGGCATACCTGTTTTGCATAAGTTTTTATTAGGCGGCACTGCATATGAATTATTAGATTTTGAGCCTTGTGATGAAGTGCCAATGGTTAAGCTAGAAATAGACCCAGAGCCTCACAGCTTTTACGGACGTAGTTTATGTGAGCTTATTGCAGATGACCAGGACGCAAGCACAGCAATATTGCGCGGCATACTTGATAACGTAGCTTTGACTAACAACCCTAGACTTGGTTTTCTTGAAGGTAGCGTGAATGTAGAAGATTTAATGAACGCAGAGATTGGCGGCTTGGTCAGAATGAGACAGCAAGGCAGCATACAAGATTTAAGCGTACCATTTACAGCAGGCCAAACACTAGGCGCATTGACATATTTAGACCGACTTGTAGAGCAAAAAACAGGCGTTACCCAGAACCTTGCACTTAATCCTGATGCTTTGCAGTCCACAACAAAAGCAGCCGTTACAGCAAGCGTAGAAGCAGCCGCAGGGCAAGTTGAAGTGATGGTAAGAAATCTTGCTGATGGGCTAAGAGACTTGTTTAAAATTATTCTGCGTATCATGCACAAAAACTTTGACGAAGAAAAAATGATGCGTATGAACGGTCAGTTTGTGCCAGTTGATCCTAGAGTCTGGGATATTACTATGGATGTAAGCGTAAACGTGGGCTTGGGTACTGGACGCGAAGATGAAAAGGTAGCCGCCTTACAGCAAGCACTAACAATGCAAACCCAAGTATATCAACAGTATGGCCCTATGAATGGCTTGGTTAGCCTTACAAACATACGCAACACAATTACAGATATGATGGCAGCAGCCGGTGTGCGTAATTCAGATAGATACTTTGCGCCGATAAACCAAGAGATTGAACAGCAAATGTTGGCGTTACAACAGCAACAACAAGCAATGATGGCGCAACAACAGCAAGACCCCAACGCTGCATATTTACAAGCGGAGCAAATGAAAGCTCAAGCTAAGATGAGCACTGACATGGCGAAGCTACAGTTAGACGCCACAAAAGCAGCCGCAGAAGATGACTTGAAACGCGATCAGATGGCGCAAGATTTACTTGTTGATGCAGCTAAAGTTGCGGGTCAGTACGGAACAGCCGTTGATGTAGCCAGAGTTAAAGCAGAGCAAGACAAGCTTAGAACCGTAGCAGGGATTGCCCAAGGACAATGAGCGATATTCGTATAACGGCTGATGAGGCCAAAAGGTTAAAAAACGATACTGCATTTAAGCAGTTTGTTGAGGATGTTCGAGAGCGTCAAAAAGATGTTTTCGCAACTAGCGATGCCAAAGATATTGAGGCACGCGAGGAAGCGCACGCAGTAATTCGTGCATTAAATTTAATCGAAATGAACCTTGACGCTGCAATAGCAGCAGAGACATTTTTAGATTTAAGAAAGGGTTAGTACCGTGAACACGCCTAACACAATTGATGCTGCCGTTGAGCAGCTTATACAAGTACCAGACACTAGTACTGACGATGCTACAGAAGAAGTAGTAGAAGAAACATCAGAGGAAGAAGTTGTTGAGCCAACTGAGCAAGAAGCTGAGAGCGAAGAAACTTTAGAATTTGATGATGAAGAACTGTCAGATATTGATTTTGACAGCGACGATGTAGAAGAAGTCCTAGAGGAAAGCACTGAAAAAGACAGTCTCCACACCGTTAAAATCAACGGCAAAGAGGAGGCATGGACACTGGATCAGCTTAAACAATCCGCAGCCGGGCAAGGTTACATCAACCAGAGGATGCAAGAGGTTGCGAAGCTTGAAAAAGCTTACAAAGAGCAAGCTACTGCCCTCGC
>Ga0208162_1001012_pt1 | contig 15207 bp, 13 predicted proteins | sample CB_VirMetaG_4_FD_184539 | JGI IMG/M metagenome (GOLD analysis project Ga0208162, IMG submission 184539) | Freshwater to marine saline gradient viral communities from Chesapeake Bay - CB_1508_1M Viral MetaG (SPAdes) (version 4) | ecosystem: Environmental > Aquatic > Marine > Coastal | place: USA... | reverse complement strand
ACCAGTAACGCTGTATTGTGATGCAGATGATGGTGAGTTGTTGTAAGTAAGGAGTGTCGTACCATTGTAAACTTTTAAATCACCTACTGCAAAAAACTCAAAAGGCACAGAAAAACTAGTCTGTCCAGATGTAGCTGTATATTGTATTCTAGGTGTTGTATCGCTTATTTGTAGTGCCATTAATATATACTCTTTTCAAAACTATCAAATATACCATCTAGATACCATATGTTATTGAGAGGTACAAGTTTTCTTATTCTTCTAGCTGTATGATGAGAATGTCTACCTCTACCCCAATCATATAATATTTCTGCTGCTGTACCTATTGTACTTGCTACTGGTGTTATACTTCCAGCTTTTGTTTTTAATGATGTTCCATAAGGTCTACCTTCTCCTAAAAATGGTCTTAGACCTATTTGATTATCTGATAATGATTCTATAATTCTATTTACATCACCAAATATACCAAAAACACCACCTCTTTCAGCACCATCTAATATTCTTTCAGTTAATGATTTCTTACCATAATCTTTTCCATAATCCTCAGTTCTGCTTTTGTCTACAATCATACCAAATGCTGTTAATGCAGCTATATCTGTAATTATCTTTTGATCTTTTCTTTGCATACCTTTGATTAATAGTTTTCTTGTCATATCAAGACTAAACTTTTTATATTGAAAAAACAAAGAACCCACTTCCGTATTCGCTATCATAGGTGCAGATCCATCTCCAGGAGTAATAATTAACTCATCTACATAATCATTTAATGCTTTGTTAAATTTAAAAGATGTTGTTGCATCATCCCATAAATCAGAATTAGCTACACTAATTTTTTCATAATCCCATTTATTAGCACCTGGACCATATCCTTTTTTAGTATAGTTATCCCATATTTTAAAAGCATCTGCTTCGCTAATACCTTTTTGATTTAAAAACATTCTTTCTACATCTGTAGCTTTACCTGCCACTACATTAGAAATCTTTATTAATAAATCATCTCCTCCCCATAGTGTTGCATATGTCTTGGTTATTGTAGTAAATGCGTTTTGTAAATTTCCGTATTGAAAATTCAATGCACCTAATTTCTGTAACTTAGATTCTAATCCTACAAAACTTGTTTGAATAACATCATTACCAGAAAGTATCTGCGCCCTTGAAAACTGTAATGTTAAATCATTTAATTGACCTAATTTTTTACCTATAGGTTTACCAATCATATAAGTCTTTGCTAATCCTTGACTAAAGGATTCAAATATTCTTCCAAAGTTTTGTTGCAATCCACCAATCGTAACCAATCTTCCTAAGTCTGCTAAAGCTGAAGCACCTGTTAATTGAGTTAATGTATTAAACAATTTAAAATTTCTTATAGCCGTAGACCAGAACCCATGTGGATTATCACTTAATCCATAAATACCTTTTCTTAAATCTCTTAACTTTTCTAATCTATCTAAAATATTATTTCTATCTTCTATTTTTATTTTGCCTTTAATAACCATATCTTGTAATTCATTAGCTACTTGATTTAAACCTGGTGCATAACCCATTTCTTTAATATCTCCAAACCAACCATATCCTCCTGGATCACCATATTTTTTTGTCATTACAATATCTGGAGTCATTGATCTAAAATAAAATGAAGTCAATGTTTCTATATTTGTTTCTATAAAATCACCTGCAATTAATTCATCTAAAGTTGCATCATCTATCTTTAACAATCTTTGTTTTAAAAACTTACTTGTAGGACTAATCTTCATTTTATAAACAGCATTTGCTTCGTCTAAATTTTCAAATGGTTTTTTAAATGGATTATATTGTTTAAAAGAATCTAAAATATCTTCTACATCTTTTGGGTCCATATCAGCTAAAACTCTTTTCATCATTATTGCTTTAAAAGAATCAAAGTTTTGTTCTATGTTAATTCTTTTATAAAGCTGTGGTACATAACCATCTATTAACTTAGAAGTATCTTTCATGCTTTTTATTGTCATTTCCAAAGCATCTTCTAATTCTTTTAATGTCCATTCTTTTTTTGTCTTGGGATCTAAAATCTTAGGCTTTGTTTTAGAGTTTTTAAATCTAGCAATAGAACTTGTAAGCCAATCTTCTTTCTTGATTAACTCTATTAAAAATAGTTTTGTATCAATTATTTCTTGTTCATAAAATTTAAAAAACTCTTTTGTTCTTTCTGATGCAATACTTATATATTTTCTAGTAACAGTATCTCCTGCTAAAGACTTTCCTTTATTTCTTACAGCTTTGTAAACTTCTGTTTGGAAATCATTATACGATAACAATCTTTCACCAGTATCTAATTGCCTTGTTTTACTAAACATGAGTCTAAATTTTTTAAAATATTTAATCTCTTTTCCTGTAAGTTCTTTTACATAATTAATATATGAGTTTTCTAAATTCTCAATTACGCTAACTAAATGAGGTTTGTAGAGTGTGTTCATTATTATCTCTACACTATCAGGTGCTGCTGCATATTTTTCAAACTTATGAAATAAATCTGATTTTGTAAGGTTCAATAAAAACTCTTTAGCTTTTCTAGAAGGACCATTAAATATATAATCTAATCCAGATAATCCTAATTTTTCTAATCCTAACCCAGTAGGAACATATCCTAAATCTGAATCAGCAATTTCTTCACTAACTTTATTGTTAAACTTTATAATATTCTTATCTGATTCTATTTTTTTCTCTATGTCAGAAATTATAATAGAATCTTTTTTTTCAAACTTTTTTCTTTCACTCATAGAATCTAATATATATTGATTAACTTTACCTCTATCAGCTCTTTTAACTTTTTTAGATTCAATAATTTGTCTAATCTTAAACTCAATCCATTCATCAAATGATTTAAATCCATAAATACTTTTTCCTTGTAGATATCCAGATTGTAATTGTGAAGGATTAATACTAACAGTATTTGTTAATCTATCATAGATAACCCCAAAGTTTCTTATTCTAGTTTCTTTACCTTTTCCAGATGCAGTTACTACAATATCAGTTCCATAATCTTTTAATACGTTGTTTGTAATTTTAACTTTTAATCCATCATATTCTCTTAGTATTAACCCACTAATATAATTAACTCTATCTTTAAAAGATTGTTTACCTTTAGGTTTTTCTACTTCCATATCTACAATTTTGTTTTTTCTTCTATAAGGATTTGTACTATTACCAAATTCTGTTTTACTGGCATTGTTCCATTCATCAAGTTTAGCTTTTGTATTACCTTCTCCTCTTGCATCAAATTTGTCATACTTTTGAAATCTTTTAGCTATCTTGTTAATTACATATGCTCCAGTAAAAACGACAGCAGCATCACTTAAAGCTCTATCTTCATCAGCTATTTGTTTAAAACTTTCTTCTGCAACTATTCCTTTAGTTATTCTTGAAAATCCTTTTTTACCAGCAAATAAAGTTTTAACTCCAGGTGTCATTATTGCTAATTGAACTGGATCTAAAAAAACTTCAGACATAAAACTAGATATTTGAAATATTCTGTTTCTTTCATCTTTAATACCTTGTTCCCATTCAGCAATTTTGTTTGCAGTTTCTTCCTCACTGCCACTTGTATGTAGCTTTTTAGGTATTAAAAATTTTAAATGTTCAGGTACTTGAGGATCTGTATAAGCAGTGTACTCATCATCATCATTATTGTTATATCTAATTTCTTCTGCAATATTAAATATTCCTCCCCATGTTGTTCTATCTAAAAAACCTTCTTTAAGAAGTCTACCTGTTTCTGTTAAATTTTCTCCTAAACTTTTTTCAGGTTCTGGTTCAATAGCTTTTCTATATCTTGGATTAATATCCCTACCAAACTTAATTTGTTTCATAATATTCTGGACTAAACAAATATGTTAAAACTCTTTTTTGCATATCACCCATTTCTGGAAATAATGAATGTAATTTTTTTACATTCCCACTTCTTATTGCACTCTTTAATTTTTTTAAATCTGGTTTGTATAAATTATAAGCATCTAATATAAATGCTACTTGTCCAGGTTTTGTTTCTAATCTTTTACTAAACATATCGATAACTGCATCTACATTTTCTTCTAATGTACCAAATGAATCTGGCATAGCAGCTTCTTCAAATATTGCATTATGTATATCTACAGATTGTCTTAATAAAAAATCTCTATCACTTTCATTTTCTTGTTTAAATGTATTTGTAATTATATTAGAAAAACTAAACGCATAGTCATTTGCTGTTTCTTCATAAACATCTATTAGCTTATCTTGGTAATCTTTTTGCAATAAATTAAAATTAGTATCATCAAAGGGGATGCCTACAGTTCTCATTGAGTTCATAAACTTATTAACTAATGGTCGCATAATATATGGGTCCATATCAGTTGTATCTAAATAGTCTTGTGTTCTTTTTTCTACATATGTTTGGAAGCTAGTATTAAACATTTCGCTTGGATTAAAATCTTTACCATTTACTTTTATACTAATACTTTCGTCAGCATATCCGTACCTATCAAACTTCTTACTAAAATCTAAATTTAATTTAACTCTATAATCATCTGTTCCATCAATTCTTTCTACTTCTAAACCACCTTGTTCTGCTAATTGATATAAATCTTCTTGTGTTGGTTTTGTTTCAATACCATTAATTTGAAAAGCATTTCTTAAATTCTCATCAATATCATAATTATTTTCTACATACATATACGTAAAAGATGATAAATAATTTATTGCTGTATATTCATCTAACTTATGTACTTTTTCTAATGCGTCTTTTGCAAATGTATATTTCTCACCAGAGTTTGGTGCAAATCTTGTAGTACCAAAATCATCTTCATTAACCAACTGGTTCATAACTTGAGCCACTTTTGATTCAAATATATTTGAAACTATATCTGGATTTGTATTAGGACCAACTTCTATTGAAGTCAGCATTTTTGCTTTTTCATAAACTAAAGCATCTAAATTCTTTATGTACTCAGGATCATATAATCTTTCAATTTCTTTTTTAGCACTTTCGCTAGTTTCCATAACTATTCTCATTGGAAAAAATGCACTATATTCTTGCTTTGATCTTACTCTATCAAACTCTTTATTTAAAAAATTTGATGTAACGCTATATCCTTCCATTCCTTCTATCTCATTAAAAAATTCTTTAGCAGGAGCTGTTAAAGCTATTATTCCTCCACTTTCTTTTGTTAATAAGTTTTTTTGTTTTATTTCTTGATTCTCTTTCCACTCTTTAGCTAAAGTAATAGGATCATAAAATTCTTTTAGTCCATTAAAAAAACTAAACATTTCATTTGTATTTTTATTAATACCTTCAAAACTTACTATTCCTCCATCAGTTAAACTATTCCATACAGGAACTGCTGTATCAAACCATTGATTAATAGCATCTTCATTCTTCTCATCTAATAAATCAAACAACTTTGTACTATTCATTGTATTCATTAATTGTTTAGCACCATTAGTTAATGTTTCGTTTTCTCTCATAAAAGTAAACAATACATTTGCTTCATTAGGTCTATTAATTAAATCCATATATCCTTCTAAGGTATCTTCTACTTCTGGAAAAAATTCAGATATAACACCACCAATATACTCATTACTAGTTAATCCTAAACTAGTTAGTCTATCTTGATTTTCTTTTGATGATAATATTTCAGATAAATCAGATTCACTTTTTCCAGAAAAATAATCAGAAGTAGATTGTCTTAAAAAGAAAGCATCTTGATTCTTTTTTACAAGATCAGTAATATCTGAAGTGTTATAAACAATACCTTTTGAATCTAATAAATCTCTAAATGCTTGCGGAGACATTAAAGAATCTCCTTCAGTGTAGATGTTTTCACCCATTATCATAGGCTTTGTAACATCACTAATAGAATTAATTATAGATTCAATTTGCAAAGAATCTTCAGTTAATTTTTTTGTTCTTATTTTGTTTATTTCAAACTCATTCAATGATTTTATTGTATTAAATCTCTTTATTCCGTTATCTACAATTTTATCTATTATATCTTGACCAATCTTATTTCCTGTTTCATCTTCAAATATTTCATAATTAACACCTCTTACTCCACCTTCATTAAGAGAATAGTTTCTTAAAAACATCTGAGCTTCATTTTCAGCATTAGCTACTTGCTGTGGATCTGTTATATCTATGTTTTGATAAAAACTTTTTACTATTGCATTAACTCTTTTTTGCTCTAAAGAAAGCAATAAACCTTGTTCTGCTTCTCTTTGTGTTCCGTCATTTAATTTAAATTCACTTGCTATTTTCATAGCATTATACTTTTCACCATGACTTCCTAAAAATGCTGTTACTTGTGTTGCAAAAAAATTATTAATTCCATCTATACTTTCTTGTGGATTACGTGATGTTAAAAAATTATTCTCTATAAATGTATCAACATTAAGAAGTGTGCTTTCTAAATTTTTTTCATAACTATTAGTTAATTCTTGATACTCTATAATGTTTGCTTGTTTTCTTAATGTTTCAAAAGCATTTAAGTTTTTTTGATTAAAGTATGCTTCAGCACCAATACTTAATCTTTCAGGAACATTTGACAATACACCATTAATATAACCATCTGCTTCTTCCTGGAATCTTGTTAGATCTGGTTTTTCTCCAGACTTTAAAATACTTTCAACTTTGTTGTTTATATATTTAGTAGTTTCAGTTTCAAAGTTATTCTGCCATTTAGCATCTAATATCTTTATTTGATTCTCTGCTAAATTATTCATAGTATTAGCAGCTACATTAAACATTTCACTTATGTTAGGAGTATAAACATCTACTACTCCCATTCTTGAAGCAGTACCTGAAGGAGATACTGTTTGTGTTCTTCTTGTTCTTTGTATTTCTCTAGCCATTAAATACCACCAAGAATCCTTCCTGCTGCATCTTTCTTAATAGGATCTGGTGCTTTTTTATAATAGTTATAATAATTCCATCCATTAACAATCGTAGATCCTGCATTAATTACTGATCCTATAGTCGAATAGTATGCTTGTGATTTTGTATTAAAGATAGCTCTGTCATAACTTGTCTGTATTTTAGCTGCATTTAATCTAATAGCTGACAAATCTTTATTAGTAACATTGATAACATCTTGTTGAATCGCATCAAAGCTAGGACTATCTCCTACACCAGACGCACCTCTTACTGCTCTGTTATTAGCTAGAATTAAATTCATTTCTTCTTTTCTAGCATTTTCTGCTTGTAATCCTTCTACATAAGCTACACGTTTTTCTTCTTCATATCTTCTAGTCATTTCAGCAGCAGCAGCTCTTTGCTGTTGCATTTGAACTAATGAACCTGTTGCAGAGATACCTGCACTAACTAAGAATAATGTTGCTGGATCTGCTCCCATTTTAATATACTACCTCTAATGCTACACCCAAAACTTTTAAAGGCAAGGGTGCTGTTTGTGTTATCTTTAATGTAGGTTGTCGATCATAACCTAAAAAGAAAAACTCTTTCTTTCCTGTTACTTTATCTACTGCGTTAGCCACATTAAAATCCACTTGTCTTATCACTAAACTTTTAGCAGTATTATCTGCTGCTTGTAAAGCTACATTTAGAGTATCGGACAAATCTATCACAGCTCTAGATATTCTTTTTATCTCACCTGTCAATGGACCTGTATTGACTTCTCTATCTATTGGCATAGTTTCCAGGCTAGGATTGTAGTTAAAACCTAAAATCACACCAGCAGTATGTGCTTCATTAAAGGTTACTGTATCACTAGACGTTGTTGTAAACTCTCCTAATGAAAATGTACCATCAACAGCATTAACAGTTTCTTCTGTTAAATGAGCTGGACTGTTATGGACACGACCTGAAGTAATCGTAATTGCAGCATTATCAGCAGGTGAAGAATCTAGTGCCTGGTTTAATACAATCGTATATCCACTAGCTGTAGGTGTAACTGTTTGTATTTCATAACTACCAGATACTGCATCTATTGTAATAACATCTCCTGTATTAGGAGCAGATGTATATCCATCAACATTTAAACTGGTTCCTGTTTGGCTACCACCATTTACTAAAGGAGTACCTTGTTGATTAACTGTTGTTGTTCCAGAACAATCTAATGTTAAATCATCTTGCTCAGCAAACTTTTCTAATGTGTAGATAGTAGATCCTTCTAATTCTCTTTTACAAACACAGAATAAATTTTCATTTAACGCAGTAATAGATACAAACTCATCATCTGTTCTTGTTGTCCATAATGTCCAACCAGCTATCTTCTCTGCACGTACACTATGAAACAAGGCTAGTGTTCCGTCATTGTTAGTAAAAAAAGCAAACTGTTCTGGTCTAGTTGTTGTACCAGTTATCATAGTCATATCTACTGGAGCATTAACTAAATGAGATGCCAGGATAGATATAGATGTAGAAGCATAAGCGTTTTCTACATCACTAAATAAATATTCTCTAATCGACTTACCATTCTTTTGTGAATACAATGTCGCACCATCAAAGATAATAGGCTTTGCTCTACTGCAACCATAAGGTGTTTGTCTAAGAAATGTAATGTTAGCTGGTGTAACAGCAGAAGTATCTGTAGATGTAGGAACAAAGTATTCACCACCATCTGTTAGTACTTGTAAGTTTCTTGAAGATACTAAATGTCTAATTTCGTTTACTCTATCACCAGATACAAATACGTTAATAGCTTCATCAGCAAGTCCTGTACCTACATCAAAGTTATAATATCCACCTACTTGTGATCCTACTACAGCAGCAGGAGCAGATTTAATACCACCAAAATATAATCTATTATCATGGAATGTAACTGCTTGAGGATATCCTCTATGATCTGATATTAGTTCTTCTTCCCAATCAAAGTGAGGACCAGCACCAGCAGCTACTGTTTCAATAATAGTTACAGTAACATTACTAGCATCTGTATACCCAGTAATCTTCATTTGTGATCCATCTACTTTTAAATAATGACCAACGCAATCTGATAAAAAAACAGGACTACTTGCTGTAACTGTTCTTCCAGTACCAGTAGCTCCAGTAGATAATGTTACTGAAACTGAAGCATCTTCATATTTGTAAAATGGTGAATGAATTTTTTTAACACCTGAAACAATAACATCTTCATCCAATTCAAATTCAAATAATACTACTGTAAATGTACTTGCAGAAGTTCTTCTAATTTCTAGAGTAGGATTATCTCTATGTGTTATAAATACAGTATCTCCAAACTGTGCATAATTTAATTCAAATAATTGAGCTTCAGTCCAATTTACATTAGTAGTTATATTAGTATCAATAGCTACACCATCTGAATCATAAACATCTAATCTTCCATTAGATAAAACAAATACTGCTAGTTCATCATTAGAAAAAATAAAGGGAATAACTCTAGATTTGCCTGGCAACGTAGCTTTGTAGGTAGTTCCAGGTCTACGCATAATCCCACCTTCATCTAGTAAGTACCAATTACGCAGTGTCTTAGCTCCACTAAAGTAAGCTGAAGCATCTGTTCTGGTAATCAGTAATGGATTAAGTTCACCACTTCCAAAGTTAGTGTAAACAGTTCTTAGGGTGTTAGCCATTAGTACCCCCTAGTAGTTAATCTGTTTGTGATAAATCTCTTTGTACTTAGTTTCTTGTTTGTTACTTCTTGGCTATCTGTATTCTTAGCAATCAGTATTTGTCTTTCTGCTAAGTCTGAAAACTGTTTAATCATAGCTGCATCTCTTGCCACTGATCCAGCAAAGATAGAAGCTAGTGTATATTCTAATCCTAATTTAAAATACGCAGGAAACTCTGATTCATCCTGTCTAAATATATAATCAGCAATTAAAGCTGATTGTGAATCATATCCATTGACAAATACTTTATCTCCATACCTAGCATATTCAATAGGTATATCAGCCACTGTAATTGTATTTAACTGTAATAAATCTGGTGAAGTTGGTAATTGATAAGCATATTCATATCTCCCTGTAGGAGCTGCTGCTAATAAAGAAAGTTGTTGTTGTTCAGTAGAAAATCTCCATCTATGTCTACATAGAATGGATTGAGTAATATTTTCATAAATGTTGGAAGCTACCAATGCTTCTGTTGATCCATCATCAAAAGAAGAAATAGGTTGAGCGCCTATCATAATTAACGCTCTTGCACAAATGTCTACTTTGGTATCTGCCATTATTTAAAGGGGGGAATAAATCCCCCCAATATTGTTATGCAAGTATAACAGTTGTTACTGTAGCTGATGTTGCTGCAGATACAATTAAGATATCTACAACAGCGTTTGAACCGCCACTATTAACAATGATTATATCACCAGCGTTTAAATCACCTGTCGCTGATAAAAAATAATCTGCATCATCAATAGCAGTAATTGCATCACCATCTGCATAATACCATAGTGAGTTAGAATCTCCCATTTGAGAGATCTTTTTTAGTGGATTAGATGTTTCGTATGCCATTCTCTATCTCCTTATTCCGCACACTTCTGGATTCTTACACCATCACTATCAATTAGGACTGCTCCCATTGACATATATGAAGTTGTAAGGTGTGCTACTTTCTCAGGAATGTAGTTTACTTCAGTTCTTACATCTGAACCTACACCTAAACCTAAAGAAGATTTATGGAAAGCAATAGTGTTTCTGTCGCTAGAAGCGATAGATAAACCACTGAAGCCCATCCACATGAAAGACAACCATCTCTTAGCTGTCATACCACCTTTGTAAGGTAGATCTGCTTCACCGATATATTCAGCTCTTGAGAACTGATCTATATCTAAAAGGTCAGACCACTGTTTTGGACCGACTACCCAGTATCTTTGTCCATCATCTGGCACATCATTGTTACCAAAGATTTCAAAAACATTCTGAGCTTTGTCTAAGTTCATACCAGTAGTTGAACCAGCAGAGTTATTAGCTAGAGCTGTTGCTCCTGCATCAAAAGTATCTGTGATGATTGAGTCAGTCTTACGACCTAAAGCATATGCAGCGTTTTGTGCTACAATGTTTCTCTCATCAATGTTTACTTTTAGTTCGTCTAGTTTGTCTACGTAATCAGCAGCATAAAAGTCTGATAGTGTTGCAGTTACATTTGAGTGAACTGAGTTCATAGCGACAACCTCAGCGTGTCTTGCTTTAGTTGAAGCAGAACCCTTCGCTACTTTTTGGAACTGAACAGTATTTCCTTTTACACCATTGACATTACGCACCATGCTCTTGAGTTTAGAACCCATTCGCTGATAAGCCATGTGAACTTCAGCTTCAAACTGTTTCACAAATGCTTGATCTATTGTTGCTGTCATTGTGTTTTCCTTTTCATTTATTGTTTATTTCCAAGTTGTCGTCATAAACCTTCACTAAGTTATCCATTACTGGGCAAAGTCCAGTTTAAATCGGCTTGTTAGTTGAGATATATTATATTTTTGTCATCTTTACAAGACAAGATGCAGGAAAACTATTGACATCTGCATAGGTATATGAACCATCATCTTCCTTAATATAACTAGCAAATGTCTTAATTACCCTTTTATTTCTTGTATGTATGTATGCTTCAGAGGTAACTAAAGCTGGAGATAAAGATTCCATATCTTTTTCACTATGCCAACCACTATCTCCAGTGGGATCTTCCCATATAAGTTTATATTTCTTATAAGGAAACTTAACCATATTTCTTCTGATATAGGTTAGTTACCTTTGCTATATATGCTGGATCTTTCATACCTTCTTTCCAATATCTTGGATCTTTCATCATAGATTGTAGATCTCTTTCATCTAATTCTACATCTATAACAGTATTCGTATTAGGTAATGGCTTACTTCTAGATAAGCTCATTATTTCTTCTAGAGCTTTAACGCCTTCAGCAGTAGAAGCAAGATTGGCAATAACATCATAGGAATCAGTAGAAAGATATTTCTTACTCCACAGATCAGCAGCTTCAATGCGTTCTCTTGCGTTATCTCCCAGTTTTGCCATTTCTTCTTGAAGATTCGGTAGACCAGCAATTTCGTTATTAACAAAAGCCGCCACTCCCTGATCGAATACTTCCTGTGATAATCCATTATCTCGACAAATTTGTTGCCAAGACTTAACAAGTTCTTGTTCTGGATCAACTGTGATTTCAACATCTTCTGGTACTTCTGGTAGCCTTACTTCATAAGATTCAGGAACGCTAGATTTTCTTTGGTTCTCATAATCTTCTTGTACTTGTTTGATAAGATCTTCAGTTCGCATACCAAGTTTCTGCTCCAGAGCTTTGTATGATGCACCCAGTTCTTCAACTTTAATTTCATTTCTTTCTGTATCCCAAAATTTTTCTGGAATATATTCTGGTATCTGAACTTCTGAAGTGTTTTCTTGAGATACCTCTTGTGTCGTTTCTTGTAATTGTTCTTCTGTCATTAAACCTCCTTATCAGATTCAATTCTTTTCTTGATGATGAAATATAAATATCTCATTCCTTCAAGATGTCGTAGATGTTCGTTGCTAACATCTCTACCAGCAACTGAATCTACTGTAATGGATCTTAAATAATCCAAAACCTTTTCTCCTATGACAGTACTAAATACTGCTGCCATATCCGAATTAAGTTCTCTTTCTCTTTCTTCTGTACGATAAAATCCATCAATAGATAGATGGCTTCCTTTAGGCTTGTTCTGGAGCTGCTCCCAACTCATTCATTCCTCCTTGTTGTTGTTGCATTACCTGTTGCATCTGCTGAACTACTTGTTGTTGTTCTGCTGCATCTCTAATTAGTTTCTCAGGTAAATTCATTTTCTCTGCTAGATATCTAGCTACTTCTTCTTGTTTGACAATAAGATTCAATACTTGTGGTCCAAATGTTTGACCTAGTGTTGCATTAAATCTATTCACATCAGCAATATCTTGTTCGTTCTGCGCCCTTGATAATGGTGATTCTGGAATAATTTTGATTTCTTTATTGTTCAATGAAGGTAATTCTATTCTACCTTGCTTCTTTAAAATGTAAATAACCCTTCTAATTAATGGCATAATAAACTCAGACTGTAATCTTCCAAAGGATGATCCAATCTGTCTAGATAAATCTGCCATTCTTTCAGCTACTTCTGTTGCTGACATAGGTGTACCTTTGGTTGGTCCAAGTGTTTCCATGTATAGAGCTTTACGAATATTAGTTCTCATATCGTCTAATACTAACTGAGCCACATCAAATCTACCTGCTGCACTAATAGGTTGTAGTCCTCTAGATCCTGGAGCTACAGGAATAATTGTGCCAGGCACTAATTGAATATTATCTGGATTAATAACTCCGTCATCTTCTAACTGATAAATACCAGAGATATTCATCTGTGCATTTTCTAAAATTAATTCAATGGTTAAGTTTGTTGTCTTAATAGCTGACATAGCATTAAACACTGGTCCACGACCATACACTTCACCACTTGCTTTGTTCCATCTAAATGTAATAAAGGGATTAGAACCTTGTCCTTCAAACTGATCTTCAAATATTATTTGTTCATGATCTTTGACACAAACAACATAATCATAAACTTCTTTGTTTGGATCTTTATAGTTTCTCATTGTACCTTCAATAACAGTACACTTAGCATCTGGCTCATTTAAAACTTTATCTTCTAAAGTATCTAAGTTAGCTTCTGGATATAAAATTTTAATATCACCTAATCTGATTTGACGTTTTCTAAATACGCAATCAATTCTATTATCTGGTCCAGAGTTTAAATAAACATGAGGTAATGGAATAGAATTAAATATAATAGGGTTAGTTGAATTACCTTCATTCACTAACATCACACCAGTACCAATCGCTAGATCCATAAATGATTCATGGACTTCTTGATTAAAGTTAGAAGCATGAAGTATCTCAAATATATAGTTAGTTATTTCATCTAACTGTTCATCTACTTGGGGAGCTATTTGAGGTGGTATCTCAATACCTGCTTTTAAATTAATCCATCTACCAAAGGTAGGAGTAATACCTGCCTGTAGTCTTGATGCAAATTCTTGAATACCTACGACAGCAGTTTCATCAAAGATTCTATCTGTTCTTTTTTCTCCAGGTGATTCATCATAAAATGCTTCTCTGCCTGGCATTGTATATTCATAGGCTTCTTCAAACTTAGGAATCCAATGTGTCTTTAACTGTTCTGCATGACTAAATCTTTTTAGAAATGTTTTAGAGTTCATGACTCCTGTATGAGGAGCTGATCTATAGTTAAAACTATACACTACTTACCACCACCAAAAGTTCTATTGGTTGCTGTAATAAATTTTCTTGATGCTTCTGTCATAGCTGCTCCTTGAATTTGAGCTAATCTAGCTTTTCTTTTTTGTTCTGCTTCAGCAAATTCTGTAGTGCTTTCTGTAGATGGTGTTGTTGCAGCAGTACTTCCAGAATCTTTACTATCTCCATAAGAAAAAAATCCAGAACTAGATACACCTTTCATAATTGCACCTATTGGACTTAATGATCCAGATATAGCAGCATTAATAACTGTAGGTATTAATCCTTTAACTGGTTGTGGTTTAGGTGTGTATTTAGAAAACTCTCCTGTATATCCTGGATCAGGAGCTTGACCACCTACTAAACCTCTAACTATATCTCCACCTAATTCTCTCAATGTTGGTTCATTAGCTGTAATTCTACCAGTAAAGTCTTGAGCAGTTACTCCTGTTCTATAAACAGGCTTACCATCTTTTTGTGTTAAACCTTTAACAGTAGGAGATGCTTCTACAAATTTAACACCTCTACCATAGTTAGCAGCTTTTTGTAATTCAGCTTCTCTCTTTTTAGAAACTTCTCCACCTGTCATAATGTTTTCCATTAAGGTAGCTGTTCTTGATTCTCTTGTTACATCTCTAGGAGATCTTGCTGCATTAGCTGATCCTGCTGTTGATCTAGTAGATCCCATTATGTTTCTTTACCTTCTGAATAAAATCCACGACCACCAGCTCTAGCAAATAAAGATCTTGATCCTAGTTTACCAGCAGCAAATCTTTTCTTTCTACGTTCTTCAGCTTTAGCTAATTCTTCTTTTTCTTTTTCAGCAGCAATACGTTCTTCTTCCATTTGTTTTTCTAGTGCTTTCTCACTAGCTGACTTTTCATATTTAGGTGGTTTTAAAAATCCCATTGTTCACAACCTTGTTTCTTTAAATATTTATATAACTGATAAGGGGTAATAATCAACTTATTTATTCCTAGTATTCTCATTACAGTAGTAACACAAGAAT
>Ga0208162_1001011_pt1 | contig 15212 bp, 7 predicted proteins | sample CB_VirMetaG_4_FD_184539 | JGI IMG/M metagenome (GOLD analysis project Ga0208162, IMG submission 184539) | Freshwater to marine saline gradient viral communities from Chesapeake Bay - CB_1508_1M Viral MetaG (SPAdes) (version 4) | ecosystem: Environmental > Aquatic > Marine > Coastal | place: USA... | reverse complement strand
TTATAATTTCGAATAGTTTATCATCTATTTTATCTAGTTTTTCGCTATTATCTTGCACTTTTTCATCGATGTCCATAATAGTCGATCTCACTAGCTCATCTTTAAGATCATACTCTGTTCTACTTACCTCTGGTTTAGGTAGTTCTTTTGCAAGATCAATATCTTTTTGCAAAGTAAAATACATAGCAGCTAAACTAACTGCACCTGCCACTAGCATACCGATTGTTTTTAAATCCAGCTGTACCTCTGTGTTCTCTGAAATTTTTTGAGCCATTTAATTTTTCATTTTTAGTTTAGAATTATTAACATCTAATCTTGATATATCTTTAGATTCGTTTTTTCCTAAACTTCCGTTGTTATTATTGTTATTATTATTAGAACTTTTGTTTTTAGGTACATAAATAGGTTCACTCCTATGTCTGTAATAACCCTCATTGTACCAGTTACCATAATATCTAGGATAACTGGGATATGATACAATATTATAATAAACATTTGGTTTAATCATGTTTATAGGTAATCTCAAGGTGTCACCTTGTTCTGTTACAGCTAACACATGGGTTATCTGTATTTCAGGTTTTGTATTGTAGGTACCACAACTAGCAACAGCCAGCATGCCCACTGCATAAAGGACAATTTTCCATAGTTTCATATTTTAATTTTATTCTCCACATTTTTTACTTGGATCTCCAACCTGTCTCCAGTCTTGCTTAACCCAGTCTTTTAAATTTTTACTAGCTGTACCACTAACATTGCTTTTACTTGATCTTTTATATTTACCTTTACTAGCAGCAGATTGTTTAGCACTTATAACAGCTTGTCTTTCAGATTTACTCATACTAGCTATTTTAGCTTTAGGTAAACATACTTTTCTAGTTCCACCACCTTTAGTACCTTTCTTTGGACCACAGCTTTTTTTTTCAGGTCCACTACTTTTAACACAACTACCTTTAGAGAATCTACTAGTACCTGGTTTTCTTTTGTAACCTTTCCAACAGGTTAATGGCGATTTATATTCCATTAGCACTTACCTTTACCCTGTTGTTTTGAAGCCCACATATTAGCATAAGCTGACGGGTATACATCAAATTTTCTTTTAGCAGCGGCTTTACAACTAGCACTTAGCTTTCTTAACAGTGGTGATTTTGATTTTAACATATTAATTTCTTTTAGTTTTTATTCTTTTACTAGATATTCTTTTAGTTTTAATTCTTCCACTAAATACTTTATTTTTATTTTTCTTATCTTTCTGCCACTCTAACTCCCATTTAGCCCAACCTAAAGCGTTTGCAACTCGCATCCACTCTTCATTTTCAGCATCAGATGCATCTTTTAAATTTTGTAATTTTCTTATACCTCTATCAAGTGGTACGTTTGTAGCAGCACTAATAACTTGGCCAGCAGCTAAATAAGCAGGGTTATCCAATGACCAACCTTTTTCCATTATTTCTTTTTTATTCCAGTCCCATGTTCTACCAGCAGATTTTAATTTACCTATTTTAGAAGATATAGGAGGTGAAATATCTAGTAATTCTATAGCCGCATCTTGAGCTTCTTTGCCTTCAGCTAACTTCATTACTACATTTTTAAGTGTAGATATAGCAGCGCCGTGAAAACCAACACCTCTTAATAATGAATCAGCCATACCATTTGCTATACCTGTATATTTTTTATTTAGTTTTTCTTCATCAGGCTCTTCATCTCCAAACGCCATAGCAAATAAAGCTTGTTGTAAAGCGTTGAATATAACATTTTGTATAGCTCCGTAATATAATATCTTAGATATATTAGTTTTGTCGTCCCCTCGGCGATTCTTAAGATCACTAGCGGCTTTTTGCATTAATCTAGCATATTGGGCTGGGGTATTGGCAAAAGCTAATATAATACGTCCCATTGGACCCGCTTGTTGTTGACTAATTCTATCAGGTCTACTCGACTGTTGTGACTCTTCAGCTATTTCTCTAAAATCTTGAAATGCTTGTGCTTCAGCATCTTTGTCAGATAAACCTTCTTTCTTTAAACTTTTATATCTGTTTCTATAAAAAGTAGCACCACCTGAAGCGATAGCAAAACTATCTGCTATTTGTGTAGGTAGAAAACCTAGTTTTAATATTTTACTTATAAAAGCTTTAGCTTTGTTTTTAGACTCAGCAGCGATCTCAGCAATATCAGCTTCACTAACATTTATTTTTAAACCATTACGTCTTTCAACTAAGTAATCAGAGTTCATAAGTTTAATTACATCACTCCAATATTGTGGTTGATTACCAAATGCAGCCGCTGCTTTTAATGGGTTGTTATCAGACCAGTTCACAAAGTTAACAGCTGATATAGTTTGTAACACAGCAGATCTCATATTAAAAAACATGATAGCTCCAACAGAATTATTAATCCAATCAATAAATCTACCAGTTAATGTATCACCTTTAAAACCTCTGTTACTACCAGTTTTCATACGACCAAGCATGTTTTCTAAAGCATCTCTGTAACCTTTACCATAAGCTGCCTCAAGCTTATTCATATTAGTTTCATTAAATACTTCATCAACATTATTTTGCCATTGTTTTAAATACTTAGCTCTTACTACAGTGTTTAATCCAGATAATAAATCAGTTGTAATAGTACCAGCTAACCAACCATCAGTAGGTTTAGGGTAACCATTATCTTTATTTATAGCTATAAGCTCATTAGCAAATGTAATTAAATTTTCATCTGCAGTAATATAGTCTTCTAGTATTTTTTGATCAGTCTTAGATAAACCTGGTATAGTCATACCTTGCTGTATCCATGTGTAAACCCTAACAGCATTACCCACAGTGTAAGGTTCACCTTTTATTTTTTTGTTTAAATCTTTAGGGCTAACACCAAGTAATTGTTTTAAAGCTTTAAAGTCATTGGCTAAAGCAACTCTAGCATTTGATATATCTATATTAGCTCTAGCAAATGGATCTAAAAAGTTTTCTTTTACCCAAGCTATAGTTTCATCACCTTGTTTACCTTTACCAGCAAAATATCTAGTTAAGCCTACAAAATCTTGAGCAGATGGTGGTATACCTAGTAAATTAAATTTACCTTTTTCAGCACCTACAGCTCTAGCTTTAGTTTGACCATATCTTTTTTCCGTACCAATACCTGTAGCTCTTTCAATTATATCATTAAATTCTTTATTAAGATTTTTTCCTTTACTAAAAGCAACTCTAGCATCACTCGCTTGATCATCAAGACTTTTCATTTCAGATAAAACCTCATTATTGGTAACTCCTTTGTTAGGTCTTACTGATTCAGGTAAGGCTATTCTATTTTTACTAGCAGCAGCCATAACAGATTTATTAAAATCTGGTTTTATTTGATAACCAGCTGAATTAACTTGAAAAACATCAAATACACTTTTATTTTTTCCAAGCATTATTTCATTAGGTGAAATACCAAAATCATTATTAGCTACATTAGCGTTGAAATATCTACCCCATATATTATCTTCCATTGTCCAACCTGGTGGTGTTTTACTTTTGTATGTGTATTTTTCACCGTTAACACCAATCCCAGCCAACTTGTTATCGTTATTATTAGATAGAGCTCCTTGAAAAAAGTTTCTTTCTATGTTTGGCCAAACTTTATTAATGTTGTTTTGTGTGGCCTCAATAAATAAATATTTAGCAACTAAACTAGCAGGTAACGTATGTTCTTCAGTAAAAACAGAAGTATCACCTGTAAAACTTTTTTCATAAAATCTAACAGGAGAGGATGTTCTAATAAAATGATTCATATTAGAGCTAGTAGAAGATAACATACCTATAATAAGAGGTATATTTGTTTCAGCATTTTCTTGAATTAAGTTTTGAAATATATCAAAAACTTGTTTTAAACCTTCTAGTGATTGATCTTGTCTTTTTACAAAAGCAGGATCATCTAAAGCTTTCGCTAATTTATTTTGTTTATTACCTTTTACAGTTTCTACATATGATTCTCTTTTAAGCATTGCTTTCATTTCAGGCGTTGCTTTGGCAAATTTTACTTTTGGTAAAAAATTACCTTCTTTATCTTTAATTTTACCTTCTCTAGCTTTTTTAACCCAAGCTTTTGCTTCTCCAGATGTTGCAAAGAAATTATTAGATTGATATTTGTAATGATAATAACCTTCCCAAAATACTTCAGGTAATTGCGCGGCTGTTCCACTTGTTATTAAGCCATCAAGTAGTTCTTTTCTACCTTCTTCAGTTTTTAAATCAATAGCACCAAAACCATATATTTTAGATAAGTTTCTCCACTGTTTATCATCTTGTGCTAAATCATTTTCTGTTGTTTCAAATATATCTTTAGTTTGAAATAATCTTAAACCATCTTTTTGTTTTTTACTAAAAGCAAAATCTGTAGGTCTATCTATTGCTTTACTAACTTTTTCTGTAGTCTGTGTTTTATCCACAAACTCTCTTTTTTCTTTTACATCAGGTCTCTGTATAGTTTGCATAGTAGCATCCGTTGCAAACTCTTGAGCTAAGGCTTCTGCTAATGCATCTTTTCTAGTACCTTTAGTCGATGCACCTACATCTCTACCTAAAAAATATTTTATAAACTCTGCTTTAGTAATATCTTTTTTCTTAAATATTTTCTTACCTTCTTTTGTTTTTTCTCTTTTACCAGTATCTTCTGCAAAAGGTCTAAATCTTTTATTAATAACATCTTGAGGTAATGCTTCTATTATAGCTTCAAAATTATCTCTTAAAAATGTTTCATAAGCTGCTCTCGATCCTAAAACATCTTTAGCTATAGTAGTTTTAAGCTCTGTTCTAAAAGCTTTTAACAATGCTTGTTTAAATTGTTTAGAATCTGCAGGAGGTAACTTAGTGCCAAATGTTTTTACAACAGCATCAACCACTTTCTTACTAGTAGCATCGGTAAGTTTAATTTTTTTTCTTAAACTTTCTTTAGCTTTTACAGGTTTTTTAGCAACTTGTTCTGTAAGTTTTTCTGTAGTAGTATCTTTAATTTGTTTAGCTTCTTTAGAATCTACACTTGCACCCTCTTGTGTTATTCCACCTATTTTTTTAGCTCTTTCTAATATTTCAGCTTGTCTTGGTCTTAAAAAACTACTAATAACAGTATTTACTTTACCCTGGCTTTCATTATAACCTTTGAACAAAGGGACTTTTCTACCTGGAAATATACCTTGAATTTGCTCTGTTACAGCTGTTTTAACAGCATCCATAGGTATAGCACCTGTTGGATTAAACTTTATAGCGTTACTTATAACAGGCCAATTAGCTTCTACAACAGCTTCTATAGCACCAAATTTATCTACCGAAGTAGACGAAGGGGAGTTTATAATATCTACTAATGCTTCGTTAGTAATAACACCTTCTTTGTTTAAATCAATAAACTCTTGAGCTTTAGGTGTTATTTTAGGTTTTGAAAGCGCTGTAATATCTGTATCTTGTGCTTTGCTAAAAAACTTAGAACCTTTTAATTTTTCAGATAATGTACCAGACTCTACGCTTTGTTTATATTCTCTTAAAAATAAACCTAAATCATTTTTATTAGTAAATGTTGGGTTAAACCTGCCGCCTGTTATTTTTGAAATAACACTTTCTACAAATCTAGCTACTTTTTCAAACGCTCCTGGTTCACCTAAAATATCTGATTCATAAAGTTGAGTTAAATATTCATCAGGTCTTTTTTCTAAATAAGCCTGATCATAACCCATGGCTTCCATAGTTTTACTTATTAAATCAAATGATTTATTACCAAATGAATCTTTAATAAATTTTTCTACACTATTTTTAGTCATTTCTCCGTCAAGAATAGACTTAGTTAGTATACCATGTAATAGTTCGTGAGAAGCTGTTTTAACTTCATTTGTTTCACCTATAATATCATTATTTAAATAAATTTTATTACCTTGTATAAAACCATAATCAGTTTTAGCATCAAATCCTTCAGGCGCTATTTTAGTAAGAGCATCTATATTTTGATCTTGAACTAATTCAAAACCTAATTCTTTAGCAAATTGCTCTGTTGTTTCAACATCCTTGCCTCTTTTTAATGCCGCATTATCTTTTGATATCTCTTTTAATCTTTCGTTAATAACTTCTATTTGACTTAACTCACTGTCTACAACTGCTTTTTCTTTAGCTGTATTAACTATTTTTTGTAGTCTATCTTTTTCTTTTAATAATTCAACAGCTTCTATTTGAGCTTGTCCAGTTAAACCTAAAGGTTTTAATCTGTTAGCAGCGCCTTGAGTAGCTGCAAAATTCTTTTTAATAGCATCAGACTCTTCAATAGTTATTTCACCTTTGTTAACTTTATTTTTTAAATCAAAGTTTAAAAATTTTTCAGTATATTTATTTTCAGCAAGCTCAATACTACCTTGATCTTCTTTTTGGCTGCTAAAAGCCTCAGTCAAGCTATTATATTCAGATTTATCTAATTGTTTGTTTAATTGTCTACTTTCAATCCCATCTTTAATTATTCTATAACCTTTACCAGCACCAGAAGGACCAGCTCCAGATGTAGCGCCAATAATAAAAGTATCAATTAATTCTAGCAAATAACCATCCCAAGCGTTTTCATCACCTCTTATTATTGCTTCTGCACCATTGTTAATAGTTAAAGTAGCTGCTTCAGAAAGACCTTCTAACCCAGCATCTCTAGCTAGTTTTAAAGCGGTTTTAGTTAAACTTTCTTTAACTATATCTTTAGACTTACCAAAAAGATTTTTAAACATAGTCTTACCTATACCTCTACTAACGGTTTCAAGTAAACCTTCAGACGCGCCTATAACCGCTGAGTAACCAATTAATCTTGCATCAATATCGTCACCCTCTCTTTGAGCTTCTTTTGACGCAGCTGCAGCTTCACCAGCAACTATAGAAGGTATACCCACAATAGGTATCATAGCTTGAGCCATAAAAGGTAATGATTTTATAGCTTCAGAAATAGCTCTAGTTGATCCTTCAATAAAATCACCCTGTGCAAAAGCCTGACCAATAGTATTGTCAAATTGAGTTAATTCTTTTTGTAATTCATTTCCTTCTTTAACTGCTTTTTCATAAGCTTCAAAAGATTTTTTAGCACTACCAATTTTGGGCCCAGAAAGTTGATCAAACATTTCATTAAGAAAAACTTGTCTTTTTTCATACTCCATATTATTAAGTTCTTCAAAACCTTTAACAGCGTTTTCAATACCAAATAATTCAGAAAATTCTTTAGCCGCAGCTATTTTAATTTCGTTAACATAACTATTAACGCTAATACCAAAATTAGCTTTCTGTCTTTTTATGGTATTCATAACACCTAAACCAACTTCTTTAAAAAACTTAAAACCTTCGAAATCTTTATCATCACCTGTTTTAGGTTTTAAAAATTTACCGCCTCTTTTTTTTAACTCTAAAGCTACTCCTTGATAAATATTCCCTCCTTCTATGGGTTCAGTTATTTCTGGTGAATCCAAAGAACCAGGATCCGAAGATAATACCATATCGGATGCTATTTCTTCTCCTGCAACCGCATCCGGAACTACAGGTGTTGTCTTTACTTCTTCTATTGGTTTTTCTTGAGCAATCTCTGTAATCTCAGGATTAGCAGATAAATACTCTTGCAATGTCAAACCTTTTTCTTTAGCCCTTTGTTCTATTTGGTCTAAAGTAAATTGTGATCCTTTATATTCAAACATAATTTAATTGTTTATGGTAGTTTGGTTTCTAATGAAGCTATTTTAGATTTTAGTTTTTGCTTTAATTTAACTTTCATCTTTTGTCTTACGCTAGGCGTATAACCTTCAGCATTTAACATGTAATTTATTAAAGTTTCCATTTGTTTTTCATTATTTAAATCAAATGTTTTTTGTTCATCTATAATATTTCTAACTGTATTACCCTCACTATCTTTGCCCATTTGATAACCTGCGTCAATAGTTAAAGTTATTTTGTTACCCCCTGGTTTTTCTCCTCTAACAAATTCAACACTGCTTATATTTTTACCATCAAACTCTTTGTTCACAAAATAATCACTAGCTGTTTTTGAATCAGTAAAACTATACATAGTATCTAAAAGATCATCAGTTGCAGATTCTATTTGATTTTCTTGATTAGGTGTTTCTTTAGGTGTTCTGTATATATCTTTTGGAATACTGTTTTCAAATCTTTTTTCCAATTTGTCTAGCATTTTGTTTTTAACTATTTCCAAAGACTTTTCATCTAAAGATGTACCTTGTGCGTTTCCTATTTCTAAATCAGGATCACCTTCAGATCTTAATATATTGTTGTAATAGCTTTCTATAGAATTAAAACCAGTACCGGGACCGTCCATTAATGTACCTTGGTTAGAATAACCTGCTAAAGTAGCTAAAACATTTCTACCCATATTTTTTCTAAAAAGAGCTCTGTTTTTTTCATTAAAAGAATATGTTTCTACAGTTTTACTACCTACAATTTCTTTACCACCAGCTGTTAAATATGACAAAGCTTGACCTTGAAGATCAGCAACACCTTTTTTTGTTAATTTTTCTGTTTCTAAACTTTCTTCTGACTCTGCGGTTATATTTGGTATTATAGGAAGTTCAGCAGACATTAAACCCATTAAACTTTGTTGGTAACCACTTTCTTTACCAAAAACTCCACCACTAGAATTTAAAACAATATCAAAAACTCCATTGTTATTTACTATGTTAACACCTAAGTCAGACGGCAATCTATCGTTATATGTTGATAAAAAGAATTTAGAAAGCTTTGGATCTATTTTTTGTAAATCAATACCACCTTCACTACCAGCTTTACCTGGAACACCTAGTTTAGAATACAACTCTCTTTTTTCTTGAAAAGACTCTAGTAAGTTTTTCATACCACCACCTTTAAAAAAGTTTTCATATTGAGCAAGTTGACCTTGTAGTTGAGATCTTTCAGATGGATTTTTAGAATTAAATAATTGCGCTTTTATTTTAGCAGCTTGATCAACTAAACCTGATAAAGCAGGTTGTAGTGAAGGCTGTAAGTCAAAATCTTTAGAAGCAAGATTTGCACTATTTAAATAATCTAAATTAAATTTAGTTGTATCGTTTAATAATTGTAAGTTTTCAGCTTCTTTCTTTTTTCTCTCAGCTTCAGCTTTGGCGTCTAATGTGTCTATAACACCAGCTGTAGTATTTGAAATATTCTGTATAGCGCTAGCAAAGTATTTACCACTCTGAGAGTCTACGTATGTAACTGGATTTCTATAACTCATAATTTAATTTTGTAAATAATCATAACCATATTGAGAACCACCTCCGCTGTTTAAATTACTGTAATCAGCTGTTCTTTCAACATTGTAAGTAACGTTTTCATTACCAGGATAAGAACTAGAACTTCCCTCGTAATATCCCGGTGTTGGAGGTTTTGAACCACCTAAAGCTCCACTTGTTATTAATGATCCAGCTATATTACCTAAACCACTTATCATACTAGAGCTTATAGCAGCTCTATCAGCAGAGGCTTGAGCAGCTTGTTTTTGTGCTCCTGAAATTTGAGCTGACACTCTATCTAATTGCTCACCCTCTCTTCTCTCTCTTGTTGAGAACATGAATTGTTTACCAGCAACACCTGCTTGTTGTAATCTTTGAGCTTCACTCATACCAATGTTTTGTATTCGTTGAGCTTCAGCCATTTGTAATCTTTCTAAATTAGCTTCTCCTTGTGCTCTTCTTATTTCGTTTTGCGCTTCTTGCTGCTCTATACTAGCTGACACACCTTTTTTACTTTGTAACGCAGCTTGTGCTAAAGCAGTAGCGCCTCCAGCACTAGCACCTGTGGCTCTTAATGTATCTAATGTATTAGCTAAAGCAATATCAGCTTGTTCAATTTGCATTTCAGCAGCTTGGGTAGCAACACCTAAGCTAGCAAACGGATTTGAAACCATACCACTTAAATCTTTTGCCATACTTGAAATGTCTGTAACACCTTCATATGGGTTTATAATAGCTTGTCTACTTTTTTCAAGACTATCAAGCTTACCTTCTAATCTTCTTTTTTCAGCCATTGCTCTTCTTTGTCTACGTCTAGCGGCTCCGCCTCCAAAAAGACCAGATATTAAATTTATACCAGCTCCAATACCGGCAACAGCTAAAGCACTTAATGGCTCAGCCATCACAACCCCATGCGGATTACCGAAAAACCACTCGTATATTTGTATTAAAATTTCTTCCATATTATTTAGTATGATGATTCTACAATATCAGATGATACTGCAAATAATTCTTTTTTAGTTGTCGGGTAGTCACTATTAACAAGCTTTATTTTAGCCTCTGTAAAGAAACCTTTTAATCCCGTAGAAGATGGTCCCCATAGTATTTCACCTCCTGTTGCCGGTGAGTTGTTTATTAAGTTTGCAAAAAACTTTTTTTCTTTTCTTTTAAAATTGTTAGAAAATAAACTTGATTCTAAAGAGCTTAAAGTTGTTTGTAATGTATATGCACCAATTGGAACAGAAACGTCACCAGAACTAGTTACCATGCTTTCTAGCTGCCAACCATCGCCTCCTTCATAGTTAATTGTTTTAAAGTTTTTAACTAATGATGGTTCTTTGTTTAATATTACAGTTACATCTGAATTATAAGTTTGTTCATAAAACTTACCATAATTACCTAAATTATGTTGATACAACTTACCAGTTGTTGTAATAGAATTACCGTTTTTATCGGTATAATTAGAACCAATGCTATAAAAATTATTTTGTAAACTAACTAAAAAACTAGGTTTATAATTAAAAAAACTTGTCCAACCTAAAACACCTTCATCAAATGAAACTGTTTTATAAGAACCGTTTGTTTTTTGAATAGATAAAACATAATTTTTAGTGTGAATATCCCATCCAGCTCTTATTTGCTGCACTGGTTCAGCGTTACCAGTGTTATTGTTTACACCAGCTAATTCATCTCTAAAAAAGTCATGCATACCATAAGATGATATTTCTGTAATACCATCAGCAGACAACCTTAATACACATCCTTTTTTTCTATCTGTAAAATATTTTCTATAACCATATACAGCAAAACTAAATGGATCTGTAGCAATACCGTATTCACCCGCATAAGCCACTATTTGTCCTATTACTAAATTGCTAGAGGTTACACTACCGCCACCCTCTGCTGAATATATAGCATCTTTATCTATTAAAGCTCTACTAACTTTATCTTCTTGAAATATAATTAAGTTAGTATCTTCAGCGTATAGTTTTTGTATAGAGCCGTTTGCTGGATCTGCAGATCTAGTTATGTCTTGACCTACAGAAAATTGATTAGTATCATTAACTCCAGTTCTAGAATTAAAAATACCAGAATAAATTAAAGTATTAAATCTATTTTGTTGATCAGTATTTTCTTCATCTAAATAAGCTTTAACACCAAAATCAACAGTTGTGTTATTGTAACCTCCACGTATTCTAGCCTCTTCTATATACCAATCATTTGCCGCAACAGCTGCATAGTCACCAGGCACGTTAGCGTATGGCGCTGCAGGTTTTGTAGCAGCATCTACAATAGTCTTAATTTTTTTAAGTAAAAAAGAATTAAAGTATTTTATTTCTATTATTGCCATAATTTTATTATCACTTATTTTAACATGTACTTACAACATCTATTATACCATCATTACCTTGTATCTGAAAGTAATTTCTATTACCAGAACCAGTATTGTTACAGTTATAAGAGTAATATCCAGCAACAGCTAAAGGTGAACTACTTCCATTAGGACCTTGTCTTATTTCATCACCAACCGTAGGAGTAGAACTTGTTTGATTATAGTAAAGATTATCACCACACGTAGGATTTGAAGATCCACTAAAATGACAAGCTTGGCTAAATACACTTGGAGCCGATGCTTCAAACAGTGTACCTATAACAGCTGAAACAATACCAATTTCTTGTGTTGCAGTTTGACTTAAAGAACCACTAGCTAAAGCAGAACCATTATAAGCATCTTCTAATTTTACAGTTAATGTACATGTGCCAGGGTTTGTTCCTGTGCCTGTTTTAGTTATAACCCCTGTTGTTTCATTTATAGAAAAAACTCCAGCGTATAACGAAGGACTGACGTTTGAAATACTCCATTTTAATTGCTCTGATTTTCTACTAGAACTAGCAGCGCCGTTTTCACCGGTTATTGTAACTATAGTTCCTTCAAAATTTTGATTAACATCGTTTACAGCTGGTAAAGGATTACCGCTGTTTATAATTGGCTGAGTGTTTTGTAAAAAAACGTTTAATTGTAAAGGTGTTGGGTTTGTAACAGGACTAACAGGTTCATTGTTTGTTATTACCGCTGATATAGTGTAAGATCTTGGGTTTGGATTATAATTGTAAACAAAATCATCGCCAATTTTTCCAAAATTATATAAATACGGATCACCTAAAGTTCCAGCCCCAGTTCTTGTGATACTGAATTGACCTGAAACATCATTATCAGCCCCGTCAAGAACAGTTATTGCTGAAGCAGATGTATTAAAAAGATTGTTACCAGATTGATCAACTGGTGATAATCCTGTTATAAAATCACCACTCATGCTTTCTGTGAAACCGCTAGAACTATAAGTTGACCAACCAACAGCGCCTTCATATTCAGAAAGAATAGCGTCATTTAATGTTGATATTAAACCTACCGTTGGCGTTTCCCAAAATATATCTAATAAAGAATCCTGAGGCTCGGTTTCATAAATAGATAAATTATAATACATGTTCGTATTATCATCATTAGTATGTATTAGACCAATAGGTTGAGATGTACTAATTCTAGCTATAAGAGGATCTGTATCTAATTGATAAAAGTTATCATGACCTTGAGGCTCTTTTAAATCAGAGTAGCTCATGTTTAAATCAGTGGCTGTACCTATAGTAATAGCCGTATCAGTGTTTACACCTGGAAAAAACTGTCTATTATTTTTAGGATCATCAGTTGTAGGTGGAGAACTAACTATTAAAGTGTTTTCAACTCTACCAAATAGTTGAACTGAACTTCTAAATTGTTTTTGCTGAGGTCCAACTTCAGACAAATCTCTAGGTATTTTATTTATGTTGTCATTTATTAAAACCGTATGTGCCATTTTATTATCTTCACCAGGTGGAAAAGGGTTGGAGCCTGATTGAAACTGAGGATAACCATTTAAAAAACCAGGCAAATAACAATTGTAATAATCTTGCTCTTGTTGTTTAACAACAACTTTATATGAATACCAACCAGTAGGATTAATAGTGTATTTATATTTTACATCAGGATCAGATGGTGATTGTTGCAAATATATAGAACTTACTTGACCGATTGTTGTTATAGTGTAATCATTGTTTACATTTGTAACGTTTGCAACTTTAACATAATCTGTAAACTCACCCTCTAAAAAAGAACCAATAGTTGGCACTTGTGTTTGACCAGAACCTAACGTAAATGTGTATGTATTACCGTTTATAACAGGTTGGTTTCCAGGTGTAGCATTATATGTATTATAACCAGTTCCAGGATTAGCATATAAACCAGGAGTTCCAACAGTATCATTTTTTGCAACAGTTATTGGTGAACTTATATCTATTTTTAATGCATCTCCAAACCAATTTTTTAAATCACTTACGCTAGAATTATAAGGGTTGTAAATAGTGTCACCACCATATACTGTACCATCAACAGCCACTGTTGCTTGAGTTTTTACTCCAGATAAAATAACATCTGATTGTCTACCGAATTTATCAACTAAAACAAAACCTACTTGATAATTTCTATTTTGTTTTACGGTATGATTTGGATACTCTGCCCAGTTGTCGTAATTTTTAGCTAATGATTTTGGACCAACACCAATTATATATTCTAAAAACCTAGGAGAAGTATATTTATCTAAAAAATTACCATATATAATTCTATTACCTGCTGTTTCTTGAGCTAAAGCTTTAACAGGTACTTTGTCGTAAACTCTTGTAGTTTGTGCGGTGGGAAGTGTTCTAAACGGCTTTCTAGATTGATAATTATATGTTAAAATATTAGTATCGGTTGTTGCTGTCCAAGCATCTCCATTAGTTTCATTAAAAGGCTCGTCATAATCTATTGTATCAATAACTTTTACAGCTAAACCATCAGATTCTTTATAAAGTATATCAATTGATCTTATTTTATAAGATGCTTCTGAAGAAGGTTGAATTTTATTTAATGTATCAGGAAAAGGAATTAATAATTTAATATTTTGAACTCCGTTTTCCATAAATTCTACAATAGTGCTTCTATACGCACTGTCTTCATCTTCAGCCGTTTGATCACCTGCGCCAGGAGTACTTTCTCCACTTCCTAAAAAATAACCTTTTTGTTTAGGTATAAAAGCAATTTGAGTAAAAGGAGCCATTAAAGAATATTCACCGTCATCAAATTTAAACCTATAACTTAATCTTACAAGTTTACTTTCTAAATAATCAGGATCACCAGGCCAAGTATTACCTTGATTAAAATCAAAAGTAATAGACTCACCTGTCATTGTTGTTTGAAGAAAATATATAGTGTCTCCACTTGTTACACCAGTGATAGTGTGACCTATAGGAATTTTTAATTGTATTGTTGTTGAAGAAGGTATATCTAAAACATAAACATAATCTTCAGGGCCTAAAGTATTGTTAGAATAATCTACCACAGACATTCCTTTTACTATGCCAGTAGTGTTTGGAACAGTTAATATGTCACCAACTAAACCAGATGTGATTTTAGAAGTTTTACTTAAAAGACCTATAGGTTGATAAGGATTATATTTAGCTACAGATATATGATTCTCTTCAGTGTAGTACGCACCATTGTTAGTTGAATTTAAATTTATTTTTCTTGGTTGATTTCTGTTATCTGTCCAAAATAATAAATTTTCTATAACACTTATACCAGTTATAGGGCTATTAGTAGAAAAATTTAAAAAAGAACCTGTTACTAAAAGAACAGGAGTTGTATTAGGTATGTAACTATATATATAGTGATTAGTGTTATCAGTTAAAAAAACAATAATTTGATTTGTGTTTTCTATTGTTTTATAACCAATTGTTTCTACACCACTTAAACCAAAATTAGTAACTAAAGTATTACCTAAAACAGTTTCTAAAGCACCTATATCATCAGCTTCAGATTTACCTACAGATATATTCTGCGCATCTCTATATTCACCATTAGGTATTAATCTATCATCCAAGTCTTTATTCATCTTGGATCTTAGAAAACTATTTTTAATTTCAG
>Ga0208162_1001008_pt1 | contig 15233 bp, 17 predicted proteins | sample CB_VirMetaG_4_FD_184539 | JGI IMG/M metagenome (GOLD analysis project Ga0208162, IMG submission 184539) | Freshwater to marine saline gradient viral communities from Chesapeake Bay - CB_1508_1M Viral MetaG (SPAdes) (version 4) | ecosystem: Environmental > Aquatic > Marine > Coastal | place: USA... | reverse complement strand
GCGCCTTGCGGGTCGCACACCTTCTGCGGAGGGTGGGACTAATCGTGCCCGGTGCGGGCGGCGTACATTCGCGGGGCGTACGCATCTTTTCACTCTTTTACCGGCTTGGCTACATAGTGCACTGTTCGGGTTAGTTCTGCATGCGCGTAAGGCGCGGCCCATACTGGTACAAGATCGTGTGGTAACCATATTATATATATCAGTCATATATTTTATTTTTTGGTAACTTTACGTTTCAAAAACGTGACATAGTCATTGAGCATTTTGACACGTACGGTTTCTGTCATGGGGAGCTTGCGCGGCGGCGTTTCTTCGTCGCCTCCGTACAGGATTTCCTTGTCAAATAAAATCTTTCTCAGTGTGCTGTCAATGTCGACATATTTGATGTCAAATTCCATGTCCTCAAACGTCTCGTTGACCGCAACCGTGTCGACGTACTGCACAAAGCCCCCCTCCGGGCTACGGACGGTGTGGACGACCTTGCGGGTCTGCGGGGCGTCTCTGTTCATCCTCTCTTCTTCTTTTTTGTTGCGTACCCAAATGTCGTGAGTTTCGTCGGAATACGTGGAAGAGGACATTTTTTTTTGGTGTGAGGGAGCTGGCAAATTGAATAATGACGGCCGGGCGGTGGACTGGGGTGGGGGGCACGTGCCCAGGTGGACACGGCGCTGATTGGTTGGATCTTTATTGCGAAATCCCAAGCATGTGCCCAGCCGTGCCCAGGACCCGTTCTTTACTGGCGGTGCTTCGTGCCACAATTCAATTTCCTTCCTTCGCCATGACCAGCTTTGACGAGTGCACGTACCCGACCGTCCGCCTGACCTTGGCCGTCTTGGAGCTGTACTGGTCACACGACGACTTCCCCACCTCCATGGTGCCCGACGACGGCACCGAGCTTAACCAGGACCTGGAAAAATTTCTAGACATGATTGCACCGGAGTCTACCTTGACGGCCGTGCGCGCCTTAAAAGCGGAGTTGATCGTGTCCAACATACCGTACAAGACCGTCGAGTGCCGAGATCCCATCCATGAATTTCTGCGTGTCAACGGTTCGAACAACAAGCGCATGCGCCAAATGGTGACGACGTACGACATTGAGGTTGACCGCTGGTTGGGCACCAACTTTTGCTTGCAGTGCAACTGCTTTCTGTACTGGCGCAAGGGACAACGCGGCGACATGGACCGCAGCAAGGGGCGGCTTTGCCACAAGCGGACCAACCAGTGTCTGTACCCCAAGTGTTGGTTCAAGTACTTGGTCGTGCCGGCCGGTTCGCCCAAGTTTTCCGAGTACGAATCGTACAATTTCTGCGTGGAATTGAGCGCGTACTGGCCACAGCGCGTCATTATGCCCCTGCGTTCCGACAACCTCAACCCTATCCTGTTCAAACTGTACGCGGAAAACAAAGTCATTATGGAAAACCTGCACCTGTCACCCCTTGAGGAAACGTACTTTGACCCTTTGTGTTACAAGGTAGAATGATGCCTTAAAATTTATCTTTGTTAACAATATAAGATGGAAGTTGTAAAGCTAGAACACATACCCGGTTTCGACAATGAGGAAATTAAGGTGGTGGACGACTACAAAATGGATGTGCCGAAGGAACTGCCCCAAGGGTTTTTTAGTCTTTTAAGTGTAGGGGCCTCAGGGTCCGGCAAGACGAACGCCACCCTAAATCTCATAAAAAAGCTAAAACCGTATTACAACCGGTACATTCTCATCTCTCCTACGGGGTGCTATGACGAAGAGCGCCAGCAGCGCGCCGAGAAAAAATACGACAAGCTTAAAATAGACTTTGACGAGGAGCATTCGTGCTACCACCGCGGTCTGATTGGTCAAATATTGCAGCGGCAGCGAGAAAAGCTTATCGAGTACGAGACCTGGAAGCGGTACAAGGACGTGTATGCGCGCTTTATTCGGTTTATGAAAGCCAACAAGAAGCTGGCCCAGCTCGAGCCCGTCATGTGGGGCTTTCCGGACCTGGACATACTGCTGGCCCACGACTTTGCCGACCCGAAGGATCCGTACTACTTTCCGACCCAAATAGCCCCGACCGCCATGCTCATCATCGACGACATGGCCAGCACACCCATCTACAATACGCATTCCCTTGGGGAACTGACCAACCTGCAAATGAAGAACCGGCACTACAAAATGTCGGTCCTAAATTTGGTACAGGCGTACAAGTTATGCCCGCGCAGCATCCGCCTCAACTCTAGGGTCATGATGCTGTTTCCCTGCAAGTCCGAAAAAATGATTAAGGAGTTTGCGGACACGTGTAACAACCAGTACAACCCCGAACAGTTTTTAAAAATGTTCGAATACGCGACACGCGACAAGCCGTACGACTTTTTGTACATTGACAATGCCGAGCCGAAGGGCTTTCGTAAAAACTTTAACGAGCGCTTGGACGTGATTGGCGGCGAGGCAAAACCTGTGACTTTAAAAAAAAATGTTACCAATAGTATAGATGACGTCGAAACAGGGGAATTACTTCAAGGACAAGCAGGAAGCGATCGAGTTTTACAAAAATAGTGAGGAAAACCTCAAGGATAAACCCGATTGGATGATTGAATGCATCATCGACTTTGCCATACAGTACCCAAACTACAAGGAGTACTGCGAGGTGGAAGCCAAGGTCAAACGCGGCGAAAAGCTCACCGCGCGTCAAGAAAAGAAGTACGGTCATTTAAAATGGGAAAAGGAAATGACAGAGTACAAAGACGGAGATGTGATCCGCGACGCCGTAGAGTGCCACGCGGCCGGTACGTATGACGACATTGCACGAGACCCTGTCGCCCGTGAAAAGTATAATAAATTTAACTTAAAGTTTGGAGAGTCCTTGCAGCCGGACACGAAGGTGGGGATCGTCTTTGAAGACCTGGACGGTACCAAGACCAAATGTGAAGTACCGGTTAATGACCCGACCACGGCGACCGAAACCGTGATTCAAAAACCCGACGAAATTAAAGAGGAATAAAATATATATTGAATATATACAACATGGAGTGGAACGACGGAACCATTTTTCGGATTTACATTAATGCGGGTCAAGATCCGGTGGTCGATTGCAAAGTCGACATCAGTCAACAAGAACTGAACAACAACTGCTTTATTGGTGTGGAAAATTTTGTTTTAAAACCCAATGTAGGGACAGACACTGCGGTACCCCCGACGGAACCGGTCACGGTTGCACTGCAAAATTATTGGGCCAAAACAACCTACTTACAACTGGAAAGTTTTCAGTTGACGCCGTACATTGATTTTAACAGCCAAAACGCGGGTACCTTTGAAGAAAACAGGGACCAATCGCGCAACACGCAAATATTTGCGCGCCTGCCGCTGGTGGCGTCCCCTACCCTTGGTAACGCTTTGCTTACCACGGAGGCCACGTTTGCCTTGGACCGGGTCCTGAACAAAGACAGCATTCTGTACGAAATGCGCAACAACCCTCATGCGTTGTCCAACGGGCGCTTGAGGTTTAGAATGCTAGACCAAGACGGTAAATTGATGAGCGGCGTGGGAGATTTGTTAGGGGTCAACTTGATAAACAGTTTTTCATTTACGCTGGTTGTATACAAAGCGTCTGAAAGGTATAATTAAAATTATATGCATAAATAGTATACAATGGTTTATGAGACGGTGAGGAGTGTGTTGTTTTACCTAGACACGCGTCTAAGAAGCGGGGGTACAATTGGGTCCCCTCGATTTACATTTCCCAATAACTTGATCGGAATTAAACCACAGCAAGGGGAAAAAATACGCCTTACTATGCAAGAGGCGTCTATAGAGTACACATTTTTTCAAACCGAAGAATTTAACAACAAAGTGTATGTAAAAGAAATACTTAATGGGATCGAAAACAATCGGATAGTGTCGATCCCGATAGGCAATTACAATTTAATTACGTTTGTTGTTGAGTTGACCAATGCGTTAAACAACGGGTCTTCGTACACATACAGGGTGGATTACATTCCGGAGACGAATCAACTGCGCTACATCGCCACGCCGCCGGTGGGGCAACCGATTGGCTCCGTTACATTTATCTTTGACACGGATGTTGCCTTTGCTGAGACGAGTGTGCCTTTAAACGAAAGCCTCAACGAAATGATGGGCTTTCTAATTGGCAGGATTATTCCCTTTAGTCCCAATGCCACGGATACCGCACTGCAAAGCACTTCTGCCGTACCCGTGACAATGTCCCCGGGTGTCGAGAATCTATACGTGACGGTGCAAAATAGCTGTAGCAATTACGGCAATGCAAACATTAGCAACACCTTTTCGGCGTCTAACATTTTAGCAAAAATACCGGTTTCAAACCCACCCTTTAGTACCTTGTATTTTTATGACCTCAACTCGAACTTTTCTACAATCATTAATAATAAGTATATTGACAATTTAAATTTGACGTTATTTAACGAGCGGTTTACCTTAATCGAACCTCGGAAGAACTGGACATTCACCATTAAAATAGACATTATAAGAGGACGTGCAGAAAATCAGACCGCCGAAGCCCTTCGTGAACTTGTGGATCTGGAAAAAATGAAACTTATCCGGAAGGAAAAAAACGCAAAAAAAAGTAAAAATAATAACCTAACATCTTAATATATAATCATGGCTAGAAGACGAGGAGGCATTCGTGGCTTCGGCCGAGGCTTTGTAAAAGGATTACGAGGACAGGCAAGTGTACTTGCCAAAACAGGCAGGGCCGCAAAGACGATTTTAGGTACAGTTGATAAATATTCAGGAGGTGCGGGTACGGCCGCACTGCAGTCCCACCCGTACGGTCAGGCTGCGTTGATGGCGATGGAGGCGAGTGAGCAGGCCGAACAATACGGCGTCTAAGAAATTAGCGGAGAATAATTTCCGGAGTATATACATATAGTGATGGCTAACCAACAAGCTAACAATGCTCCTTTTCTCTCGCAACAAAACTACGCTGCTGTGGCGGGGGTTTCTAATAGTCCTTATACTGATGAGCGTGCAGTGGCCTCAGGCGGGGGACCTGGTCCTGGAGCTGCTGGCAATATGGTGTTTACTGCAGATGGTGTCACCCCCGGCTTTGGAAAAATAAGTTACGATGACAACGGTACAAATGAAAGTATATTGGCGATTAACCAAACAACCGATTTTATTAGCCTTAGTAATAATGGTAACCAGGTATCCCTGCAGCCCAATGCAAATTTGATTTTCAATACCGGCGCATCTTTGCAATGTACAGCTCAAGACACCATTACCAGCACGGCTACAAGCGGTGACCATATCATAAATAGTTTTAATTCAGATGTCCAACTGAATGCACCCGCTGGAGTAGTGGATGTAAATGGAGAAACCGGTGTAGCAATTGACGCAATTAATGGCGACGTGGACATTACAGCGGAGAATAACGATGTAAACATATCTGCGGACAATGGTCTCGTTGACATTACCGGTAACATTGTAGAATTAAATTCCGCTAATGCAAACGCATCCGTGCAAGTCGACGACGGTTCGTCGTCTGTAAATGTTATAGCGGACGACAAATTTCGTGCAGAAGTAGGTCAAAATGCCTTTCCTCTGCAAAATCCGTATGACTCATTATTGGATATGACGGGGAGCAACATAGATATGCAGGTTGTGGATCCTCTTTTTCCACCTGGAACTCTAAATAAAACCGCACGTCTTCAAATGATAGAGCCAAATGCTTTACTAGAATCTGAAATAAAAATGGAAGCGTCCGAAATAGATTTAATTTCTTATGCGTCGGTAACCAATGGTATATCTCTACAAACTAGAGACATTGCTGGTGGCATCATATCAGAATTTGCCCTCAACAGCTCATCGGCCAATAACGTTCCTCCTGCCGTGGTGGGACGGAATGTGCAATACTATCAATTTGCGACATGGGATCCGAACTTTGTACCGCCGGGGGAGGATCCGGTACCGAATCCGTTACGACCAACATATAGGTTCAGTACAGATACGGGCGCTTGGAGATTTATTGACAGACCGAATGTTGGCAGCGCAGGTCCAGGTCCATTGCAATGGAATGGGAATGGGACTGGGTCACAAGCCGATCCTTACCAGCTGTCATTTGCCAGCGCGGGTGTAAACTCGCTAGCACTTACCTACGACGAACCCACCAGCACGTTGACCTTGTCGGACCCGGTGGACGGCGACATTAGTTCAACAGTTGTGGTGCCAGGACGAACAATACTGAAAACTGATCTTACCGTGAATGGAACTAACGAGTTGTCATGTATCGGTTTGTCAAATACAATCTTTCCACCACCCGCAGCTGGTACTTTGGTAGGCAACAATCCCCCAAGGGTCGAAATTCCTGCTAGCGGCGAGGTTCCATGGTTTCCAGGTGCTAGTTTCAGGGCGACGATTGCAGGTACAGTTGGCACATTTATTGCCAATGACACTTTAACTTTAAGAGTTTACTCTAATCGTGGACAGGGTTCCACTGCACGAATATTAAATACGTCTACCATAACCTTACAAGCTGCAAGCGACGTCGGTTGGAAATGGGAAGTTATTTTTACTTGCCGTGATGTTACTACGACAACCCCAGCCATTGGTTTGATGGCGTCGAACAGCAAATTTGATTACACGCTCAATGGATCACCTGAAGGATCCATCGTCAGTAATACAAATTCTGCTTTTTTTGCTTCGAGTGATCAATATCTTGATTTTACTTTGCAGTTCAACAACACGGGTAATGCAATAACAACTAACTTGTGTATGATTGAAAGAATATATTAGAAATTTATATCTATGGGAATGGTATACAATGAACATTCAACCAGGAATCACCGTCCCCGTCCGAGGAGAACCACCTCTTTTTCTTAACAAAAGCATGGGTAACGCCGGCAACGGCGGCACGCCCAACCCTCCGACTATTGTCCCGCAGCAGCCGGGTAGCTTCCCGCGCGTAAACTTAAATCCTGTATTTCAACTCGGTGCATACAATAACGCCGAAGAATCGTATAACTTTCCACGCTTTAACGAATACTGGAAACAACAGTATAACACAAATAATCCTATAGGCGCAGCCGAAGGTTCCAACAACGGTTACGGCGGGCCGATGGGTAACGCTGCTAACGGCGGCAACGATATCTACATGTTTGGCTCCGGCTACACGCCCCGGCCGTTTGCGCCGTACGACTTGAGTCAGTTGGGAGCTCGCAGCGGTGTCAGCCAGTCGTACCCTTACAACAAAAACGCTACTAACCTGGAGGGTGGAAACGAACGCGTGTGGAAGTGGCCGTTTAATCTTAACATTGGCGAATCGATTGAGGTGGCCGCTGGCGCGCCTTTGCCTACGGACGCAGAAGTCGTCAGAAGTGCCGAACGATACGCGCAAGGCTTGCTAAAACAAAAACCTAACCGTATAAAAACCGAGCCTGGAATCGATATGGAATTGGGCTAAATTCGTAAGAAAAAATCATAAAATAATATATGATCTAGTAATATAAAAATGTCCTCTTCTGATGCAACCATGTCGAGTCCACTATTCGTGCCGCAGGCACTACAGTTCTACGTCAACCGACTAAGCTTTAGCAAGAACCGCGTGCGTTTGCAGGCGCTGTCCACCCAGGTCGCGTCCGCTAACTCTCAGGTCATTGTCCGGCTTCCGTCTAACACTATGGTGAACTTGGCTTCGCTAACCATGACCGGTGGTGTTCGTGCCACCATTTCTGGCACCGACACGGCAACCGAAGGTGTTGCCCTGCCCACCAATTGGGACTTTTCCTTCATCGAAACACTGTCGCTCATTGCGAACGGAGGTATCATTACCCAACCATTTATTAACTACAAACTTTTAGGAAACACGCTTAACGATGTGTACGGCACCAACGACAAGATCGCTGCCCGCAACGCCCTCCAGGGCTCCCTGCCGTCCCCTCTTCAACCTTCGCAGGTGGGGTACCAACCTTTCTCCATCAATAACTGGATCAGCGCAACGCAAACCATGGCGCCGTCCTACATTAGCACTAACTTGCTCGGTGATCTAGAACTCCGTCTTACAATGACGGACAATTCCATCTTGCAGTCAGGTACATTGCCTGACGGTACTGTTAAGAGTGGTCTTCAGGAGCGCTGCGCATGGGATATGCGGGGTATTAACTTTTACATTGAAACCGCAAGCATCCAGTCCAATATGCTCGAGCAAGCTATTGCAGCAAAACTCGCCGGCGGTGAACCAATCAACGTGCCGTTTGAAAACGTGTTTAGCTTCCAGCAGACAAACGATTCCGGTACTTATAATCAGCGTTTTTCTGTATCTTCTCAATCCGTCAACAAAATTCTTGCCGTGTCCCAGCGCAACATCGACGTGCGGCCGCAGCGTCCAGATACTAGCGACCCACCCGTCCTTATTAACGGTGCTACCTTCTTTAACGGTATTCCTTCTGTGTTCCGGCGTAATTACTGTGGCTGTAAATTTGCACAATTTAGTGTTAATAACCAGTACTCTCCTAACTACCAGATTGACTCACAAATTAATACCGGTACCGATTTGGTTACCGGCGAAACTAAAGACTACAGTCAATCGAACGTACTGGTCGAAACTCGCGCAGCGATGGACGTTCTTGACTACGATTACGAATCGGCTGACAAACTGACGTCATACACTCAGATGCCGTTTGAATACCTTGGTGGTGCGACGACCGCTGCTGGTAATTACATTCAGCAACCTTCTGAGCAAATTATTGATCCTGATGACGACGGTGTTAATGTCGAAGCACATTGGGTGCCATACGAATACAAATCTGGTCTTGAAGCGTTCCGTCAAGACAAGTGGATTATTGCGACCAGTTTTGATCTTGATGTGTGCGATAAGGACCGTCTTGTTTCCGGTATTAACACTTTGGGTTCCAACGCCCAGATGTTCTTGAATGTCGTTGGTGGTTCAAACTCTGCTGACGATGGACCCAACCAGTCGACTATCTTTGTCCTCTGTACCTCTATGGTCCAGATTTACCAGGGCGCGACCCTCCAAATTATCCAGTAAATGAATAAATCGTAAAAAAAAACGGTACGTGTCCGGAGATGTAAATAGTTACCTCGCAGCGAAGGGGTGGCTCCGGCCGCATAACAAAAAAAAAATATTATGGCTTAGTCATAATATTTTTTATTACTTAATTTCTAATTTCCACACTTGTCATTTCAAGGTCATGGCTACTGCCGCCACGGCTGCTGGTTTTGACTCTGAAGGCGTGGCCGCAGCAATCGGATTCGCTTGCAATTCGTAATTTGTAAATCTTGTACGCCAACACGACCAACACCAGTGTGCCGGCTGACTCGAGTGTATACGTTCCCAATTGGCTAAAGTCCATGTATATAATGTAATTTAGATATTTTATCCAGTAGGAAACACGCTTTGCATTAACATTTTTTTGCGCATGGCCGCTAGCTTGTTTTGGTATTGCCGCTCAAGTGCAGCTTCTTCGTCTTGCCTGCGCCTGTCTTCCTCGTACGCATCCGGCGGGGACTCGTACTCGTACTGGGGTTGAATCGGGGTGCGGGGTGGTCTGCGTGGTCTGCGCTTGTACACCACCTCTTCTTCGGACGATGAGTCCGAGTAGTACACCACCTTCTTTTTTTTAGACTTGGGTTTGGGCTTAGGCTTTGGCGGTGGGTCGTCTATTTCTTTTTGGTCTTGATTGCTTTGCATGACCTTGATCTCGGCTGCAATCTTGTCCTCGCGTTCCTTAAACCTAAGTTCTTTTAACTTCTTTTCTTCCGCCTTAAGTTTTTGGCTGCGCTCCCGCTTTGCCTTAAGCGTGACCTGTGCCTTTTCACGGGCCTTGGCGAGGTTGGCCAGCTGCTTTTCGCTCAGCTGCCGCTTCTTCTTGGGTTCGGCGGGTGGGGCAGGCATTTCAGTGCTTTCTAGATCTTCGCGTGTGTCTGACATTATCTATGTATATCTATAGGACAGATAATTATTTTAAGACATTTTTTTCTAAACATATAGTATACAAAAATGTCCGTAATTCCACAAGTGTACAATCAAGGCACGGGCTTAATAGGAAGCGCAACAGAGGGACAGACCTTACCAACTAATGTACAAGACCTAGTGGTGGAGGAAACTCTAACCGTCCTGGGCGAAACTACACTCAATGGCGATGTCCAGTGCAACACAAATGTCAATATACAGGGGACGCTCACAGTTCCTATTATAGATGTGGAACTCATAAATATAGAAGACTTGACAGTGGTCGACACATTAACTGTACAAGGGACAGTAGGCAGCGGTCCTTTGACGCAGTTTGAGTTACCTGGTAACGCACCTACCGCGGGTGACGTGATTGTAGCGACTGACAATGCCGGTTCGACGGAATGGAGACCGTTAAATAATAAATTACAAGTGTTGACTACACCTTTTTCGGTGACCACACAACAGTTTCCATTGACGGATTCGTTAATTGGTACCGGGGGTCAAATCATTGGGGGTAATGCGTTGCCTAACAACATACAAGTGGGCGATATCATAACAGTGCAGTCGTACGGTACTCAATTGAATCTAAATAATGGTCAATTTGTGCTGGTGTTGACGGTGGGTAATGCATCCGTACAGGTCGAGCAAATAAGTATTGATCCACACGACGGGTCGCAAATAACCGGTTTTAGAATCGATACACAGATTTGCTTTTTAAGTGTTGGAGCTGCCGGTGTTTTAAGTTACAATATCTTTTACACAGTTGGTGACCTGACCACTGGCAGTAATTTAAATCAAGGCCGGGTGTGGTCCGGTACCCTCAGTGTAGACACAACCGCAGGCGGTGTCATAAATCTTGAATGTACATCGAATAACAATCTCGTACCGGTGACTTTCAATGTCAATCAAGCATTGGTACTGAGAAGTTAGAATAAATAAAAATGTTTGTCATAAATATATAATGGCGCCAAAAAAGTCCAGTAGAAAAAAAACTCCCAAACGCCGTCGCCCTGGCCGTCCTCGATTAACCCCAGAGGAACGATATGAGAGCCGCTACCACCGTAGGCGCCTTACGCCGTACGAGCGTGCTAGACGAGGGTACAGTAACCGTAGTCGGTTTGGTGTTGGACGCCCGCTAGCTAGAGCAAACCAGACTTTCACTTATGATACAAGATTAGACAATTTAATTACTGCCTTGATTAATTCCAATATTATTCAACGACCTGGACGGGGTGGGAGGATTTCCGCTGCACAGCCAACAGCCGCAGGCCAGCCACAGGTTACTCCTGAGCAACAACGCGAGCAAAATAAAGCCGCTGAGGAAAACGTTCGTGAAACGAACCGAAGAGTAAAAAGACGACTGGACCGAGATTTTGAGGCAGCCCAAGAACGCGGGGAAGTGGAAGATTTAACCGGCGATACACAAACACAAGCCAGGACTGACATTCCAGGTGCTGCACCACCACCTTTTGTGTTTGGAGCAACACCACAACCAGTACCTGAATACGGTGCGAGAACACAGTTTCCCGAAAGACGACCCTCTGTTTTTCCGGACGACCCGCGGTTTTTCGAACCTGAGCCTGCAGCTAAACGACAAAGAAGAGGTGGCACTGCGGAGGCAGCATACCCTCCCCCGCCGGAAGCCCCACCCGGGTTTAGATATCCTGACATAAATATGCAATTTGTGTTTGGCGCGGGACCTCAAACGCAGGCTACTCAAGGGCGACCGCCTGCTCCTGTGGATCCACAGCCTGAGCCACGAAGAAGACCGGTCATACCAGTAAGAAGGAGAGCTGACGATGTGGGGGGCAGCCTAAGGGACGTAGAGCTGCTTTCAGACCCTGCACGAGCACGCAGTGCAGAAGAAGCGTTTGGAGATGATGAAGGACAGAAAAAACGGAGAACAGACGAAGGGCCGGAACAGACAGTACGGCCGGCGCCACCGCCGCCGCCGCCGCCACCGCCGCCACCGCCCATTAGTGATGCTGCAAATATTGTAAGCGGCATAGTGGACGAGATTGTAGAAAATGTCGTAACCGGTAAAATATCTGAAGAGGAGGGTAGAAAGCGTGTTCAAGAAGCCGAAGGACGTCGACCGCCGCCAGAACGAGGTGATGGAGAACCTGTAGTCCCCGAGGTCACAACCGCTCAAACGTCAAGAAAACGAACGTTTGGTGCAGCGTTTGGGGAAGGCAACATGTTATATCCAGACGCCAAACGACAAGACACACGCGTTTGGGGAAGGGCACCTGATCCGACGGAGGCACCTCCTAGTCCCACCGGACCACCTGAAGAAGCATTCGAAGCACCAACGGAAGAACCAACGGAAGTACCGGCTGAAGAACCGGCTGAAGTACAGACTGAAGTACAGGATGAAGAACCGACAACAACTGAGGGCATTTTTAGCGATGCGGATGACGATGAGGATGATGAAGACGATACTGCCGGTATGCCAGAGTTTGAAGAAATTGGTACGGACGATAGACAGGTGCCGCAAGAACAGCGCACCGACCCTGAATTTATGAGCGCAGACACAACCAATACAAAACCGGAGCGGCCAGATCTACAGTACGAAGAGTCCGCAAGAGGCGAACAAGAACGTGATTTAGAGGCGGCATTTGAGCAAGGAGAAATTGGTCCGAAACAACGGGCAAGGGTTTCCAAAGAATTGGACAAGGCCGCAGAGCTAGGTCGAAAAGCAGATTTGGGAGACATTACCCCAGAAACTTACGAGCAAGGTATGGACAAAGTGATTGGTAGCCTGGATAAAAAAAAGAAACAGTTGTTGGAACCAAAAGTGGAGGTGCAAGAGCCTCCGGTCAAACCAAAGAAGAAACGGATACAACCAGACGTGGTAGAAGAGCCTCCGGTCAAACCAAAGAAGAAACGGATACAACCAGACGTTGTGCAAGGCACTCCCATGGAAGTCCAAGCTCCAAACAACCAGACAAATAACCAGAAAAGAAAAAGAGACAAGATGACAAGCGAAGACATCACGGACACCGAAAAATTTTCAGGTCCCTATCAAGGTGTGGAGCCCAGTGCGGGCGGGAATAATCAAGGCATGCGGCTGGATCTAGCTCAACAAAGTATCATGAGACAAGATCGTGCTAGGGCCTATAAAGGCGACGTCGCTGCACAAGAAACCCGCGCAAAATTAAGACGCGTTATCCAAATGCAGGCCCCAACGGATGCGGGTCCTGCGGAAGTACCTAACACGTTTAGTCAAGACAGGGGGGTGGGCGATGTCAGCATTAATGTACAACAAGCCCCTGACGGTGGGTTTGAGATAGGACCTGACGATATCGATATGTAAACAAACAATAGACTAAATGTAGTATATGAGACTAGACCAAATTAAGTTTTACAAAAAAGATTTCTACTATCCTGACAACAAAGGCTTGCATTTATTTGTTGACCACCACAACCTAAGCGAGTTTTATGTAGACATGGATGGGGCGGGGAGAGATGCGGTGCACCGGAAGTTTGCACAGTTAGTCATTGAGGCTTTGGCGCTCATGACCGGCAAGCAACAAGAAGCTGAGTCCGAAAAGTTCTTTGTATATTTACTCCAAAACCCACGGCGCGACATGGCAGCGTATCTGAAGCCACTGCTGGAGTACTTCCACAAAATTGGACTCCTTAAGTTTAAAAAACATGTGTACAACGACAACAAGCAAAAGGTGGTGCGGTACAAGGTCGTGTTCAAGAACACGGCCGGTAAGTTTATCACTGAAAAATACTACTCGTCTCTTAGTCAGCTAAGCGATGACATTGGCAAAAAGATGACCTCCTTGCATTACCAGTTGTTTAAGATCAAGTCCTGACGGGGGGTGGGCACGTGCCCAGGTGTGGTGGTGGTGGTGGTGGTGGGAATGTTACAATGTTACAAAATAAGTGTAACAAAAAAAAGTTTTGGAAAAAAAAATGAAAAACACAGACCACCATAAAATAAAAAAATTTTCCAAAACTTTTTTTGAGAGCCATATTTTTGTAACATTGTAACATTTTTTACCGGTAATCCATCCTTAACATTTGAGCTATAAATAAATACTGTCATATAATATAAAATGCCCAAGAACTTCTTAGACGCGCTCCCGGACGAACTCTTCCGTCATGTGTATTCGTTCATAAAGGCAGACAGTCTACAGTACATTCCGCAATATGAACTAATAAAAGACACGGCTCCATACGCCGGTTACTTAGGGGGCGACCCCGTCCGGTCCAAGTACCTAAACGACAAGTACCGTACCATTACAAAAAATGGAAAGGGTCGTATTCGAGAACTTGATTTATGGAAATTGTTATGCGATCTAGAAAGACCCGTCATATGGCACACCACCATTTTGGGGTGGGACGAATGGTTTGTAAGGCGGTTCGAAATACACGACGGCGGCGGTATCCAATGGCACAGCATTTACGAACCGAGCAAGCTTAGTCTAGCCGGATGGCACCGCCTGGTGACGGAACACAAGACATGTTATGACACACGGGCACCGATATGGTAAACTTTTTTCTTTGTTAACTGTATAATGACCAAAGTAATTGATTTCCATTTGCTCCCTGTCTGTGCGCTTGCAGGCGTGCTTGCCCTCGCAATTTCGTGTCTGTTGACCGCCTTGTGTCTCCGCGTACTGCACGCTCACGACACGATGGGGTCCGAACTCGGCTCTATCACATCTGGTACGAACTTAGTCGAGTTGACTGAACGCTATTTTACGGACGATGAATCAGACGCCGAATCACACGATTCGCATATTACTGTGTAAAATTCGTAAAAAAATAATAATTATTTAAATATTTGCTTTAAGTATACCATGCCAGCAAAAAAGCCAGCGAAAAAAAAGAGCCTTGCCGTCAGAGCGTACAGAAACCGTCGAACAATTGGCAAGCGCGGTCTTGCAGCTGCCTCCGCAGCTAAAAAAGCATATAGAGCCGCGAAGGGTAAAAACGGTAAAAAGAAGAAGTAATCATAACGATTAAACTGCCACCGATTCCAGCCCCTCAATCCATAAAGGTACCACCCTGCACCTTGTCCATCATGCGGTGTTACCATTGCAGCGAGCACATGCGATGGGTAAACGAGATGGAAGAACACGTGTCAATAAATCACAATGTAGATAAAACGTTTATTGTGACACGATTTGAATGTGACCGTTGCCCGACCACATCAGTTGTTACACATGAATTACCATATGATTATCATATAATTGGTCAAGAATCTGAGACGGATACAAATTCAAGTATAGAGTCCGATTCGTCACCTCTTATAACACGGTAACATATAGATATTATAGACTTTAATTCAAC
>Ga0208162_1001007_pt1 | contig 15233 bp, 23 predicted proteins | sample CB_VirMetaG_4_FD_184539 | JGI IMG/M metagenome (GOLD analysis project Ga0208162, IMG submission 184539) | Freshwater to marine saline gradient viral communities from Chesapeake Bay - CB_1508_1M Viral MetaG (SPAdes) (version 4) | ecosystem: Environmental > Aquatic > Marine > Coastal | place: USA... | reverse complement strand
TAATGAAAAAACTCCTCCTCACAATTCTGTTCACCTTGGTTCTAAGTGGGGGTGCTTTTGGTGAAATTTATAGATGGACAGCAAATGCTGGAGATTATGATGAGAATCAATTTAAAAAAAAAAATGAAATTATAACTCGAGGGAATGCTTCTAGTACAATATCAAAGCAAGATGTTATTAATAAAGCTATAGCAGCTTGTGCTAAGAGATTTACAAGACCTAATGATGTTAATTGCATAATTAGAGATATTCAATATTGGAAAAAAGGTGCATTTGGTCTACCAAAAAAAGTTAAAGATGAATATTTATGGGATCAAGAAGTACAAAAATTATTAGCAAGAAGATCGCAAGAGAAAACTATTGAAAACAAAAAAGCACAAGAACAACAACAAGAAACTATTATGTTCACAATTAAAGATAAAAAAGAACAATGTGAGGCAATAGGTTTCAAACCAGAAACGGAAAAGTTTGCAGATTGTGTATTACGTTTAGTAGAGCTTGATGTAAAACAGCAAACTCAAAATCAAATAGCTTCTGCACAAAACTCAGGTAATGATGCTTTAGTTAAACAGTTAGAAAGACAGAATAATCTACAATCTTCACAAGCATTAATTAATTTAGGTCAGCAATTAATGAGTCCTAAACAATACAATTCCAATATCTATATGCCTCAAACTCAACGTTGTACTATGCAAGGGTTTGGGACTTTTGCTACAATGAGATGTTATTGATGCTCGAATTCTGGATCGCACTTGAACTAACTGCACTAGCATATGCAATCTATGTGCATAATCAATAATCCTATTCTGATTGGGATTTCACTATTTTCTACAATTTAGATAATTTCTAAAAATCTAGTTAGCAACGTTAAGTGCAATGTTGAATTTTATTTTGAGAATGAATGAAGTTTGAGACGTTTTGAGATGGAGGAGGATGTAAAGCCGCGGTGCTCATTAATGCTAACTAGATGAATAAATAAAATAAGTCAAGGAGACCACATGATTAAAAACAATATAGATTCCATAATGCCTGGAGGAGGAGAAGATACTCCCAGATTAAATATGGAAAAATATATTCAATTGGCAGCAGATGATGAAAAAATTAAATCAAATACTGAAGATAGAATATTAGAAATATTACTAGATAAATATCATAAACAACGAAAGCCAGGAGAGAGTTATGATGACTGGCTCAAAAGAACACCAAGGGAAGAGCTTCTTAGATTAGAATTAAAAGATGGTTCTAATGTTGTGTCCATCTATGATTATTTAAAAAACAAGGAACCAGTTAAGTTTAAAAAATTAGATTTAGCTTCACAATTTACACCAGGAAGAACTTTAGCAAGTCTAACACCCAGCGAGCGTGAGACTGTGAACATGCTTTTAAAATTAACACTAGGTAAGCAGGATTAATTATGAATAAAAAAAAGGAGAGGAAGCTTCTCATGGATATTTTAAAAACTCCGAAGCTGCCTAAATCAAAAACAAAAACAGAGATTGTATTGTCGCCAAAGTCTTACGCACAATTGTTTAAAGATCTTGGCTCAAGAGCAAATATAAAAATAAAAGCAAAGCCGTTGAACAAAAATCAACGGAGAAAGGTCGTTTAATGTCTAAATACTATACAGATAAAAATGGATTTACAGCAGAAGTTGGTAGCAATTGGAATGATCAAAAGTCAGATCAAACATATAACTATTTAACAACTCCTAAAACTAAATTTTCAAAAGAAGATAACTCGAATGTAATAGTTGTTAATGGAGAATTGACCACGGAGAATGAAGTAAAAAAAAGAATTGAAAAAGAGGAAGCAGCTAAAAATTTAAATCCTATTGGAAATAGAATTGTTGAATATAGTAATATTGGCAAAACTGTAAAACAACAATCAGCTCCATCTTCTATTGAACAATATTATGAAAAAAAATCTGAAGTAAAAAATAAATCTATTAAAAAATCTGTACCACAAATTGATTTACAAATACCAGATCCGATAACTGAAGAAGTTCCTCTTAAACCGAAAGTGTTAGATGAAGCTGCATGGGAGGAAATCAAACAAGGTTTTAAGGATAGAGCTGCTGCAGCAGTTAAAGCTGATGAGGAAGCCGCAAGAAAACAAGGTGGGATTGTGTGGTTAAATTGGAGGAACCCAATCATATGACAATTAAAATTTATACAAAAACTTTACATAAAAAAGTTAATGGAAAATATGTTTCTGAAATGATGGGAGTGATCCAAGGATCAATAAAACAGATGCTAAAACACTACCCAAATGATTTTGCATTTTTGAGACATGAAACGAAACAAAGTATGAGGAGGAAGAAAATTAGATGAGATTAACTAAACAGGATCAACATGAATTAATAACTGCATGCTTAGAAAATCAAACTAAGCAAACTGATATTTTGAAAATGAATAGTGAGAGTATTCATATCCTAATAGCAGAAGTAAAAAAACTTACTTTGAAATTAGAAGCTGCAGAAGAAGCAGCAGAGAAGTATAGACGCGCTTGGGGAAAAGCTTATGCCTATAATAGAGAAAGAGACAAAGCTTACGAGGAGAAGATTAATTCAAGCTCTAATGAACATTGATTTGAAATTTTTTTTTTAAAAAATTTTTTAGGTCTATGAATGTATTGATCATTGAATTAAAGGCTAAAGTAGAAGTAACCTTTTCTAGATTTCAGACGGGTGGGGGTAACTTAAAGTTTGAAATTTGACTTTCAACTTAGTATCTTTTTCATATGAAATTCTTTGTAAGAATAACACTATGTTTAATGCTTTTTGTAGGTGTAGCAGCTGCAGAAAAATCAATAGAAGTTTTACCAGATGTAACAGTTAATGAATTATTAAAACAAGGTTACAAATTAGTCTCAACAGATAGCATTGGTTTTTCAACACCTAGTGGTGATGGATATGGAAGAGCTAATGTTGGACTTGTTTATCATTTGATTAAAGGTGATGATCTAATTTCATGTCTTGTTGCTGAGCAAAAGGTTCGTTGCTCTAAACCTTAGTGTTTAATCCTACATATGGACTCTAGGAGTCATATGTTTTTAAAAGTACGTAGGGTTGGGACTCGACTTTGCTAGACCAGCAATCTCTGTTGATCTATGGAGCTTAAATAAAACAAAATCAAAATATTTTTAATAGATAAAACAATATTAATTTCGAAGCAGGAGCCGATTGCAACAGCAATCGGCGACTGTCCAATTTCAATACTTATTTAAGATTTAAATTTCCAATATCGTACTCAGATCGTACAGGATTCACTTTTAGTTAAATTCATGTTATGTTTATTTATGATTTTAAAAGGAATGAAGATTACAAATCAATTGCTCTACCAGCTGAGCTACAAGGGCATGCAGCGATGTATAAATAAAAATCAATATTTTGCAATAATAATTATGCAATTGATGCTCGCAGCTTCTGTTGAAGCTGCTCGCAATATAGCCAAATGTAGCCTGGTTGTTACACTTAAATCGTACTCAAATCGTACTCAGGATCCTATAGAGTTTGGGATTTCTAATTTCATTCCTTTTTTGAGAAAACACAAAAAAAATAAAAGGAATGAAAATGATACCGAAAAATAGACACACTAAATCTAATATTAAAACTTTTGAAAAAATAACCAAACCTGGTTTCCATTTTTTCAATGATGCTCCAAACTTTGCATTGAGAGTCAGCAAAGGTGGAAAAAAATCTTATTACGCTTCTTACAGTGTTGTAGTGGGAGTTAATTCTGATGGAACTTTGAAGAGACAAGGTAAGTATAAATTTATTTGTAGAGTTGGAGTTAAACCTTTAGAGGAAGTAAAAAAAGAGATAGCTACTAACATTGATCATTGGAAGAAAACACCTGAAGCTGGAGCTGCTAAAGCTCCTACAGTTGGAACATTGGTAAAGCAATTTATGCAGCCAGGTGCAGCTGTTTACAGAGTAAAGAAAAAAGGTGGTAAGAAAAAATACAAACAAAACACCCTGGATGGTTATTTAACTGTACTAAAAACTTATGTTTTAGAAGAAACAGATGATCCTGAGATTCAAGATCGATTAACCAGTAAGGTCAAAATTAATGGTCAGTATAATTCTGACAGATTGAAAGACATTAAACTTAGTAAACTCACTAAGGATCATATTAAAAATCATCACGAACGTCTTGAAGCTACACCAAGAGCTGCCAATTTAACACTTGCTGCATTGTCAGTTGTTTTTACTTGGGACATGAATAGAGGAGGTTCTAAGTTGTGGCAAGGAGATCAAAATCCATGCTTTTTAATTGAGAAATTTCCTGAAAAGAAAGACAAGAAATATTTAGGATTAGACAAGGTAATTGAAATTATAAATTACATAAAAAATAATTTATGGAGAGATCCGCATTTCTTGACCTTTTATCTATTGCTTCTAGATATTGGTGAAAGATTGCAGGATGTATTTGGTTTAGCATGGAGAGAACCAAACTCTGAAGTTGTAAAATTAAAGTGTAGTGGCTGGTTACTAAATAATAGTACTCAGATATATATAAGAGATAGTAAGGACAGGAATGAAGCAGTAGTTGATCTAACACCTGACGCTACAGAAATTATTAACAAACTAATGGAACTAAGAAGTGAGGATAATTCTAATGCAGCTTTTGCAGCTGGATCAATGTATGTATTTCCTAGATCATCGGATCCAACACTTCCTATTAACAACAGCAGCTATAGAAAAAAGTTGGAAAAATTTAATTATAAATTTGGTTTAGCTAAGAGAGAGTTAGTAAGTTCTTATGGATCAAGAAAGCGATTTAAATACTCAATGCTATTTAGCTTTAAGCATTTACGAAAAACTTTTGGAACGCATTACGGCAGAAAGTACGGCTTACAAGAACAATCAGAACGAATGAGGCACAGTTCAACAAAAGTTACGAAAGAACATTACTACAATCAAAGTAAGGATAAATTTAAGGGTAGATCAGCATATGATGTTGGCACCAACGTAATTCAATTAAAGGATGGTACTAACAATGATTAATTGGACAAAAGACAACAATGTTGAATGGATTGATATTTCAGATAAACTTATAAAGGAGTGGAAAAAAAGGAATGAGCAAGAAAAGAAAAAAAGTAAAGTCATCATCTTCAAAAAGAAAAAATAATATCAGGGTAGTCTCAGGCAAAGAGCTATCCAAAATTGAAAAATTAGGAATTGATCTTGCAGCAGGTCTATCAAAAGAAGAAGTATCTAAAATTGAGAAGCAAGGAATTAATATTAGAAAAAATAATGCAAAGATTAATTCTAAAGAATTTGATTATTTAGGTGAATTTGATTTAAGAGCTGATGCCGCTAAGCAGAAAGATATGTTTAGTAGAATTTATGTAGATAATATCTTTGAACAAGCTAAGAGATTGAAAAATTTTAATGAGCTAGAGAGATTTATTGAACATTTTATGCCTGGATTATCAGCTGCAGATGCTGGAACAATAATCGCTAAATATACCAAAGATCATTGGACATTATTTAAAATATTAAAAGATCCTGAGTATCATGGAGAAGTATTTAAATTATTACATTGGATTGATACTAAAAATGGTGGAGCACCAGCTGCTTATAACCATAGAGTTTTAAGAATATTTGCTGCTAAAACTGGATATAAAATACCTCCATCAATCAAAACCTTTCAGAATGAGATTACTATCATTAAAGATCATTTTGGTATGTCTAGAAAGAAAACTGGAAAATATAAAAGGGAACAATTAGAGGCAGCTGCAGCTAAATTAGAAGCTAAAAAATTTCCTGGTTAATTTGGGATTTCAAAAATTAATTTAATAAAATTAAAAAATACTGCTGGCTAGGTTATTCATTCCACCTAGTCAGCACCACTAATCCTATTTCCGTCAGGATTTCACTAAAAGGAACAATAGTAATAATTATTTGGTCGTGAACAAACTGAGAGGAAAAAATATCATGACTAAAATAAGAGCAAATCAAGTTCTTACTCATGAAGAATTACAAATCTTCATAGACAAAGATTGCAAGTTACTTACTTCAAAACAACTTGCTCAAGTTCTCAATGTTACAGATGGAGCTTTGAGAAAACAACGTAGTAAAGGAAAATCTATTTTTCCTTATGCTAATATCAATGGGAGAATATTTTATCCTACGGATATCATAATTAAAAAAATTCATAGCAATCTAGTGGGAGTTTAAATGGAAAACGGATCAGCTGCTGCGCTAACAGCAGCCAATACAATTAGTGATAAAGAGATAATACAAAAATTTATTAAATATAAAAAGGAAAAAAGATTAATCTGGAATGGATACAAACCTGATGGAAGAAAAAACCAAAGTTGGGAGTCTGGTGAGATTAACTTAGATGAACATTTGGATCCAAACTCAACAAAGAAATATGGAGTTAATACTGCTTTCTTAGAAGATGGGAAATTAGTAGCTCAAAATTCAGTAGTTGATATTGATGATTTTAAAAAGACAGGAAAAAATAGAGCACAATTTTGTAGTGATGTATTTAAAACAGATGCTAGTTTTATTCCATTTTTGTCACCAAGTGGTGAAAATTTTCATTTATGGAAATTTCATAATAAACCAATTCCAGTTTCAGAAGCTGCATATGAAGCAAGAACACTTGGATTTAAATTAAAAGATTTAGGATACAAAGTAGATTTTGGAAAATGTAATCCTAGTAAATCGGGCGGCGATGTAGGAATTAATCTGCCTTTTGCTTATGACTATCAAAGACCTCTAGATCCTAGAGGAAATTTTTATAATAATTTTCAGTTGGTACAGAGAATTAGATTTCAAAAATTTCCTTACATTGCTGCAATAATAAATTTACCTCATGGTACAAATAGACATGATGCGCTGCTCTATGCTGCTGGACAGTTAGCTCATGCGGGTCATGATAACTTAAAATATTACATAGATATTAAAAATGCTTTTGATCATTCTGCAAATCAAGCTGGTCAATCATTCGATGAAGATTGGTTTAAAAGAGTAATACAAGAGGAACGACTTTATTTAAAATATCAACTATCAACAAAAACTATTAACGAAAAAATAGGTGAATATATTGGTGTCAAAGACTTTAGATTTGATGGTGAATGGAAAAAACCTGAACCAAAAATAGAAAAACCTACAGCTCATGGCATGGAAGAACCGCCTGCGTATTTAATGGAAGAATTTCCACCAGAAGAACCAGAGGAAATATCTGAGTTAGAGGTGAAAACTTATTCTGCAAAAACACCTATCAATCCAAGAAATTGGGTTGTTAAAGGTATTTGTCTTAAAGGTGCAGCTACAACTATATCAGCTGCTCCAGGTTCAGGAAAAACTACATCAGGCTCTATGTTATGTTATTCGATAGTTACAGGAAAACAATTTTTTGGTCATGATGTTTATGAAACTGGGAATGTTTTAATGATTGTTAATGAAGAAACTGAAAATGAAATTAACATAAAAATTAAAGCGTTAGAAAAAGAGTATGGAACGATTGACACTGAAAATAGAATAGATTGTAGAACTGTTGAAGATGTAACTAAATTTGCTGAATTTAAAAAAGGTAAAGCTACTCCTACAATACAATTTAAGCAGCTAGAAAAAGCTATAGAAAAAAATAATTACAAACTTATTTATATTGATCCTCTTATCTCAATAAAATCTGGTGAGTTTGATGAAAATAGTAACGATAACATGGAAACTTTAATCAAGGATTTTGTAATTAAACTTTCAGTAAAATATAACATACCAGTAGTAGTAGCTCACCATACCAACAAAATACATGCTAACACGTTTGATGATACTGGGGATCAAGTAACAATCGACAATCTATCTATGCAAAATGCAGCAAGAGGAGCTTCATCATTAATGGGAGCTGTAAGAGCTGGTTTTGTAATGATGAACATGCCTAAGAAATTATGGGAAGAACATTATGAGGAAATTGCTGGAGATAAATACAAAAGAAATAGTTTAGTTGGTTTTTTTGATGCTAAATCAAATTACAGTGCAGTAGGTGATAAACCTCTTTGGCTCGATAAAAAACTAATTCAGGTTCCTACAGTTAATGGAATGGAAGTAGAAACAATCATATTAAAAGTTTCTGATCTAAATGACATGGTTGATGCTTCTTTCAGAACTTATCAGCAAAAAAATGAAGAGAAAATAATTGCATTGATGCCAGAAATTAAAAAATTCTTTGAGCTGGATCAGAGCAAGATGGAGCAAATAGCTAATTTTACCATGCAGCCACTAGAGGCGCCATTAAATGAGCTATCAACTTTTTTATACAAAAAGGATCCACAATTTCAAAATAAACAAGTCAAGGCTAGCACACTGAACTCAAGATATAAGAGGTTATTGGAGCAAGTTCAAACGCCGATTGAAATACCAAACTCGAAACTTAAATTTTCTTACTTTTATGATCGTTATGAAAGTAAGACAAAGCATAAGGTAAAAATTGAACCTATTAAAAGTAGAGTTGATACTTTTCTCTAAGATGCAATGTTGCAATTAGTTAATTTTTAACTGCATCATGGCTAAAACATTGAAAAAAATGTATTTCAGTTAATATGTTGCAGCTAGAAAAAATTTAAGGTTGCAACTAACGTGAAATAAAGAAGTAACTACCACATGTTGCAATGTTTCATATGTTTCTATTATATATATAAAATAAATTGCATCATCAAAGAGTCCGTTAGAACATAGTTACTGTTCAACATCTTTCTACAACAATCCTAATCCTACTAGGATTTCCATGAACCATGGTCAGTGTTTATAAATCCATTATGAATGAAAAATATATAAAACCTAAATTAGCATTGTATCGCGAACTAGCTAAGGCAGGATCATGGGATAATTATCCAGTGTGTACGTTTAAGCATATAAATTTACATACGGGAGAAGAGTACACATTTGAAGGGCATATAATCCATGAAGTGATAGAGGGTGATTATAAGAGATATAAAATTTTAACTTATGATGGCAAATACTGGCTCAAGCATAAGCTGATGGATGAAGTAAGGATCATTAAACATGGATCTATGAATTATCTATGAATTATGAATGATTGGAGAGAACAATTAAAAAATGTCTATGAGGTTTTAAGAGATAGAAAGAAAGCTACTAAGCCCAGCAGCACGACTAAATTTGATCAAGAAGTAAATTTTAAAGGTAGAGCTGGTTATAATGATACTGGTATTCCTCTTTCACCTAAGACAATTAAACAAAAGAATAAGAATAAATCTATGTATGCAGCTAGAGCTAGAGCTAAGTATTGGTCAGCTGGTAGTCAGTTAAAAAATATTAATGACAGAAGAGCTGCTGATGCTGCATTAAAATATGGAGTTAAAGTTCCTGAAGCAATGATGCCTGATCAGATGGTTCCTGATGAATTCAAGCCTGCACCAGTTACAAGATTTAATACTAACTATTCAAGATTCACTGCTCCAGGGATTACAAACAAAGTTTATAATTATTATGATCCAATAAAAGCTGATGATGGTTCAATAGAAGTTGTGCCTAATAGAATTATTGCAGAACCAAAATTCAGGAATAAGGTAGATGAGGAGATTTGGAGATTAAAGAATAAAAAGATATAATAAAATTAATGAGTCCAATTCCTTGCTTAAATGCCAACTAGAATTTGTAAAATTTGTAATAAAGAATTTATTTATAAACATAGAGAAAAAACATGTTCAGACGAATGTAAAAAAGAAAATACAAAACAATGGCAAAAGAAATATTTTGCAAGTGAAAAGTATAAAGAAAGAAGAAAAACTTACAAAAAAGGAAATGTAGTTGAAACACGGAAAAGATGGCAAAATTCTCAAAAAGCAAAAGAGTGGTGGAGCCTTTATAGAAAAAAAAATAAGAAAGTTATTCTAAAAAGAATAAATAATTGGAGAATAAATAAAAGAAAAACTAGTGTTACTTATAAGTTAATTGAGAGATTGAGAGGACAGTTAAAAGAAGCCGTTAAAAGAAGAAATTTTTCTAAGTCTCAAAATACAATTCAATATTTAGGTGTTCAATTAAAATATTTTAAAAAGTATCTTGAGCATAAATTTCAAGAGGGCATGACATGGGAAAACTTTGGTAAGGTTTGGCACATTGATCATATTATTCCTATCTCAATAGTAGATACCTCTAAGGAAGAAAATTTAAAATTTGTATTTCATTATAGAAATCTTCAACCAATGTTTGCCAAGGATAATATGCGGAAAGGTAATAAGGTATGGATACCAGCGGAAAAGGGAGACAAAATCAGAGATATGGATGTTAAAATAAAAAATATTTTAAAAAGAGTCCATCCCGAACATGAGATTGATTTTAATTTTATCTTAAAACCGATAGATGAACGTGGTATTGGTGTTGAGATAATTTTTAAGCATTCAGTAAATTAAATGGTATATAATTAAATAAACTTAGATATGCTCAACTCGAGTCTTGGATAATGCTACACTGTTCCAAAATAAAAAGAATTATAATCTATCTAACAATTTTAATTTTTTCTTTTAACAATATTTCTTATGCAAATAATTTAAATAATTATTTTGGAATAAATAAATTTGTTTGTAATACTAATTCTGATTTTAATATATTTATCGAATGTCTTGAAGATAAATTAACAATTCAAGCAAAATATAAAAATTCATTTGATTATAGAAAAGATGCAATTAATTTTTTAAACATAAACTTCATTTATGCAGATCTTGTTAATGAAAAAATTATTAACAATAATAAAGCCTATGAATTATATGAACAACTTATTGAAGCTGATAATGATATAATATTAAAAGATTTAGAAAAGCTTATCCTTTCATCTAAATGTTTAGATAAAGGTGATTTTATTATTTTTATAAGTTGTATAAACGATGAATTTAGAAGTTATCCTATTTATCAAAAGAATAACCTTGAAAACAAAGCCAGGTTTGAGGAAATGATGTTTAATTTATTAATGAACATAAATGGAAATAAGATAATTTTTATTGATCTAAATAGCCAAGAGATTGAATTTAGTGAAAATGAGGGGTTTAAGTATCTTGAACTTATGCTTGATAATATAGCGCAAAATTATTTTATGAACGATGGAGGCATCATATCAACAGAAGAGGCAATAACTTTGGTTGATAAATCAGAGCAAATTAGAGATGCATTAATTTTAATTTTAGCAATTATAGCAATTAGTTATGTTGCAAGCAAAGTTGTACCAAAAGTTATTGATAAACTAACTGCTTCTTCTGGATCTTCCTCAACATCTGCAGGAAGTACTAGCGTTTCTGCACCTGCTAATTCTTATGCTTATTCTCAACCAGGTCAATTTCTACCAAATCTTTTTAGAAACGCACCATCTGGAAGCATATTGAGACAAACGCATTTCAAAAGACTTCTTGTTTCAGGAAGATTGGGTTTTTAATTTATGAAGATAATAATTATTTTTCTTTTAATTTTTTATCCTTTCAATTCATTTGCAAAATACGAGGTTGTTAAACAATCTTCAAAAAAACAATATGAATCAAAAGTTAAGTATAACAATAACAACACAACTATTATTGATATTGAGACAACAACTGCAGCATATTTTGAAAATCAAAACAACATTAAAGACTGTCCAGTTGCTGGTTCAAGAACAACAACTTTTAGAAACTCCAAATATAAAGTTGAAAAAGCACTTGGCTATTTCAAGTGTGTAGAAAACAACCTAAAGAATGATCAAGTTATTGAGAGCAACATAATGTTAGAAGAAGGATTAATATATTATTACAAGAAACATCCAAGATCTTCGCTTGAAGACATTAGAATGCTTTTAAAAATGGGAGTTATTAAAAAAAATCAAAACAATCCAATAGTGAATGCAGAAATTTATATTCAAAAAGATGACAAAACCACTTACAGTTTTTATATTTTGAAAAGTGATGTTCACTACCAAAATTATAATAGTTATCTAAATGTTGCTTTATCTGTGCATGAAAAAAGAAGAAAAAATGAAATAGAATGGTACAGAATGACAGAACCAAGACAGTACGGTTTAAATCAAATTAAAAATGAAGAGGTTAAAAAACTATACAACACATTATTTGAGGTCGAAAAGCATTTTTTAAAATTTGATAAAAAGAAATTTAAACCGAAAAAATTAGACCCAAAAATAGTTGATTATTTGTTGAGTATTAAACCTACCTCAAATTGGGAATATATAACTAGAGCAGAAGGAAATTAATAATCATAGACACTTTATTAATGACTAATTCCTGACGCTAATTCAATAAAACCTTAGCAAAAAATAAATTTTAAACTACTATATAACATTACATATATTAATTTGATTTATCCAAACAAACTTTCAAAATTTAATCTATCAGAGAATTTAAGTGAGTTATTAGATAATGAAAATAAAATTTTAAGTTTGTATACTGAAATTAAAAAAATTGGATTAAATTAGAATATGAAAAAACTTTTATGGATCGTGGTTCTGGGTTTGTTATTTTTTACTAATTCAAACTCAGCAACATTTAATTATCAAAATTATACAATTCAAAAAAAAGATAATGCGAATACTGTTTTTAATAGAATGGCAAATGACTGGAATGATTTTGTAAAAAAAATTGCACAAGATAATTCATGTAATAGTATGGCAGTAACAGATACTCCATTTACTGATTTGATGGATTGTATTCATAGAGGGATAGAAAAACATTTAAGAAGATACAATATTGCAACAAGCTCACGTATCGTGAGTGCATTTTACGATTATTATGAAGATGGTTTTTACAGAGCAAAAAATATTCAGATTAAAATTATTAGAGAAGGAACTGGAGATATGCGAGATGATGTAAACAGATGGTCAAGATATATTGATGATAATCTTGAAGATACAGTCAAGTATTCAAGAAATATCTGGTTACAATTAGCTGAAAGAGCTTCTGCTTCAAGTGATGGTAAATCAAAAGATAATTCAAAAAAAGTAGCCCAATCTGGTTCAGGTTTTTTTATAAATAATAAAGGGTATTTTATAACCAACAACCATGTTGTTGATGGGTGTACTCAATCCAAAATTACTTTTAAAGAAGAGGCTGTTGACGCTGAGCTTATTGCTACTGATCAAAATCTAGACTTAGCTTTACTTAGAGCAAAGATAAAACCTAAAGGTTTTTTAAATTTATCGGATGATCCACCTGAAAAACTTCAAAAAATTTATGTTGCAGGATATCCTTTCGGCAAAGGTTTAAGTGATGATTTAAAATTTACTCAAGGAATTATAAGTGCTGTTAAAGGCTATGCTGACAACTCAAATCAGATTCAGATAGATGCTGCTATTAATTCAGGAAATAGTGGAGGGCCAATAGTAGATGAGGACGGTAGTCTTATTGCTGTTGCAGTTTCAGGTTTAGACAAAAGTGCCTCTGAAGGCATAGGTTTTGGAATAAAAGCTTCTTCAGTGAGAAATTTCTTAGATGTAAATGATATAGATTATTCAACACCTGGAATTTTAAATTTTGGAATGAATGCAAATAAATTAAATAACCTTTTAGAAAAGAGTACAGTTTATACTTTTTGTAATTAAATTTTTATAAATGAATAAACTTTCAGCAACATTTGATAGAAAAATCTCACTTTTAGAATTCAATAAAGAGATTAAAAAATTAATAGAGAACTTTAATCAAAATCAAAAATTATTAATTGAAGTAAAAATAGAAGGAGATAGCATTATTGCTAATGTAAATGAAAATCCTAATCAAATAGAACCTCAACGTTGGATATGGGATTTTCCTCAATAGATTAGACTCAACGTTCAGGATTTGGTAATCTTGGATTATGAAAAAGCTTTTAGGGATACTGATTCTTAGTTTATTTTTTGGGGGGAGTGCTTTAGCCAACTTTAAGTTAGAAAAATGTAAAGATGTAGAAGTTAACAGTAGAGTCTTTTCATATGAATTTTTTCAAGATTTAAAAAAAGTTATTGTTGGTGAACATAATGGACAACTTGTTTCATATGATGAGATAAAAGTTAAAAGTTATGATTATTTTGATAAAAACTTTATAGTTTTTGCAGAAACTGAAAATTATAATATTTTAATTTTAGAACAAGAACAGATAATTATAAAAATTAGCAAATCTGATGGAACAACTAAAAAAGAAAAATGTTAAAAAAATTTAAAGGTCACTACAACCAATTCTTCAATTGTTTATCTTGCAATAAAAGAACAGATATAATGCTAGATAACTGTACGCATTGTGGATCAAGAACACCTGTAGATCAAAAAGATTATAGAAGAACACGAGCTAGAAAGCTTCAAGATATCCGAATTACTAAACTTATAAAATTACATAAAAAACTAGATAGTTTAATTAAAATGAACCCAGATGTTAAAATTGATTTTCCTAAACATAACTTGTGGGATGATATAAAGTTTAAGGTAGGTCTTTATAAAGGATTAATAAAACACAAATTAGATTTATATTAATGAAAAACGTACTTGATACCATTAACCATCGAAAAGCTACTCCAGAGAAAATAAAACAAATGAAAGACAATGGGTGGACTGATCAAGAAATAGCTGAAAAATTTGCTTATATGGAAAAGATCCATACTGAAATAGATGCTATAGTTGGTAAAGCAAAAAAGGTTTCAGAGAATTAGATGAAAAAGTTTTTAATAATTTTTTTATTTTTGGTTAATGTTCAATGTTCATCTTCCAATAACAAAACAACAGAAAATATTAATATTTCAAATTTTTTTTCTAATGAATATGGGGAAAGCTCAACAGAAAGAACTGAAAAGGGAATACTTAAAATAAATCCTGGTGATACACGGGAAAAACTTTTAGACATAATGGGAAAACCGAAAGATAGAACTTTTTTTAAAGGTATTGAAATATTATTTTTTGAATTTTGTAGAAATCCTTATTCGGATGCATCCTATGGACGTTGTTCATATCCTGTAAAAATTGAAAACGGTTTAATCACTGGTTTTGGCCAGGAAGTTTATCAATATTTACCCGATGTTGTAATTTCAAATAACTAAATGAAAACCTTCCAAAAATATTTCACAGAAAACACACCTGAAAAAACTATAGACAAGTACATCAAACTAGTTTTAAAAACTATTGATCCTGATGATGAAGTTGAGATTTATTATGACTTTGAAGAAGGAATGCAGAAGGTAAATATTAAAGTTTTGGAAAGGGTTTTGAATTAATGAAAAAACTTCTCCTCACCATTCTATTCACCCTGGTTCTGAGTGGGGGTG
>Ga0208162_1001004_pt1 | contig 15252 bp, 16 predicted proteins | sample CB_VirMetaG_4_FD_184539 | JGI IMG/M metagenome (GOLD analysis project Ga0208162, IMG submission 184539) | Freshwater to marine saline gradient viral communities from Chesapeake Bay - CB_1508_1M Viral MetaG (SPAdes) (version 4) | ecosystem: Environmental > Aquatic > Marine > Coastal | place: USA... | reverse complement strand
GGTAATTGGACAGTTTAGTATTTTTTTAGCGACAGTCAAAATAGAATTAGGTAAATAACGCATTGTATGGCTACACAAAGAGATATTGCAGACCATTTGGACTTATCGGTCAAAAGAGTATCAGAACTCATTAGAGATGGAATACTACCCTCAAAAAAAGGTAGAAGTCCGCTAAATACTGATGTTTGTAGGATTGCATACATTTCTTACCTTAGAAAGCTAGGTGGATATAACAAAAGGACTGGAACTGGCGATATTGCAGAAGAAAAAACCAAACTTACTGCTGCACAAGCTAGAAAAGCAGAACTAGAAGTAGAAGAGTTAGAAAAGAGCTTAATACCAGCACAATTAGTAGCTGATACATGGGTTGATTATGTATCTAACGCTAGAGCAAAGTTATTAGGACTACCTTCACGAATAGCACATCAAGTTTTAACCTTAGATAAATATTCTGAAGTAGAAGAATTAATAAAAGAACAAGTGCATGAAGCACTAAGTGAATTAGCAGAAGATGGAATACCTCAAAAATATAGAAAAACTGATTCAACAGACGAATCAGACGTGGACACCACCGCCAAAACTGAAGATTAGCGATTGGGCGGATACCTACAGGAGATTGTCACCTGAATCATCTGCTGAAGCTGGTCAATGGCGAACATCAAGAGCACCATATCAAAAAGAAATCATGGATGCTTTCAATGAACCTAACATAGAAAGAATAGTTGTAATGACAAGTTCACAAGTCGGTAAAACTGAAATCCTATTAAATGCTATTGGCTACTATATAGACCAAGACCCTTCACCAATGATGTGTGTGCAACCAACATTACAAATGGGTCAGTCTTTTAGTAAAGATAGATTAGCAGCTATGATTAGAGATACAGATAAGATTAGAGATTGTGTAAAAGATGCAAGAAGTAGGGATAGTGGCAATACAACTATGCACAAAAAGTTTGCTGGTGGTCATATATCTATTGTTGGCTCTAACTCCGCATCAGGGTTAGCATCAAGACCAATAAGAATATTGCTTATGGATGAAGTTGATAGATATGAAGCATCTGCTGGTGCTGAAGGTAGTCCAGTATCTCTAGCAATAGCTAGAACTAAAACATTTAGCAATAGAAAAATATTCTTATGCTCTACACCAACCATAAAAGGACTTTCCGCTATAGAAACAGCATTTGAAGAATCAGATAAAAGATATTACGAAGTGCCATGTCCTGAATGTAACCATTATCAAGTTCTTAAATGGAAGAATGTAGTTTGGGATGATGATAAACCTGAAACAGCATCATATGCATGTGAAGATTGTGGTTCTGTAATAGATGAATCTAAAAAACAATGGATGTTAAAACATGGAAGATGGACTCCAACAGCAGAATCCTCTAATACAGCAGGATTTCATATATCAGAGCTTTATTCTGTTTGGTCTAAGTGGTCAGATATGGCTAAAAACTTTCTTGAAGCTAAAAAACAACCTGAAATGCTAAAGACTTGGATTAATACTGCTCTTGGTGAATCATGGGAAGAACAAGGTGATGCAGTTGAATACGAATCATTACTAGAAAGAAGGTTAAATTATGACCATACAACAATACCTGAAGATGTATTAATTATTACTGCTGGTTGCGATGTGCAAAAAGACAGGATTGAAGTGCAAACTGTTGGATGGGGTAAACAATATGAAGCATGGGTTATAGACTATAAGATATTTTGGGGTGACCCTAATGCACAAAATGTTTGGTCAGATTTAGATGCATATTTAAAAAAGCGATTTAAAACTGAATCAGAAAGAATGATACCTATATCTTGTTGTACTATTGACTCAGGTGGTCATCATACTAATATGGTTTATCATTTTACTAAGCCAAGACAATCAAGAAGAATATTTGCAATCAAAGGTTTGTCACAAGCTGGTAAACCAATAGCTAATAGACCTACATTTGTAGGAAAAAACAAAGCTGTACTATATGGTGTTGGTACAGATTCAGCAAAAGAAGCTATATTTGCTAGATTATCTTGTGAACCTGAAGATTCTACCTTACATTTTTGTTTAGACTTAGATGAGGAATACTTCAAACAGCTAACAGCAGAAAAAAGAGTAACAAAGTTTGTAAGAGGTAAAAAATCCTTAGTTTGGAAACAAATAAGACCAAGAAATGAAGCACTAGATACCCTTGTTTATAACTTTGCTGCTATTTATATACTCAACCCTAATTTTGATGTTGTTGAAGCAAAAATTATCAACCAAGACACAAAACCAAGAGAAAAACCTAAAAAAACTGGCAAAATATCTATAAATAGAGGTAATTTTGCTACAAATTGGAAATAATTGACTAGCAAATATTGACTTTTAGGCTATGAATCATAATGTAAAAGTTAGATTAATCTAATTTTTATGAGGTATATACTTGAGCAACTTATTTGATTCAGCTAATTACCCTACAGAAGTACCTACTGAATTACAGCTAGGAGACTATTGGGCTTGGAAAAAAGACAACTTATCAACAGATTATCCAACAGCATCTTATGCATTAAGCTATGAATTTAACTTGGTTGATGGCTCAACTGCATCTAACTTTACTTTAAATGCTACAGAATCCAATGATGAATACTTAATTGAGGTTTCTGACACTACATCTTATACAAAAGGTAATTATAATTGGGTTTCTTACATAACTAGGTCATCTGATTCAGCTAGAATCAAATTGTCAGAAGGTTTTGTAGAAATACAAGACAATTACGCTACTACAAGCACTTCAGTAAGAAGTCATGCAAAGATTGTGCTTGATGCTATTGAAGCTGTTATTGAAAATAGAGCAAACATTGACCAATCATCTATGTCTATAGCTGGTAGGTCATTATCAAGAATGTCTATTGATGATTTGTTAACATTTAGAGCAAGATATAAAGCTGAATACTTAAAAGAAGTAAAACAAGCAAGAATTAAAAATGGTAGAGGTTCAGGTAATACTATTAAAGTCAATTTTGGTAAAAACGCATAATGGCATGGTATAACAGAATATTTGGTGGAGATACTCCAAAACAAAAAAAGCGAAAAGCATATAGAAGAAGCTATGCTGGTGCAAATACAGGTAGATTATTTGCAGACTTTATAACATCTTCAACTTCTGCTGATGCAGAAATAAAAGAAAATATAAGAGTTCTCAGAGATAGAGCTAGAGAATTAGCAAGAAATGATAGCTATATTGCAAGATATTTAAACCTAATGGTATCTAATGTTATTGGAAAGCATGGTATCAGAGTATCTTCTAAAGCAAGAAATGAAAATGGCACATTAGATATAGGTGCAAACATACTTATTGAAAGAGCTTGGAAAGAATGGTGTCAGTTAGGAAATTGCACGACCAATGAAAGAATGTCATTTTTAGACTGTCAAAAGATATTTATTGAATCATTAGCAAGGGATGGCGAAGTATTAATAAGAAAAGTGAAAAATAGTGATTCACCATTTGGTTTTCAATTACAGTTTTTAGAAGCAGACCATTTAGACGAAAATAAAAACGATATTTATAAAGCAACTGGCAACAAAATTAAAATGGGTGTTGAGGTTGATAAGAATGATAAACCAGTTGCATATCACCTTTATAAAGAACACCCATATGAAAGAACATATGCATCACATAATCAACACATAAGAGTACCAGCAAGTGAAATAATACATGCATATATGCCAACAAGAGCAGAACAAACAAGAGGTGTTTCTTTAGTTGCAACTGCTATGGCTAATGTAAAAATGTTAAATGGTTATTTAGAAGCTGAAATAGTAGCAGCAAGAGTTGGTGCATCTAAAATGGGATTCTTTACAAGTCCTGATGGTGATGGATATGTGGGTGATGGTGAATATGAAGATACTTTTTCGCCATCAATGAACGCACAAGCTGGTGTCTTTGAGCAATTACCTGAAGGTATGGACTTTAAAGCATTTGACCCAACACATCCAACATCAGCATTTGAACCATTTACAACAAGTGTACTTAGAAGTATCGCATCAGGATTAAATATTTCTTACCATGCTTTATCAAATGACTTAACATCTGTAAATTATTCTTCAATAAGACAAGGTGCTTTAGAAGATAGAAGCATGTATCAACTATATCAACAATTTGTTATAGAACATTTTGTAAACCCTATATTTAAAGCATGGTTGGAAATGGCTATTTCTTCAGGATATATAAACTTACCAATAAGTAAATTTGATAAGTTTGCAAATGCAATCAACTATATACCAAGGAGTTTTGCTTGGATTGACCCTTTAAAAGAAATGCAATCAAATGTTTTGGGATTACAAAATGGAACTATTACCTATTCAGATATTAGTGCAGCTTATGGTAGAGATACAGAGGAACTATTTGAGCAACATCAAAAAGAAATAGAATTAGCTAAACAATATGGTATTGAATTAGCTTATCAACCATTTGGTCAGAAATTACCAGTAGAAGCTAATATTGCTGGTGGAGAGCAAGAAGAAGATGCCTAGACCAAACGAAGGTATGAGAGTAGAAGCTCAAAAGGGTTTAGACTGGCGAGAAGAATTTGGTCGTGGCGGTACTAGAGTAGGTGCTGTAAGAGCAAGACAAATTGTAGCTGGTGAAAATTTATCAGATGATACTGTTAAAAGGATGTATAGTTTTTTTAGCAGACATGAAGTTGATAAACAAGCTGAAGGGTTTAGTGCAGGTGAAGATGGCTACCCTTCAAATGGAAGAATCGCATGGGCATTATGGGGTGGCGATGCAGGTTTTTCTTGGTCAAGAAGATTAGTAGAACAAATGAAAAATGAAAAAAGTTTTGATTCGCAAGAATCAGAAAAACATCCTTTATCCACAAAGAATAAAGAGGAGAAATCTATGGAAAATAAAGAAAATAGACATATCCTCAATGTTACTGAAACAGACAATACTGTTATTGTTGAATTTGAGAAGCATGAGGATGTTGAACAAGAAGGTGAAGCAGTAGAAATGGAAGCTACTGACTCTCAAAGACCTTACCATGATGAAGAAGAAGATAGAAAAGTAGTAGATATGCCAATGAAGTATAGAACTATTGATTTATCTAAATCTGAATACATAGATGAGGAAAATAGAAGAGTTAGAGTTGGTGTTTCTTCTGAAGAACCAGTTGAAAGAAGTTTTGGCATGGAAGTGTTAGGACATTCTGCTGACGATATAAACATGGAGTTTATAGGGTCAGGAAGAGCACCATTATTGTTAGACCATGACATGGAAAAACAAATAGGTGTGGTAGAAGAATTTAAACTTGATGAGACAGCAAAAAGGACAACTGCTGTAGTTAGATTTGGTAAATCTGCTTTAGCTCGTGAAGTTTTTGAAGATGTAAAAGATGGAATTAGAATGAATATTTCTGTCGGTTACAGAATTGATAAACTAAACAGAATGAGTAACAAAGATAAAGTCTATTACAAGGCTCAATGGACACCTATGGAAGTATCTAGTGTGTCTGTTCCTGCTGACCAAAGTAGGCTTGTTGGAGTTGGTCGTTCTAAAGATAAACAACATAATAAAATTGAGGTAAAAACAATGGAAAACGATAAAATTAATATCGATGAAGTTAAAGCTCAATCTGTTGAAGAAGCTAAAGCTGAGTTCAAAAGAAACTCAAAAGAGATTATTGACTTAGCAGTTAGACACAACAAAAGAGATTTAGCTGATAAAGCTATTGCTGATGGTATCTCAGTAGAAGAATTTAGAGGTGTATTACTAGATAATATTTCTAACAATACTCCTTTAGAAACTCCTTCTGAAATCGGCATGACTAAAGAAGAAGTAAAAAGATTCAGCTTAGTAAAAGCTATTAGAGCTTTAGCTAATCCTGCTGATAGAAAAGCTCAAGCAGAAGCAGAATTCGAATTTGAATGTTCTGAAGCTGCTGCTAGAGAATATGGTAAAGATGCACAAGGCATTATGTTACCTGCTGACGTGTTAAGAAATTGGAAAAGAGATATTAACTCTTCTGATGACTCAACACTTATTGCTGAAGATTACAAGGGCGGAGATTTCATTGACGTTCTTAGAAATAGCTCTTCAGTAATGGCTGCTGGTGCAACAATGCTAAGAGGATTACAAGGTAATGTTGTAATTCCTAAGAAAACTGCTGGTGCAAGTGGCGGTTGGATTGCTACAGAAGGTAATGCTGCTTCTGAATCAGAATTTACTTCAGGTTCAGTAACTATGTCACCTAAAGTAGTGGGTGCATTTACAGATGCTACTAGATTATTATTACAACAATCTTCATTAGATGTTGAAAACTTAATCAGAGATGACTTAACACAAGCTATTGCTACATCTATAGATTTAGGTGCTTTAGCTGGTTCAGGTTCAAGTGGGCAACCTACTGGTATTGCTAACACTTCAGGTATCAACACAACAACATTTGCTGCTGCTAACCCAACATGGGCTGAGATTGTAGCTATGGAATCTGCTGTTGCTAATGATAATGCCCTAACAGGTTCTTTATCTTATATCTGTAGACCTGCTGATTATGGAACACTAAAAACTACTGAGAAAGCAACAAATACTGCTCAATTCGTAGTATCTCCTGATGGTTCAATGAATGGTTACAATGTAATCAGAAGCAACCAAGTAACTTCAGGTGATTTCTACTTTGGTAATTTTGCTGACTTACTTATTGGTATGTATGGTGGTCTTGATATTACTGTAGACCCATATGCTTTAAGCACATCAGGTGGAGTAAGAATTGTTGCTCTACAAACTGTTGATGTAGCTGTAAGACATGCGGTTTCTTTCTGTAAATCAAGCGACTAATAATCAATGATGAAATGGAATGGGGGTAGCAATACCCCCAACTTAAATATGAAAAAATTTTTAATTACAAGTGATACAGTAGCTAAAGGACAAAAAGTTCATGCAGGTGATGTTGTAGAATTACCTGAAGATGTTGGTCACGAATTATGTGCTTATGGTAAAGCTACACCTCATGTAGAAAAACCTAAAGCAAAAAAAGTGGATAGAAGTGTTGGATTAGAAAAATCTGATACTAAACCTACAAAGAAAAGAACTAAAAAATAATGCCTTTAGAGAGTGCTTTAGACTTTAATTCTTATGTTGATGCTACGACAGGTCATGGTGTCAACGGAGTATTTATTGAGGTTCAAAGCAATCTTTGGGATTCAAGAACTAGATTGATTGATACTTGGTATGATATTGATGCAGGTGACTCTTATCCTATTAATTTAATAATAGACCAAGAGTATTTTAGTATTGAAGGTGGAACAGTACCAGTAGATGGTTTTCAGCCAAGAGCAGTAATTAAAGCAACTGATGCACCTAATATATCGCAAGGTGATAGAGTTTTAGTTTATGAAATTACTACAAATAAAGGTAATACTTTAGTTCCACAAACATTTTTTACAGTACAAACAGTAGAGCCTGATAATACAGGTTTAGTTTCATTAGTGTTAGAGGAAGAATAATGTCTCAATTTATGCTTGAAACTGAAGAAGATATGCTAGGTTACTTAGATAGTGATTTTGGGCATGGAATTACTGCTGTTTATACAAGAAGTGGTGTATCTACGACTATAAAGATTATTTTAAATAATGAGTATGTAGAGCAAGATTTAGGTACTGGTGTTGAAGCCTTAAAACCTATAGCTTATTGCAGAAGTGTTGATATACCTAATGTATCTTATGGCGATACACTTAATGCTAGTGCAGTCAAAGATACCAATGGTAATATACTAAAAGCAGCACAAAACTATACAATAGTGAATGTGCAAAAAGATAGAACAGGATTTACTGTTCTTATGTTAGAGGAAATATAGTGGCAAATCATATTAGACAACAAATAAGAGAATATTTTGGTACTACCCTAACAGGTTTAACAACAACTGGTTCTAATGTTTATGAATCAAGAGTATATCCAATAGAAAATACAAAACTACCAGCTTTAGTTATTTATACTAAATCAGAAACATCTGAGCCTATAGTTATAGGTACTGATAGGGTTATGAGCAGAGAATTATCTGTAGTAGTAGAAGGATATGCAAAAGCTACTAGCAACTTTGATGATACTATTGATACAATAAGTAAAGAAGTTGAAGAAGCAATAGCTGCTGATAGAACCTTAGATGGTTTGGCTAAAGATACATATTTAGAATCAACTGAAATAGAATTTAATGCAGAAGGAGAGAAACCTCTAGGATATGTTTCTCTAACCTTTTTAACTAACTACTATGTGCAGGAAACCAATCCTGATGTAGCAGTATAATAGGAGATAATTATGAAATTAATTAGTCCAAATGGTAAAAGTTCTATAATAGCTCATCCATCAAAGGTTGAGTCATTAAAGGAAATGGGTTGGAAAGAGGAAGCAGTCCATTCGCAAGAAAAAATTAAATCTTCTTCTAAGAAAAGGTCGAAAGACGAGGTAAAAGAAAATGGCGATACATAAAGGAAGCGAAGGTACTGTGCATGTAGGTACAGATGCGGTAGCTGAGATTAAGTCTTATTCTGTTGAAGAAACTATGGATACTATTGAAGTAACCACTATGGGTGATTCTTTTAGAGATTACCAAACATCATTGACTTCTTTCTCAGGAAGTTTAGATGTATTTTGGGATGAAGAAGATACTGCTCAAATAGCACTTGCAGTTGGAAGTGAAGTTACTATTAAATTTTATCCTGAGGGTACTACAACAGGTGCTAAATATTATTCAGGTACAGCTATTGTAACTGGATTAAGTATTTCTGCATCATTTGATGGAATGGTGGAAGCATCAATCTCAGTACAAGGTAAATCAGATTTAGCTTTATCAACAGCATAATAAGATGAAAGCAATAGAAAATGCTAAAAAACATTTTGCAGAGCAAGATGTAAGAGTAATCGAAGTGCCTGAATGGGGTGATGAAGATAAACCTTTAAAAATATATAGTAAGCCATTAACGTTAGCTGAAACTTCTAAACTTTATAAAATGAGTAAAGAAGATGATTTAACGATGATGGCTTATGTATTAATTTATAAGGCACTAGACGAAAATGGAGACAAGCTATTTGATTTAGGTGATAAAAATGCCCTATTGAATCAAGTAGATAGAGAGATATTAGTGGACATAGCTCAAAAAATAATGGGTCAAGAGCCTATAGAGAATGTCAAAAAAAACTAACAGAGGATACTAATTTATATCTGCAATACGCATTAGCAGAAAAATTGGGCAAAACTTTACAAGAGTTGCAACAAATTAGTATCCAAGAATATCAAGGATGGATAGCTTACTTAGAGTTAGTAGAAGAGAAACGAAATAATGGCAAATAAAAAAGTAAAGTTTGAATTAACCGCAGTAGACAAAACTAAAGCAGCTTTTGATAAGGTTACAAAAGGTCTTAAAGGTGTTGGTGGTGCTGCCGCTGGTGCGACAAAAGGTATTGCAGGTGTTGGTTTAGCTGCTACAGCTACCGCAGGTGCATTAGCTTTAATTGTTGATAAATCATTTCAAGCTATTGATGCTATAGGCAAAACTTCTACTCAAACTGGTATAGCTACTGATACCTTACAAGCATTTCACTTAGCAGCAAGAGAATCAGGTACAACTGTTGAGGGTGCTAATACTGCATTAATTAAATTTGCTAGAAGTGTTGGTGATGCTCAAAGAGGATTAAAAACACAAGCAGATATATTTAAAGATTTAGGTGTAAATATAAGAAATGCAGATGGCTCAATGAAATCATTTGACCAAATACTAGATGAAACAGCAGATGGTATAGCAGGATTAAGCGACCAAACAGCAAAGGCTACTGCTTTAGCTAATTTATTTGGTAGGCAAGGTATTGTATTAACAGGTGCTATAAATGATTTATCTGAAAAAGGTCTTGTAAATTTCATAAAAAGAGCAAAAGATTTAGGTATAGTTTTATCTGAAAATGTTATAAGAAGAACTGAAGCATTTAATGATGCTGTTGGTGTAATTAAAATGCAGATAGGTTCTTTTGTTAATAGTGTTGCAACATCATTTTTACCAGTATTTGAAAAAGCACAAAAATTTATAGCCAAAAAAATACAAGAAATGATAGATGATGCTGGTGGTATGGATATATTAGCAGCGAATATTGCGAAATCTGTTTTAGATTTTATAGCTAATACTATAGTCAGCATAGGTCATTTTGCTGATTCATTTATGAAAAGTATTCGTGATGCACAAATATCTTTCTTAGAATTTGGTAATACTATAAATTCAGTTTTAATAGGTGTATTAGATGGTTTACCAAAATGGTTTGGTGATTTTAGTGGCGTAATTGATGGTCTAAAATACAGCATTGATTCTAATGATAAACAAATTCGAATTTTAACAAATACAACAACTAATTATGGTGAAAAAGCGGAAGATACAGCAGATATAGTTAGAGGTTATAAAGATTTAATTGATGAATTGATTGGTAGCAATAATAATTTAAGCGATTCAAATAATAATACTGCTACATCATTTGTAGATATTCAAGATAAACTAGCTGTTTTTAAAGATAGCATAACGGATACAAATGACCAATTAAATAATGTCGCAGTAAATTCAATGAAAAAATTTGAAGATTCTATTGTTGATGGCTTGAAAACAGGAAAATTAGCTTTTAAAGATTTTGCAACATATGTTGTAGAACAATTGATAAGAGTTGCTATTCAGCAAATGATTATATCTAAGTTAGTTGACCCATTCAGAAAAATTATAGGTGGAGAGAATATAAAAGATTATTATAATAGATATGCTAATGCAGCTGATAATATTATGAGCATGGATGGTGGTGGCTATACTGGAATGGGTGCAAGAGCAGGTGGTATAGATGGTAGAGGTGGATTTCCAGCAATATTACATCCTAATGAAACAGTTATTGACCATACAAAAGGTCAAGGCATGGGTGCTACAGTAAACTTCAACATATCAACAGTAGATGCAGCAGGATTTGACCAATTACTTGCATCAAGAAAAGGATTAATAACACAAATAATAAACAATGCCATGAATAATCAAGGCAAAATGGGGATAGTATAATGTCAGGAACTTTTCCAACAGACCCAAATTTTAGAGCTTTACAATTTAAAGACAATAGACCTATATTATTAAATCAAACACTATCAGGAAAAAAATCAGCAAGACAAATAGGTGCACAATACTTTTCTTTTACAGTTCAAATGCCACCAGTTGACCAATTAAAAGCACAAGAAATATTTGCATTTTTATCTAAACAAAAAGGCGGCTATGAAAACTTTGACATAACTGCACCTTTAAATAACAAAGGTAACAGCCATACTGAAACTGATATTTTAGTAAATGGTGCACAAACAGTTGGAACAAGTGCAATACCTATGGATGGTTTTTCACATACCAATCATGCATTAAGAGCAGGTGATTTAATACAATTTGCAAGTCATTCAAAAGTATATATGGTGCAAGACGAAGTAACTGCATCAGGTGGTGCTGCAACTGTTAATATCTTACCTAACCTAGTATCTGCTCTAGCGGATAATGAAGCTGTAACTGTTAATAAACCTCTTTTTAAGGTTTATCTTGAAAATGATGAAATAATGTATTCAACAGATGCAAATGGTTTTTACAGTATTTCATTTGATGTTAGAGAGGTTATTGAGTAATGCCAAGAAGTCTATCTACTGACCTACAAACTCAAGTATCAGCACAACAAACTAAGATAGCTTTTTTAGTAGAGCTTAATCTTTCTACAGTAATTAGGCTTACAGATTTTTATAGAGATGTTACTTATAACTCAGAATCTTATGAAGCAGGTGGTTCTTTTCTATCTGTAGACTCAACAACAGAAACAGGTCAATTAGAAGTTAATGAAATTTCTTTAGGTTTTTCAAATGTAACTGACCAAGTAAGGTCATTGGTGCAAGATGGTTCTTTTAACAATAAAAAGGTAGAAATATATTTAGCCTATTTTGATGTTAATGAAGATTTAGTCGGTGCAGTAAATTACTTTACTGGCAATATAAGAAATGTATCAATACAAGAAAATATAGAAAATTCTATTTTAACCATGACAGTAGCAAGTCATTGGGCAAATTGGAATTTAACTAAAGGTAGACATTATTCAGATGAATCACAACAATCAGTATATTCGGGTGATAGAGGTTTAGAATATGCTACACAAACCAAATCTGATGTAAGGTGGGGTTCATAGATGTTTAAATTTTTTGCAAAAATAGGTGCAGCTATAGCTAAAGCATGGAAAGCTGCTGATACTTTACAAAAAATAAGTTATGTATTTTCAGCAGTAACTGCAGCAGTAGGAGTAAAAGGCTACTTACAAGCACGACAAATGTTAGCTAAAGGTCAAGACATAATGGCTAACAAAACTGCTGCTGGTGGTAAGATACCAGTCATCTATGGAACTAGAAGAGTAGGTGCACAAGTAGTTTACATGGATACTAAGTTTAATAGGTCAAAAGACTTGTTTGTAGTTTATGCATTAGCTGTGGGTGAATGTGAAGAGATATTAGGTAGAACTATTGAGATAGATGGTAATTCTATTTTAGATGGCAAAATATACAAAGGTGGTGGTTATGTTGGGTCAGATAAAATAGGCTCAGGTGCAGGTTCTTTAAATACAGCCAGTCAAGTAGGTGACGTGCAATATTCTAGTGCAGGAAATTTAGGTACAGACCCAACACTAAGATATTCTTTTGTTTTTAACTTACATCATGGTGCAACAAGTCAGACAGCAGACCCTATGCTTAGAGCATCTATTCCTGAAGCATGGTCAACCAATCACAAGCTAAATGGTATTTGCTACATAGCTGCTGCTTTTGATTATGATAAAAAAGGAATGTATAAAGGTGTTCCACAAATTACAGTACAGGTAAAAGGTAAAAAAGTTTATGACCCTAGAACTACCACTACTGCATGGTCTAGTAATGCTGCATTATGCTTTTTAGATTACATACAAAATGATGAATATGGTAAGGGTTTAGCAACAGCAGATATTAATATGTCCACATTTGAAACTGCTGCTGATAAATGCGATGTATTACAAAATCAACCTTTTTATGGCAGTAGCTATCAAAACGTAACTTGGAGTGCTACTTCAGGCACAAATAGAGTACAAATTAATACTTATGGCGATGCTTTTCAAAACAAAGTAGACGAAGTTATAAGCATTAAAGATTCGGGTGGCACACTTATTGTAGATGCAGAAAACATTAATTCATTTAGAAGTGATGAGTTTTATGATGAAGATAGAGTTAATGAAATTATTATTGATGATGATATTGGAAGTGATTATGACGATGAAACTGGTTCTATATTTACACAAGTAAAAAGATTTCATTGTAATGGTTATGTAGATACTAATAAAAATGTCATGGATAACGCTAAAGAACTTCTTGCAAATATGCGAGGTATCTTTACTTATATTAATGGAAAATATGAATTACAAATTGAAGATACTGGTACTTCTACATTTAGCATTACAGACAATCATATTATTGCTGAATCAGGTATATCAGTTGATTATGGTAATAAAGACAAAAAAGCAAATAAAGTTATCGTAGAGTTTTTTAATGCAAACTTAAAATACGAACTAGATACAGTTACAGAATTACATGATGCTACGCCTAATTATTATTCTGATGATGGAGAAATACTGGAAGTAAAAGCAGAGTTTCCATATATAACAGACCCTTATATAGCTAGTAATATGGCAAAGGCTATTTTAGGTAGAAGCAGAAACCAAAAGACAGTACAGTTCTTAGGAACTCCTGAAATGTATAAATTAAATGTAGGAGATATTGTTGATTTAACATATGCAGGTTTAGGTTTTGATTCTGATTTATTTAGAATTGAAGCTCTTGAATTACAATCAAATGGTTTGGTAAGTGTTTCTATGATTGAGTATTTAGATATTTATACATGGGATGTACCAACACAAGAAGAAACGGCAGACCCAGTTAATTTACCAACAGCAGGTGCATTAGCAGCACCTGAGAATGTAACTTTTACTGATACTGATGCATCATCAATTAGTAGACCTACCTTGTCTTGGACAGAGCCTACAGACTTTCCAGTAAAAGAATTTAGAGTAGATGTAACTGATAGTTCATCTAATGCAGTTATAAGCAAGATAGTAGATACTAATTCTGCTGATTTATCTTTTGTACCTAAAGGAAGTAACTATAACTATTCTGTGACTTCTATAAATGGTCTAGGCATAGAATCAGATGCAACTACAGGTACTTTTACTATTGCAGATGACCCAGTAAAAACTACTGAGGTAGAAATTGGAAGTGAAACACTTTCAAACATTATTGATTATGGAACTATAACTGGTTATTCAGGTAACTGGTTTCAAATTAATGGTAGATTAGACTTAGAAGATAGATTTGTATGGAATTCTAATGGCGATAATTACTGGTCATTAGGTACTTCAGGTGATGATGATATAAATTTAAGAATTCAAGGAAGTGCAGGTACTCTTATACAATTTAAAGACCAAAATGGTAGTTATGTAAAACTTTCTTTTGGTGATGATGTTAGTTTAGGAACTGGCTATGATGATAGAATTAGTTTAGAAGCAGATTATAGTAATTCTTATAATACAGTTGGAACTGCTGAATCAATATTTTATATAAAGGGTAATGCTGATGATGGTTCTTTAGCATCAGGAACTATAGCAACTTTTACATTTCAAGCTGCTGATGGAGTAGGTATACCATCAGTAGATTTACCAAAAACTGATGTAGGTGGTAATTTAACTGTAATTGGTAATTTAACTGCAACTGGTGGCGATACTGAATTTGGAGATACTAATGTAGATGGTGACCTTACTGTAATTGAAACCTTATCAGTACAAGGAATTATAAATGCTAATACAAGCAGTATAAGAATTAAAAATCAAACTCCTGCATCAGCTAGTGCAACAGGCACAACGGGAACAATAGTATACGATTCAAACTATATTTATGTATGTGTTGCTACAAATACATGGAAAAGGGTAGCGATTAGCACATGGTAAAGGTAATATATAACAAAGAGATTTAATATGGCACAACACGATTATAATTTAGCAAACCAATCAGGTGCAGACTTTAGAGCAGACTTAAATAATGCTTTATCTGCTATTGCAACAACTAATAGCGGTGCAACTTCACCTAGTACAACTTTTGCACATCAGTTATGGGTAGATACAGCTAATAGCGTATTAAAAATAAGAAACTCAGCTAATGATGCATGGATTACAACTGGTGTAA
>Ga0208162_1001003_pt1 | contig 15258 bp, 31 predicted proteins | sample CB_VirMetaG_4_FD_184539 | JGI IMG/M metagenome (GOLD analysis project Ga0208162, IMG submission 184539) | Freshwater to marine saline gradient viral communities from Chesapeake Bay - CB_1508_1M Viral MetaG (SPAdes) (version 4) | ecosystem: Environmental > Aquatic > Marine > Coastal | place: USA... | reverse complement strand
CGGGGTTCTCGATCACGTCTCAACCGGCTCGAAGACCCGAACGAGCGGCAGCGTATACAACACAAGCTCACGACACCACGCCCGAGTCGCGTTCGCACAAGCCGCTATTGGCGGCGGCATTCCATTCCCTAACGCGAGGTAACCATGTTTGCACAACTCACAAAATCTGACTCCGGCTATGATCTGCCCGCTTGCCATCCGGGCCGCGTTGCCGAGTCCCCCTTCAAAACTGCCAACGCAAGATAATTGTTATAAATAAACAAAAGGTTCGATGAAAAGGTTATAAAACAATGGCAACGACAAAAATTTCAAGCGGTGTAGTTGGAGATTCCTCTGTTACATATAACAGTCTTAATGCCAATACAGCACACGTTGATCGAAATAATAATTTTACAGTTGCACAGCGTGGAACTATTTCAGCGCTTGGTGTGCAGACCTCAACGGTGAGTCTTACTCTTACCGATGCAAACCATTATTCACTTACAACGAACGGTAATATTACTATTGCCAATCCTACAGGAATTAATTCAGGTCAGTCCGGTTCAATTACACTAACGTCAAACGGTTCGTTCACAGTTTCGTGGGGTTCATACTGGAGGTTTGCTTCAGGTACGGCACCAACGATGTCGACAACTGCTGGTAAACAAGATCGTGTTGATTACTATGTTTATTCTTCAAACACAATTCATGCTGTAGCAACTATTGACCTCCTTGGTACTGCATAAGGAGTTTTAGTATGGCCGTCTTCGACGAACATCAAAATGTAATCATGGGTGCTGCTGGTGCTGGTGGCGGCTACGCCATCGAGGGCAGCGCCAACTTCGCTGACGCCGGGGCGAACCATCATAACTGGACCCCCGCAGGAACCGGCGACAGCCGCACGGTGATGACGGTTGAAGCGGTGTTCAAGCTGTTTTCGCTTGCCACCGACCAGCACATTTTTGCTGCCAGTGACGGCGCGGGCAACAATATCGAACGGCTCTACATCGACGCAACCGGCAACCTTCATTATGAGATTTTTGTTGGTGGCGTAACGGTTGTTCATTACGAAACCACCGCCCTGTTCCGTGACTTCAGCGCCTGGTATCAAGTCGTCGTCATTCGCAACGGCAACACGGTCACGCTCTATGTGAACGGCACGGCTGTCACCGCGTTCGACACCAGTGACGCGCCGACCGGCGACAACGGTATGTTCGGCCACACCGAAGCCCATTACATCGGTCGCAAGCCGTGGACGACTTCTGGCTATCTCGACTTGGCGATTGCCCGACTGACCTATCAAGACGGTGTTGCGGCTTCGATCAGCGACTACGGCGAAGCGGTCGGGAATGGTTGGAGTATTGCCGATGCGTCTAGCCTATCACTCGGAACCAACGGTGTGCAGATTACTGGCGGCACCGACATGGCGGCGGGAACGCTGACCCGCGCCGGTACAGCGCATAGTGTCAGCAAGACTGGCACCGTCACCGCCACCAACGACAGCCCGACCGACGATGCGGCGAATGGGTATGGGAACAAAGCCGTCGCAAACCCGCTTTACTATCAACCGACAGCGGGGCGACTTACACTGTCAAACGGCAACCGCTCTTGGGAGGCGACCACCGGCAGCTATTGGCAAAACGCCGCGCTGACCATCCCCGTATCCAGCGGCAAATTCATCGTTGCTTGTTCAATGGGTGATCTTACAAGCGGGTCTGTTGCGTCAGGTATCGGTCTGTCTACGATTGCGTCCTTTACTCCCGGAACAGGCGGCAATGCGTATCCCGGTGGCGCAGACTTCGGGTCAGATAGTATCGGCATACTCGATAGATCAGGTGTGGATTTCAATGAGCTTATTCATGCTATCTCCGGAACCTCTACTAACACCGGAACGCAACTTGCCGCAGACGATCAATTCGTCATCGCGCTTGACGCAGATGCGGGTAAAGCGTGGCTTGGGTGGTGGGATGACAGTGCCAGCCAGTTGAACTGGTTTGACAGCGGCGGAACCTCACGTAGTTCGGATGAACCGGGAAGCGGTACAAACGCAACGCTGACCTACACGGCTGGAACGCAAATGCTGTTCAGCGTGTTCGCCATCGTCGCAAGCCCAACATCTCTACCGTCATTGCTGGAGGAGGCAGATTGGAGCTTCACAAAACCTACCGGGTTCCTTGACCTTTCGACCGAAAATCTCCCCGCCCCCGCCGTCACCGATCCAAGCGCCTACTTCAAAACGTTGCTTTATACAGGTAACTCTACAGGTTCAACGGCAATCACAGGTTGCCAAGATGCAAGCGGAACAAATTGGACTCCTGATTTAGTTTGGATTAAACCGCGAACCTTTGCCACCGATGGAAGGCATTGTCTTTATGACCAAGTGCGAGGTGCCAATAAACGTATTAGTTCAAACAATACGAATGACGAAGCAACGGATATAGATTGCCTTGATAGTTTTGATAGTGGCGGGTTTACGCTTGGAGCAGATACAGCAAACAACCTTGTTAATGATAGCGGTTATACCTACGTCGCATGGTGCTTAAAGGCGGGTGGTTCCGGTTCTACTAACACTGACGGCACTATTAATACAACGGCTTCTGTTAATACTAACCACGGCGGATTTGGAATAATAACCTATACAGGCAACGGAGTTTCTGGTGCAACGCTTGGTACTGGAATGACTATCCCTTCCGGCACTAATGCCTTGGCTATTTTCAAAAAGAGATCGGCCCCGAATGATTGGCATGTTGGGTATGAAATTAACGGCACTATTGGCGGCATGGAGTTAAACAACCCGACACAAGACAGTCTAGTTTCCAATGCAGTTACTAACTTCCATTCAGATAGCGGCACGACGATTACCATCACCAGCGGTGGTGTGGTAAACGACACCGGTGCTTCTTATGTGGCTTATGTATTCCAGCAAATTCCGGGTTTCTGCGCTATCGGCAGTTACACCGCCAACGGAAACGGAGATGGTCCTTATGTTGTCGTTGATGACGGTGGGGTTGGGTTTAGACCGGCGTTTGTGTTGTTCAAAGATTACGCCGGGGCAGCTAATTGGCAGATCATGGACGCTGTACGCGATCCATATAATCCGATTGGATCGGAACTTTACCCGAACACCAGTGGAGTAGAAAGTACTGCCGGTGCACCGTTTGTTGATTTCACAGCCAATGGCTTTAAGTGCCGCGCTACGGGTGACCCCAACAACTCAGGGCGATCATATATCTACCTCGCCTTCGCTGAGTACCCATTCGGCGGCGACGGTGTTGAACAAGCGAGGGCACGGTAATGGAATTTGGACTGCGTGATCTGGTGACACTGCTAACCGTCGTCGGCGGCGGTTATGCGACTGTGCGCGTGATTGAGACTAAGCTGGCTCGCGTAATGCTAGATGTTGTCGAGCTTCAAAAAACGATGAAGCACATTTGGAACGCCATTGATACGCTCCAGGAAGGACGCGGCGTCATGGAAAAACAGCTTTCAAATTTTAGCGTAATTTTGTCGCCCGACCGCTTGGCCAATCTCAACTACAAGGCCGGAGAAACCGAAGCGCGTCTTTGCGTTGTCGAAGAACGATTAGGTGCGCTCGCCCGCATGCACAACGGCGAGCATAAACCGGTGGCCGTGAAATGAAAGAGCGCCTCGCCATCGACGCCGCCGTCGCCGCACCGGCCTTGAGCCTGCCTTGGTGGCTGCACGCCGTCGAGGAAACAATGCAGTTTGCAATCGTCTGCGTCACACTGGTGATCGTTATTTTGCGGTTGCGGATTGCAATACGAGATTGGAAGCAACGATGATTTGGCGGCTGAATTGTGTCCAAAAGATGGCAGGCCTGGTCGGCGGCGCGGACGAAAACGTGAAAATGGGGTGCTTTGACTGATTCAGATGATTAGCAACGCCAAGCCTGAAAAAAACATGAAAGGACTCCCCCATGTGTTTTTAGCTCGGCCCGCTTTGGCGGGCATCATTCTACTACTCGCGGCCTGTCAAACGGTCGAAACGCCGAAGGTTGAAACGGCATCGCCGCAAAAAGCGGCGTGCATGACGGTGGAGGATATTGTCGCGGCAAATGTCGATCTCCCTCTGGTGGATCAGGTTCTAAAAATGCGCCCGGATTGGAGCCGCAAGTATTTGGAGATCGGCGGCGGCGCTAGCGAGTGGATCGAGGAGGCAGGGTTTATCGTCTTCGTGATACTCAGAGACAAACGTGTGGCGGTGTTTGTCATGGACAAGAACGGATGCGCCTTTAAGACCGCGCAAACCCACCTTGATGCTGTTTTGCAGATTACAGAGCAGATCGACAAGGCGTCCCCAGCGTCGTTTCTCAAGCCGAAAGAATACTGTTTCAACTGCCGAGAGGCGTGATTGATGCCTAACCCTGGCCTGCCGAAGGATGAGACAGAGCGCAGAGTGAGCGCGCTGAACGCTGCTCTTGAGAAAGGGTATCCGCCGCCTGAGAGGGCCACAAATGGCCAGAAAAGCGCTATTCAGGCCGCCTCGGATGCGCTGGGTATGAACGAGCAGACCTTGCGGACCTGGCTCAGACAGCACCGCGATAAGGTAGATTGGAGTCTGTACCAAGACCCCTCAGAAATCGGGGCCATTCCAGAACCTGAACAGATCGAGGCGTCGATTTTACAGGACCGCATCAAGGCGCTAGAGGCGGCTTTGAAGTCGTCGGCAAAAGAGGAAATCACCCGCCAGGCGGTTAGGGAGAAAATCTTTGAGCTATCCGAGGCGACTCCAGAGCCGCCCAAGTGGCTTTCTCCCAAGAGAATATCAAGTGGGTGCAAGGGCGTCCCCACCATCATGCTTTCCGATTGGCACTGGGGCGAAGTGGTGAAGCCCGGCGAGATTTACGGGGCCAACGAGTTCAATCTTGATATTGCCAATGCGAGAGCCAAGCGCGTGGTGGAGACGGCAACGGATCTTCTATTCAACCATATCGCAAACCCGGAGTACGACGGGCTTGTGTTGGCCCTGGGCGGCGACATGGTGACGGGTGACATTCACGAAGAATTGTCGAAGACTAACGATGCCCCGATCATGCCGTCAGTCCTCAACCTGTTTGATGCGCTGACGGGTGTTATTGAGAAGTTCGCGCAGCGGTTCGATAAAATCTTTATCCCTTGCGTGACGGGCAACCACGGGCGGAACACCCGCAAGCCGCAGAAGAAAGAGCGCAACGCGACCAACTTCGATTGGCTGGTCTATCAAATGCTGGCCCGGCATTTCAAGGACCGCCCTGGCATTCAGTTTTCAATCCCTGACGGGCCGGATTGCCACTATTCCATTTATGGACACCGTTACCTCCTGACGCATGGCGACCAGTTCCGGGGCGGCAATGGCATTGCGGGCGTGTTGATGCCAATCGAGAGGGGCCGGCACAAGAAATCGACCCGAGACACCGCTTTGCAGCGGTCCTGGGATACGATGATTATCGGCCACTTCCATCAATTGATTCAGCTTCCTCATTTGGTCGTGAACGGCAGCCTCAAGGGCTACGACGAATACGCCTTTTCTGAAAACTTCTCCTACGAGGAGCCGGCGCAAGGGTGTTGGATCACCCACCCTGAAAAGGGAATCACCTTCCAAATGCCGATCTATCTTGGCGACGTTGAGAAGCCGGGCGCAAAGGATTGGGTATCGTGGGCGGCATGAAGCAATCCCGCATGATGTCCCTGATTGAGGTTGTCCTTCAAAGGGCCGGAATGCTGTTCGTCATATCGCCCCTAATGGCCCTGTGGTGGCTTCCCTTCAATGGCCTGGGGGTCAGGGGCTATTGGGACGGGGTTTGGCTGTCCTGGCCCTTTGTGGCGGTCGCTGTGGCCTATGGATACGTGGTCCGAAGGTGGTTTAACAGATGATCGTCACTATTCGGGAACCTGACCCAGGAAAGGCGGAGATTTTCGTTAAGTCGGACGATGGAGATTTTACCTATCCCGTTTCTGAATCGATGTGCTGAGTTATACATGAACAAACAGGTGCCATTCTAAAACGCGCCTATCAAAAGAGGTTGAAGACAATGACTAAGGACGTGCCGCAAATGGGTTTTAACGTGCCTGTATCAAAGCCGGTTAAACGCAAGATCATTTATGGCTGCGCTGCCGTGGTTGTGTTGGCCCTGGTGCTGTTGGGGTTGATGTAATGCTGACGATTATCTCGACTGCGCTTGGGTTTTTTACATCTCTGGTGCCGAACGTCCTGGACTACTTCAAACAGAAGCGCGACCAGGATCATGAATTGGCGATGATCGACGCGCAAACCCAGGCACAACTTGCTATCGGGCAGATGCAGCTTGAGGCCACGGTGACGGACGCGCAGCTAAAGGAAATTCAGGCCGCGCACAAAGAGCAGGCGAGTACGGCGGTTGCGGCGGGGCGTTTTATTTCTGGCCTGTCCGCCAGTGTTAGGCCGGTGGTCACGTATCTTTTTGTCCTGGAGTTCCTGGCCATCAATTGGGCCATTGCATGGCTGACATTCGACGCGAACGGCTTTACCATTGAAGCGCTGCGGACGATCCTTGACGACAGGTTTTTCAGCCTTCTCTCGTCCATGATCGCGTTTTGGTTCGGCAATAGAACCTTTGGGAAGCGCCGCACCTGATGCAAATTAACGACGCCGGGTTGGATATCATCAAACTGTTTGAGGGGTTCCGCGCAGAACCATACCTATGCCCGGCAAATGTCTGGACTATAGGATACGGGACAACGCAATATCAGGACGGTGCGCGGGTGTCGGAAAACGACCCAAGTATCACCGAGGAAGATGCCGTCGCGCTCTTGTTGGAATCGGCCACAAAGTTTGGGCGCGTGATCGAAGGCTTAACGCCCGTTGACCTGACCGAAAATCAATTCTCGGCACTGGTGTCGTTTTCCTACAATGTCGGGACAGGGAACTATCGGGCCAGCACCCTGCGCTCCAAGCTTCTTCGCCAGGAATACAACGAAGCGGCGGACGAGTTCCCCAAGTGGTGCCGGGCCGGTGGCCGGATTCTCCCTGGCTTGGTCCGCCGCCGTGCGGCAGAGCGAGCGCTATTCACCGGCTGACGTTTTAGTTCATGGCCATAGGCTCATGAATGAGGTTGTCGATTGGAATTGCTTTGACCTCCTTGTTCGACAGGAAACGATTCTCTCGGCGGTCAAAGACTTGCCAGTTCGGCCCGCCATTCAACCCCCTGGGGACGTATCGCGTGCCATCGTCAGTGCTTGGCCGATCAAACGGCAATGCCTTATTAAACACCGCTCGCAACTTTTTCTTAAATTCACTCATGTTCGTCTCCGCACATTTTGCGGTGATTGCCGGTCTTTTTCTCCGCAAACGGACATATCCAAAAGCCTGCGCGCCGCGCCGATTGCTCCATAGCCGTCCTCGCCGTAGGCGATCCCAGAGGCGACAGGGTAGGCGTCAACAACGGCTTGTAGTGCCGCCCGCAGCCGCTCAATCTCGGCTTCCTTGCGCTCAATCTCGTCGGCGGCAGCCTCAACTAGTAGCGCCTGTGTGTTTCTTTCATCGAAGTCTGGGTCTGGTCCGACATGCGAAGCGCGTAGCTGTTCAACCAAATCAACCATCATTTAAATACGCCCCCAGCGCCTGTAGCGCGGGCCAGTCGTCGGCTTCACAGGTATCGACAACGGCCTGCGATAACTCGATTAGCCGCATGTGGCCCTCGTGCATCTGGTCGATCAGGTCACAAAGCTGGTCGTAGGTCAAATCATCGTGACGCTCGGGGAACTGGATAACGTCAGCCATTTTCGGTGTCTTTTTCACAAACTGACGCTCTCATAACCTCCACCTCATAGCCATAAACCACCAGCAGACGGTCGAGGGTGCGGAGCGTCGGACTGACGCGGCCCATCTCCCACGACTGTATCACCCGCACATGCACACCTGATGCCTCTGCCGCCTGTTGCTGCGTCATGTCGGCTTCTTCGCGCAGTTGAGTGAGGATTTCCGCAAACTGATCTTGGCGCTTTTTCCTTGGTCTACCCATTAGACCAACTCAACATCTCGGCTGCAATCAGCAGGATAAAAATTATGATACCAAACCAGCCGGCGACACAGATGCCGCCGATCAAAATATTGAGCCATTTACATTCTTTGAGATTCATTAGTCCTCGCCCCGTGTTGCTTTAGAAACCTCCACGCCACATCAATCATTGACCCGGTGAACTCCCAGGCGTGAGTGACGATATATATCGCCTCCTTACGCAATTCCCTGATAGGCATATTATTCGACCTCGTATCCATTGTTAATGTACCACCGCTCCATAAAGTCTAGCGTCTTCTCGTAGGTGGTAAGTGTAACATCCTTGCCCTGGCGCAGTCTGTAGACGAATGTAGGGCTTCCTGTGATTCTCAACCCTAGGCCGGCAGCGGTGATCCTTCGCTGATTTCTGGGGCGGTTTGCGTGAGAGAGGAATTCTTCCACCCTCGCCGCAAACTCATCTCGTAGGCTTTTGGCCATTAAAATGGAATTTCCTGATCAAGAGGATCGACGCTGGCAGGTGCGTCTTCAGGAATGTCCTGCCGCATAACCCAGGCGTACCAAGCGTCAGCACAGGCGTGGCTTTCGTGCGCCTCAATGCATGACTTGGCAATTGCCAGACGGGTGATCGTGTCATCCTTGGAGATGCCGACAGGCTGGGACACGTTGACGGTGTTCATGGCACCACCCTGCTCCGTTGGGGCGGCTCCCTGCTCCACCTTTCCACCCTTGCCGGGGGACTTCACCGTGTAATACATGGTGCCATTCCACTCGCGCTCGTCGCAAAGGGCTTTGTATGTGCCGCCGACCTGAAACAGGTTTTTGTCGGAAGGCCAGTAGGAGACCCACTTGTCTTCAGTGGTCTTGATCGAGCCAACCTTCTTTCCCTCTTTCGGATCGTAGATGTTGGCGATAGTAAAAGTCAAAACAGCCATTTCGATTTCCTTTCCATCAATCTTGGCTATAGGGCCGAGGTAGTGCTCCACCTCGTGGATGAAATCTTCACGCTCCATTAAACTGGGAGCAGAACGCAGACGCAGCGCAGTAGGATTCGCACCGGACCTTTTCGCCGGGACGGAATTCTACATAATGCTGGGCCTTGAGTTTGCCGTCAAAGGCAAGCTTTCTCTTCTCCGCATAGCGAATAAGCTCACTTTCGCTATCGAGAAGGCGGATCGCTTTCTTCTGGCCCTCTTTCATCAGGGCGTATTTTGCCGGACGCGCCCACTGATCTTCTTCAGTGCATTCCGGCAGGTTGAACATGGCAGCCTTGTGCATTTCAATGCGCTCTTCGATGTAGGCCTCGCACTCGGCGTCAGTCCACACAGGAGCCTCAATAACGCCAACCTGGGACTGCGGGTAATCGCGCTCACGCTTTGCCTGTGACCTGCTCCAGTCGCGATACAGGGCGACAATGAAAACCTTGTCCACCTGAATATTGTTTTTCCGGCACAACCACGCCAGGACGTTGAGCTGGGCGATCTTGTCAGGCTTTAGCCCGTTAATGGTTTCCCATGTAGAGGTGAACTTGTAGTCGTATAGGACGTTATCTTCCCACAGATCGAGCTGCCCGGAGAGAACCCAGCCATTGACGGTGGAAAAAAGACGCTTTTCGATGATGCGTTCACCGAGAGGATCGCCGGCACGCTCAAGGATGTGGTGCATGGCCTGTCCCATCAGTGAGTACAGCCGGTCAGACACATCTTCAGAAAGATCGCCCGCATGCTGCTTTGCCAGCGCCACAAGTCTGGGCGGCGAGATCAGGCGGGTGACCGAGATGTCGCTTTCGCCTGGATCGTATGGATCGTTGAGAGCGGCGTCCACCAATACCTGCGGCAGATTGAAGTTGTTGGTGATTTTCATTGCTTGATTCCCATTTCATCAATGAATGCTGAAATTTCCTCGACAATATCGTCGCGATACGGGGCGATAACGTCAGGTTTCTGCGAGTGCATGCCGACAAGATAGTCGAGCACTTGGACCAAGTCGTTGACCGCCATTTCGACGGCGACGACTTCCATTTCTTTCTCACTAAGCATCAAGCAGCTCCCTCACCTTGTCGGCGTACATGCCATTGCGGATCAGGAATGCCATAGCAAAGACTTCAGTGATCTCGCCCTTGCGGATCATGTCTTTCAAGATTTCGACGTAGGTCATTCTTGTCTCCCTTACGGTTATAGGACTTCGCGCTCCTAACCACCCGCTTGCGGTACAGCGGTGTTCCCAGCGCCCTGGCGTGTGGATTTTTGCGCGTCCCCTTCATTCGCCCACCATACCATGTTTGATAAACTAGGCAACAACTTTTTTGGATTGCGTTATTCAAATTGGTAATGCTATACTGCTCAACGTGTTGGACCACAAGGGATGCGCGGATTATGATTCGTGATAAAAAGCATCTGGAATTCATCCGGCAAACGGAATGCGTCAAGTGCGGCTCGCCGCATGTAGAGGCCGCCCACTTACGGATGGGGACTGACGGCGGGATGGGAATGAAGCCATCTGACTGTTGGGTTATACCTTTGTGCTCTGCCCACCACCGCCAGCAACATAGCATGGGAGAACCTGCTTTCTGGGATGGCTGGGAGCCGCACCACCTTGCGGAGGCATTGTGGTTTTCGACGGGTGACTACGATGAGGCAATTGGAATCATAGAAAGGAGTCGAGATGTTAGACGCAGAGAATTTGGCGAGGGAATTGTCGGAGAGGGGGAAGATCAGGGCGGATCGCTCTGCCGCTTTCCATCAAATGCAGGATTCTGAGAAGTCCGTCTTGGCGCAGTACACAGAGAAAGCCATCAGGGACGGGGCGAAATCCCAGGCGGCTGCCGAGGCCACTGCCAGGGCATCCTCCGATTATCGTGATTTCCTGGCATCAAAGGCCAAGCTTCGCCACGCCTATGAGCTGGCGGTAGTAAACCATGAATCCTACAAGGTTTACATCGAGCTTCTCAGGTCAAACCAGTCATATGAAAAAGCACAGATGGGGCTGGTGTAATGTATCATGTGTGCAGAAAATGCAAGAAACGGCGGCAAATTCATTCTTTCAAGTGTCGGGGTCAGAAGAAAAGGGTGTTCTGCAAATACTGCATTGAGGATCGCCTTGAGAAATTCTCGGAACAACGCCGCGCTAAAAGGCGGGGGCATCGCCGCGCACATGATGAAGCTGTCGCAAACGGCAGGTACGGGTTCGTCTATTTCATTGTATTTTACAGCGAAATTGGCAAGGGGTACTGTAAAATAGGCTACAGCGCAGACCCAGCATCTCGATTTTCGGAACTACAGGTAGGGAACCCTTTCCCACTACAGTTGGCTCACTTTTTTGGTGGCGACAGAGATGCGGAGGCCGAGATGCATGAGAGGTTTGCTAGTCAGCGCGTTCGCGGGGAGTGGTTCCGCTTGGCTGGCCCGATTGATAGATACTTGGATAAAGTGTGCGGTCGCCATGGGTAAAATGAGCCGCGACAAGGGCGCGAGAGTTGAAAGAGAAATCGTCAACACTCACAAGGAGGCGGGTATTCATGCCGAGAGGTTTGATGCTTAATTTCATTAAGACTGAAAAACTCGCGGACGCATTGCTTGGCAAAAACAAAAAGATTGATTTTTTGCCTCCTAACCCGACGAAAGGTGACATGGAGAATGTCTCAATTTCCGCCGGCTTGTTTAGACGCGGGGTCTCGTTTTATTGGCCTAGCGCGTTTCTGTCTGATGTTGACGTTGCACAGTCTTACTATGAGGCATTTAGCGAGGAGCTAGTAGACCTCCCGGCGAGGGTGACCAATGTCGTCACCCGCGCTCCGAATGGTCGCGTTATGTATACGACAGTGTACGCCAGTGATGCCCGAAAACTCATTTTTAGCTCTTACAGCGTCGATGCTGTCATGGGCAGAAGGGTTGTTCGCCCTGTGTCGTATCTGGCAAAAATTGACGACTTCAATTCCGAGCGCATGGCTGCCTCAGTTCAGAGCAACAGGAGCGGCTTCTTTGACAATATGGGAGAACATGAAGCTGCCATGATGTCAGGCAGATTTCTGCTGTCTCACCTTGCATGTTTGTGCGCTCTGGAGACAGAGGTTCACCCAAAAAGTGGAGGGCAAAGTGAATTATTGTGGCGAGATACTCCACTTAACGTGCATAATTTAGTCAAGCTGCCCGAGTCCTGTCACGGCCCGTCAAGTGGGGCTGAGTTTGGCCCAAGAATGGCCCCAAGACTTCATTTGCGTAGAGGGCATTTGAGGCGTCTACCTAGCGGCCAAAAGACATGGGTCCGGCCATGTTGGGTGGGCCATGCTTCGCAGGGTGTTGTGTCAAAAGAATACGAGGTGGCATGATGTCTTCTATTGGGAAAATAACGACTGGAAAGAATTGGTGGCACCATGGGCGGTAAATCACCAAGGCAAAAAGGAAGCCGGATAGAGCGTGAGGTTGTTAAGTGTCATGTCGAGGCTGGAATCCACGCAGAAAGAGTTGACGCTAAAATTGGTCAACTCGGAAGGGAAGCGAGTTGGGACATCGACGTATATTGGAGGGGCAAAGATGAGGCTCCGCTATGTGGCGAGATCAAGGCACGCAAGGCGTTTCCTAAATGGCTAGTCGAATATCTGGGAGAGAATGACTTCTTGGTTTTGAGGGAGGACAAGCGGGAGCCTTTGTATGTCGTCCCGCATCGTGTCTGGCTGGAGATTCTTAATGGGAAAGAGAAGTAATTTTGACAGGGTGCCGAGGGACTATTACCCGACACCCATGGAGGCGGTGATCCCACTTCTCCCGCATCTAGATGAGCGCACCAGATTTGATGAGCCATGCGCTGGAGATGGGCGGTTGATCCATCACCTGGAGCACCATGATCACGAATGCATTGAGTGCTCAGACATTGAGCCGAGAGCGGCGTTTATTGCGGAGGAGAATGTTTTTAACATTGAGTATTGTGCGGGAGAGTGCTTCATCACCAACCCGCCGTGGGACAGGAAGATTCTGCACCCGTTGATAGACCACCTTGCCGGCATGGTGCCGACTTGGTTGTTGTTTGATGCTGACTGGATGCACACAAAACAGGCCTCTGACTATCTGTCATACTGTGTGAAGATTGTTTCAGTGGGCCGGGTGAAATGGATTGAAGATTCCAAGATGACTGGCAAAGATAACTGCTGCTGGTATTTATTTGATGGAGCATGGAGCGGAAGGACTGAGTTTTATGGCAGAAATGGATAGAGAAAAGTGTCTGGCGGTTGCGGCTGAGTTGGTTTGCGGGCAGCGCAATGAGGATTATGGCACTGTTGAGGACAGCTTCCAGTGGATAGCTAACCTGTGGTCGGCCTATCTTGACCGGGAAATCGCACCTCGTGATGTTGCCGCCATGATGGCGCTAATGAAGATCGCCAGGATCAAGAATGGCCCCAAGGGCGACAACTGGATCGATCTTTGTGGATATGGGGCTTGCGGTGCGGAGCTGGATGGGGTAGATTGACACAGTTGAAGTCATCCTCCCCTTTGACTCCTGACGCTTCAACTGTCTCCCTGATGGGGGTGGGTTTCCCAGAGCCCACCCCCTCTCCTTTTTTATTGATTCCTTAACACTATTCCCATATCTTGAATGTGCGGCGAAAAAAGCAGTGGTTAGCTACCGCTGTCGGCTTTCGCAGTCCCGGCCCGCCGCCTTTTCTTTTGGACTGCACGATGAGGGGACTGACATGATCATCAAAGAGCACCTAGAGTCCGACTATGTCCAAGTGCCAAACTCTCTGGCACAGCATAGAGGGTTGTCGTTTTTTGCTCGCGGGATGCTTTTGTATATTTTATCGAAGCCGGCAGATTGGATCATTAGGGAAAAAGACCTGATGAATGAGGGCAACTGTGGGCGTGATAGGGTGAGAAATGCCGTCAAGGAACTACTTGAAGCTGGCTATCTTACCAGGTTTCAAAAACGGTCATCCGGCAAGTTTAAAGGGGTTGAATACGTTGCTCACCAACGGGTCCAACCGTCGCCTGAAAAACCGTCGACGGAAAAACCGACGCCGGTAAATCCGACACATACAAAAGAAAGAAGTATACAAAGGAAAGAATCTACAAAAGATTCTACAGTTGCCGGCAATGAGTTGACGGTTGATAAGGCCGAGAACGGCATGTCGGAGATGAGTCTAGACTGGGACCAGGACGATTTCGGTCAGTGGTGGAATGCTTATCCAAAGCAGATCGGCCAAGCCGCTGCCCGGAAAGCCTACTTCAAGGCCGCCGACAAGACTGACAGGGCGACTCTACTGCGCGGTGCCGAGGGATACGCTGCCGAGGTCAAGGGCAGGGACAAGCAGTACATTAAGGGAGCCACCGCATGGCTGAATGAGGAACTCTGGGACGACTACGACTACCAAGCCAAAGGCCTTTACCGATATGAGGGCCAGGATATTAACATCGATGCGGAGACAGCGGCACGGATTGGTGCCAAGAAAGTGGAGAAGTAAATGAGAAGGGTGAGTTGGTTTTCATGTGGCGCTGCCAGCGCGGTAGCCACTAAGTTGTCCAGGCCAGATGTCATAGCATATTGCGAGACAGGGTCAGAGGACGAGGACAATAAGCGGTTCATGGATGATTGCAGGGGTTGGTTTGACCAAAAAATCACACTCCTGAAGAACGAAGACTACAACTCGACATGGGAAGTATGGGAAAAAAGGAAATACATATCAGGGATTGCTGGCGCACCATGCACACAGCTATTGAAGGTGAATCCCAGAGTTGCGTTTGAGAGGCCTGATGATGTGCATATTTTCGGGTACACAGCAGATGCAGCGGATGTGACAAGGGCAGACTTTTTGAGGGAAAACTGGCCTGACCTTACTATTGAGACACCATTGATTGAACGTGGTCTGACAAAGGCGGCATGCCTGTCTATGGTTAAGGCTGCCGGGATATCGCCACCAAGGGTTTACGAGATGGGGTTTCCGAATGCCAATTGCATACCATGCTGCAAGGCAACATCACCATCATACTGGGCGCTGGTTAGAGAGAGGTTCCCGGCAGAGTTTGAGCGCATGGCTGAGTTATCGAGGCGGCTGGGGGCAAGGCTTGCTAGGGTTGATGGGGAACGTGTCTTCATAGACGAGATACCTGTAGGGTTTGATACGGCAAAGCCACTCTCTCCTGAGTGCGACTTTCTCTGCGCTATTGCTGAACAGGATATCGCGAGAGAAGAAGAACTTAGATTGCCTGGGGCGAAGGCGGGAGATAAATAAATGGAGATCACGGAGTTAAAATCACGCCTGGACACCTTAATGGTTTGCCGGCACCTTTTCCCGG
>Ga0208162_1001001_pt1 | contig 15291 bp, 22 predicted proteins | sample CB_VirMetaG_4_FD_184539 | JGI IMG/M metagenome (GOLD analysis project Ga0208162, IMG submission 184539) | Freshwater to marine saline gradient viral communities from Chesapeake Bay - CB_1508_1M Viral MetaG (SPAdes) (version 4) | ecosystem: Environmental > Aquatic > Marine > Coastal | place: USA... | reverse complement strand
ATAGCTTGTATTCCTATGCAAAATATCTCTATGAGCTGCAATTATTGTTGTAATGGCTGCACTGCTATTCCATCCATTATCTGGTAAACCATCACCACCACTATATACATATTCTATATCATCAATAAATTTAGAGGCTGTGAGTTTGCCTGTTTTTGTTGTTTCTGTAAAATCTAATTGAGTGTCTGCCTGTATTGCTACATCGTAAATTCTAAAATTACCTTCTAAAGTTCCACCTAGATTTCCACCACCATGTTGGATACATTTAAGATTAAACTGCAATCCTTCACCCCAGCCACTTCCAGACGCTAACCATTCAGCATCGTGATCTACTTGAGTATCAAAGAAAACAGTAGAAGAAGTATCGAAGTTTTGACTATCAGAAGTTCTTACAAAGGTTGTAGTTGATCCATTCCCAGTAAGGCTATAATATCCAACAACATCATTTGCACCGAAGCTCTTATCTAATAATTGTACTCTTATCTCACCAGAACCACTTGCACTACTTAATGTAACCGATCCACTTACAACAAAATGCACTTGAAGTTTACTTGGATAGCCTGTTAATTGTGGCATATTGTACTTTACAAATCCTCTTCTATCAGCCACAAAAGTTCCAGAAATAGAACATTGTGTAAATGTACTTGTATTGATATAGTCACCATCAAAAGCATTATTATTATTTGCCCATGTAAATGGAGATTGATTTGTAATCTCGGTTAATTCTGTCATCTTATTCATAGATGATTTTAATAAGTTCTGATGAAATCTGGTTGCCTTGCCATCTTCATATGTTTCATTTGCAGCATCATTAACAGTTGCATCTGTGCTACTATTTGCCAATGGTATAAATGAATCCAATGATTTTTCATAGTAGTGTGACCATGAGCGATCTGATTGAGTCCAATTACCAGTTAAGGCAAATACAGTATCACCTCTTCTTTCTTCAACAGGAATAGGATATAATGTTTTTCGCTTTCTATATTCATCTATCCCAGCACTAGAATTAAAATCTATACCAGTAGAGTTTGTATTGTTGTATTTAGCATTTGGTCTATAATCACCATAGGCTATTGGATAGTAATTATTTTTAGCAGTTTTAACAGTAGGTATCTCAACGCCATCCCAAACTCTTTTGGCTTCTATATCTAAATTTATTAAATCAATATTATGTGATATGCTTTTTAGCTTTCCAGTATAGATAAGAAGGCAATCACTTAATGAGGATGCATCATTTGGCTGTATATATATCTTTACAATCCTATTAATGTACTTTCTAGTACCACCATATAATTCAGCAGAAAAATCATCAGCTAAATATTTAAAGTTTGCAACAGTTAAAGATACATTTGATGTACTACTCTTTGAATTTATTAGATCAATTTTTTCTCTGATGCTTGGTTTGTTTGTTATTGATCCATAATAATCTTGTGAAACATTAGTGTCGTAAAAAGATAAGCCTGTAAAAGCACTTTCATCATCGTAATGTAACTGGAATAACCAATTCTGTTTTATAGAATGATTATTAAATGATGCTGGTAATGTTAAAGCCATTAAGCTAGACCTCGATTAACTGTTCTATCTATCTCTGGAATTAGCGTATCTCTTACAAATTCCTCATTCCCAATCATGTTTCCTTGAATATTAACAGTAACTCCACCCATATTATTTAATAAACCTTGTTGCTGACTAGCATTTAAAATTATCTCTCCCGGAGTTAAAATTGCTGGAACAGAATCTCCTCTACTTGGATCACCTTGCACAATACCACCATCTGCAAAAGGTGTTAGCCCATCAGATGCTATACTTGAAGTTTGCTTTTTAATTAATGATAAGATAGCAACACCACCAGCAGCTGCCATTGGTAAAGCTGCAAACCAAGGCATTGTTTGAAATAAACTTCTTATATATCCTGTAACAGCTCCACTAGCTTGTATTGCATTTTTAGCTGCATTAGATGCTGCTGCTTTTATTATACTAGCTTTATCCAAAGCCTCCTCCATAGAACCTTGTTTAATTTTCTCTTTTATTAGCTCACCAGTAAATTTTATAAAAGATGATTTTGTTGCAGACCATACTTGCTCTCTTCTTTCTTTGCCATGCATATCAGCATCTATTAAAGTATTAACAAATTGATCATATCCAGCTTCTAATGCTGGTGCTTGGTTTTCTAAAAAATCTTTAAATGGTGTGCTTAAATCTGGTGGTGGTGGTGGTGGTGGCACATCTAATAATTCTTCTTCAGCTTTTTTAAGATTATATTTTTGAGTAATTAAATCTCCAAGAACTTTCTTATCGTGTAAATACTGTTCAGTAACTTCCATTCCAGAAATTCTAGCTCTTTTAAGTAAAAGTGAACCCTCTTCAGTTGCTTTATTAGCAAATAAATTATCCTTTGTCAATCCTTTAAGGATAGTTCTTTGATGTGTGATTTTATCAGTTAAATCATTTAACTGTTTTGTATATTTAGTAGTTTGAGTTTCTGTTTTATCTCCCACATCTAAATATTTACTCCAGAAATCAATCGCAGTTCTTAAATGAGGTGCTAATTCTTCAAATACAGGGATAACTATTCTTCCAATTTGTTCTCCCATGCTTCCTAATTGATTTTTTAATTGCTTAACCGATCCAGCATAGGTTTTTGTTTGAGCTTGTGCCTGTCCACCAAATAGATCAGCCATTATTTTAACAGCATCTCCAGCTTTCATTTCCTCGGCTGTTAAATCTCTTAATTGAGGAACCATCTCACCTAACTCACCAGCTAAACCAGAAAATGTTTTTGCTGTATTTCTTACAGCACTTTCTAATGTCATTCCAGTAGCAGTTGCCAAATCCATAGCGACAGGAATAATATCCATTATCTTATCTTCTGAAAACCCAAGAGATGCTAGAAATGCTTGTTGTTGAATTGTTGCCTCATCTCCAAAAGTAGTAACTTGTTCTAATGCAGATGCTTGATTCAACAATGCTTTAGATGTTCTACCTAATGCTACTTCTAAAGATTTCTCTGCCTGTTCTTGTACACCAGCTAATCTTGTACTCTCCATTAAGCCTTGAATAAGACCTCTTGTACCAAAATAAGCAGCACCAGCATTTAAGGCTGATCTGCCTAGATTACTAATAGAATTAGATAAACCTTTTATTTCATTTTTTGCTTTTTTAGCACCTTTTACGGCTATAGGTATATTAATTTTTTGATCTGCCATCTTTGTCTGCCTTATGTTTCGTGGCTATTGCCATCTCATTTTTAATAATATTGAATTGTGAAAGTTTATGAGCATCAGTATCATCTAATGTTTTACCGAGTGGAATATTATAATCTGTAACATAAAAATATTCATTTATTGTATTGAAGTGTGCATCAGTAATAACATAATTAGGATTGGCAAATAAGGGTAGTAAATAATATAATTGTTGACCAATACTATACTTATCAGAATCCTCAACTGTTGCAATTTCTTTCCAAATGTCATTTATTGTATTAAACTCTCTAGTCTTTCTTGAGATAGGGGATTGAGCTGTATATGGGAGCGTATATTGGCTGTGTGGCTTCGTCTGATACACCCAATGCCAAACAGCATAACTCAATCCCCTTCTATTTTTTTTGATTGATCTGAAAGCTCAAGATAGTCCATCATCGCTTGAGTAAGTATCTTTAGTTGTATTTCATACTCATACTTCTTCAACGATGTATCTGGATTTGTGAAGGCTATTTCTGCAACTCTACCAAGCAAGGAATTGAAATCCCTCTGCTTAACATTATCAGTTCCATTTTTATAAACATCAGCAAACTCGCCTTGTATCTCTAACTTCTCACGATAACTGATATTCTTTACTTGAACTTCAAGATCATCAACTACTACTTTCATTACGCTCCCCCTTTATTTAACAGGCTATTTCAAATAAATCAGCCGATCCAGAACCTATTGCCTTAACTGATACATCTAACATCATGGAAGAACCTTCGTTAAAAGATACTTCTGTTATGATTGATTTTGGAAACTTAAACCCAAAATACTCATTAACTAAACTAGCTTGATGATTCATTAATGTGGCTCCAGTTGTAGCTCCAGCTGCTTGTGTTGTATTGAACCTTTCAAACATATCTAAAAAGTTGTTATCATACAGAACACTAAAAGATGCAGATGCACTTATTTCGCCAGATCGTATTGCTTGTTCGTATCCTGTTGCTGCTATACCAGAAAAAGTAAGTGGATTATCAACAGTTAAGCTAAATGAACTGATTACACCATTTGCAACTCCAGCTATAATCCGATCATCAGCATCCCAACCAGACATGAAATAATCATTAGCTGTTATTGCTGTATCTACTGCCACATCACTAGCTGTTAATTCACCAGATGCCACTTTAGTTCCAGATTGAAATGTTGCAGAGAATTTAACTCTACCACCTTCAGTTCCAGCATCACCACTTAATGTAAGGCTTGTAATAAAGCAATCTTTAAAAACAAGATCACTATTACTCGCTGCTGATTTCATTATAACTGATAAAGCCTTGTTACCAGAAGTATCACTTGCAGCTTTAAATGATGAAGTTGCAACATTAGTTGCGATTGCATAAGGTACTGAACCATCTAATGTAAGGTGAGATAGCATCAAATCAAGAGCTGCTGTTGTGGCTGTACCACTTACAGAAATCTCCTTAACCGATGCTATAGTATCTTGAAAGAAGTTTGATTCAAGTAATACTCTTGATCCACTTCTTACATCTAATGTTTGATTAATTCCTAATGTTGGTGATCCGATACTATCAACATCTAAAGCTATATAAGCATTTACACCAGATTGAGATTGATCAGCACCATTTATAGTGCCATATGCATCTTGTCCAGCTATTAGAAATTGAAAGAGTTTAGGATCATACGCTGTTCCAGAAATAGCCATCTATTTACTCTCCGATTTTTTGATTTGTTTTACTAATTCCCTTGCATCTGGATGAATTTTATCAACCTCAACAACTTTACCAGAATTAATTTCTTTAATTAAATTTTCATCATAGCCAGATTTACAAAAACACATTCCAGATTTCTCTGGTAACTGGCAATCTTTTTTTATCTTTATTTTCATTATACAGCCTCTAAACTAATTAATGTTAATACCACTATGGCTCTCATTTTTGGCTCTTCCTCGTCCTTTTCGTAAGTAATTGAAGTTACCCTAGCCCCATAATAATCTGTACCATCTAGCACATTTTGATCTGGTGCAAATAATCTTTTTAAATGCTCTGCAATATTAGATACTTGCTTGAAATGTTTAGCATTTATCAATCCACCACTATTTAATTCATAGGTAAGATTAATTGTATATTCTCTTTCTTGCCCAGATGAAAACATATTTAACAAAGTATCCTCTGCAACTTCGATAAGAATAGAACCAGAGCCTCTATGCTGATCCATATAAACAGGAACAGATAACTCTCCACCAATCGTCTTTCTTAAATTCTTTATAATCTTATCATAGATTACATTTGTATAGTCAATAGGCATTACAATCTCCCTACAAATCCATATTTAATTGGTTGTACTCTGGTAGATACTTCTGGATTGCACTCTAGTTCCCATTGATCCGATGTGGTATATACACCTTCAGAGAATAAAACTTCCATTCCATTACTAGCAACATCCCAGTTTCCAGTAAGAGTTTCACCATCAACATCTTTAACTCTCTTTAATCCACTATCATCGCCACTATATACATCATATGTTATTGATGATGCACTTCCATAGGTTAGTGTACCACCAGATGTTATAATGATCTTTAAGCGATCCCAAGAAAATGGTCTGCCTTTAACATCCAGAATCCTTCCAGTAGTATTAGCATTTAAACTTATTTCTCTAACAATTCCAGCTTGTTTCTGTGATGTTTCATCTTGCTCTAAAACATACTCACCTCTTCTAACCTTATCTAAATCACCAGTACCTTCATCATTAGTTACTCTAGCTTTTAGTTCATTAGCCTTTGCTAGATCATAAGGTGCGATAAGATAATAACAGGCTAAAGCTGCTGTATTAATTACAATAATTTCTGGAAAGGCATTTGCCATCGCTGAATCTTTTTGTTTATAGATAGGAACGCCAACCATAGAGCGTACCATATCACTTGCTCTTTTTATCGCATTAGATATATGTGTACTGAAATCACTACCACTTTCTACAATAGAACTATTTAATGTAGTATGTGATCCACCTTGTTGATATAGCTCAAGAAGATCAGTTGCAGCAGTATACCTATATTCATTGTTTGCATTAGGTGCATCTGTTACCAATGTCATCTCTTCACCATCTAAAAATAACTGATCTATTGTTCCAGAATCATATAAATTAAATAGATGAGATGTTGCAGAGGCTACCCAGTTTGATGATAATATTCTTTTAGAATCATACTGATCTATCTCTGGCACAATAAATCTTAAATCATCTGCTTCACAATATTGAAATTCACTCATGCTTCATATCCCTCAAATTCTATAATCTCTAATTGATTACAATTCTTTAACAATGCTAATATTTCTGCCACTTCGCCCATAGTCTTACCAGACATATCAATAAGATCAACAATATTTATATCTCTAGCCTGTTGAATAGCTTTATTTATAGAGATAAAATCATTTGATGCATCTACTTCATTCTCTAAAGCCTTATGGAATTTGTTTTTCATTTTCTCTTCCTTGGTTTATATGGACATTTTTTTATCTGGTCGATTCTGTTATCACCTTTAGCTATACCACAATAAAGAACATTATCTGATGTACCACAGAAGGCACATGGTTTTTCTTTTATAGGGCAAGGCAAGAACATTAATCAATCAGCTCAAAGTGAACAAGGTCATCGAAGTTATTATCTTTGGTAGTTCTTTGACCTTCATACAGGCTTGAAGAACTCCAATCTCCACCCCATCTAACATTGATACCCATTTGAGAAGCAATACCCAAAACAAATCCACCTAGCATATGGAAATCATCCCTAGCATCCCAATCAATAGGATATGGCGATATATCAACTGCCAATCCTTGAACGTGCTTTCCAAATTTTGTTTTAGATTTGCCCTCTTTAACTAGTTGATCTTGTCTTTCTTGGCTTCTTAAACCTTCAATAATTGTAATATCAAAGTATTTAACAACTTCATTTAAGACTTCAACCAACCGAGGATCAACACCCTCTAATCTTTTTAATGATCTCTTTCCAAACTTTGGCATTATTTCTTTTTCCTAGTTCTTGTTATCATCTTCCTCTTTCTCGGTCTGCCTCTTTTAGAACCATATGTATTTTTGCCTTTTGGCATACTACCTCCTTACCATTTTACTTTATTTGCCCAGTAAGCTCCAGACATCTTACCCTTTGCTATGTTTTTAGCGTGTCTAGCTTTAAATGATCTTCTCTTTGCTTTCATGGCTGCACTATCAGACTTTTTAGGCTTACCAGCAGTTGCTGCACCTTGTTGTCCAAATCTTATTAGCTTTGTTTTAGTTCCTTCTTTAGCCAATACAACATGGCTTTTTGTACGATGCTTTGGCGTTCTTTTTGGCTTGTTATAACCTTTAAGTCCATACCTTATTAATCGTGCATCTTTAGCCATTACAATCCGATTTTCTTTAAAATAACTTTTTTAATAATCTTCCAGAGTGATTCCAGTATTACCTTTTCTGTTTTTTCGCTAATAATTGGAATATCAATAGATTTATTAATTTCATCAATTAATTCATCTTTTGTAGCATCTCCAAAAATTTCATCAGCTATCATTTTCTTTAACATTATACGAACCTCATTATTATGTTTACCATTATAGGAAAAGTAACCAAAGCAACTCCACCCCACACTTGAACCTTTGCGATGTCTGTTTCATGTCGATCTACTTTTCCATTAAGTTTTTCTAGGTGTTTTTCTATCCTGTTTAAGCTAGAATAGATATTTCTTAATCTTTCATCATGTCTTATTAGATGTGTTTTTAAATCGCCATTATCCATTAATGTCTCCCGTTACCATTCATTCGACTCATTATACCATCCATCCTTGAAAGTTGTTTTTCCAAATCTGCTATGGATTCCATTGTTTGCTCATATCGTCTATCTCTTACAGCATCTGATTCGTTCCATCTACTAATTAATTTGATTATCATTCCTTCCATGTTATTAATTGACTCTGATTGACCTTTATTCTCTACTTCTAATTCCTTTAAAGAAATTTGTTGAGCTTCTGATTTTTTAGAGAGGCTCATAACAAGATAAACAAGTAATGCTCCACACACACCTATCATCCCAGCTTCTCCATATATTGCCATCATATCCATTTATTTCTTCTTCCTCTTTTTACCCCAGCTTAAAGGATTAATATTAAACTCTTTTTCATAGAATGATATTTTTTCTTCTAGTTCTTTTCTTTTCAACTGTTCTTCAAGTATATGTTTATCAAGTAAACTTCCAATCTGTATAGTGGCTTCATCCAATTTCTTCTCGACTTCTTCCAACCTATCCAATAATTCATATCCACTCCAACCCAGTACACCAGCAAACACACATAGCCTTGCCAAGTAGCCAAGATTAAGGCTAATGATAGCATTATCATCCACGATACCACTTGAAATACTACGAGCAGTTTTAACCTCACTCATATTCCTTAACGGATTCCCATTGATTATGCGTAAAGCACCAGTTGTCTGAATTAATTCTTACCTTGTCTGCATAAAAATGTGATGTAGAATCTTGATCCATAACCTCTAAAAATGTATACATTGAATCTTCTGGACTCAATTCAAAACTACCAACTGACCAACCACTTGTGCAGCTACTTAACATAAGTATACTGAACAGGGATATTATAACTTGTATCAACTTCAAAATCTCCATTCTTTAATTTTTTAATAGTTTTATTCACCAACTTCCCATGCTGATGAATCTTCAATGTAGGCTTTAACTTCTTCATTTGTGTATGCCTCAACTCCACTTGGTAATGCATTTAATTCTGCCAATGTCCAATCACCTTTTATTACAAATTCTGAATCATCTGCACTAATTCTTTGAGCAAAGTAATGAGGATGTCTGCCAATAAGATCAGATACTTTAGCCTCGTGATCTGTGGTAACATCAACAACTTCTTCCATGTAAGTATAAGATTCACTTACTGTTGGATGTCCATTCTCTAAAATATGCTCTCCTATGGCGTGAATTAGGTCTGCCTTTGTTCCACTTCCACTTATAGAATGTGTGATCATAAAGGATTGAATATCAGCCTTTAAATCATCTTCTGTTGGTAGTTCTACCATTACATCACGAGTACCAGTTTTCTCTACTTCTTTATAAGTAAATGTCTGCCAATCGTAACGATCTGTAATTCGTAAACCTAAACCCTGTGATGTGTTTGGTATTTTTAAATAGTGTGTATATTGCCCTTTCATATTAATCCTTAATTAGAGTGTGCTGATTTTCCATTGTTGTAATTTTTTAATACTTCTGTTGCTGATAACACCTTACTTTTATAGATTTTAAATTCATCAAGATAACCATTAAAATATTGAGCCGCAGATTCAGCCCTTCCGATAGTCATTTCACCAAAAGCCATATCATTAGCACCATCGTCTTTTGTATTATTAGCTAAAGTTTGAGCAACTCCATTTACATAGATAAAATTGCTTGAGTTTCTATCACATACCCAAGTAACATATGTCCATTGATTAATTGAAGGTGCTGAATTAGTTTCAGCGTGTAATCTTGTTGATCCACTAGTTTTTGCTAAACCATTTATATATCCATCAGCATCTGTATATATTCTAATTTGATTTGATGTATCATTTCTTTTTTCCCAGATACCTTGATTAATAACACGATCTTTAAAGTAAACCCAAAATGCTACACTAAAATCATTAGTTTCAAAATCTAATGTTTCTGAATCTTGTATAACTATTTTTTCAGAATCTTTAAATCTGATACCACTTGATATTGAGTCTGTATCTGTTAGGTAATATCCTTGTGAGTCTCTGCCTTCATTAATTCCTTCTGGAACTATGATTGATGCTGGTGATCCAGATACTGTACCATTGTTAGAGTTTGTACTTCTATCTAACCAAGTAGTAACACCATCATTTCTCCAGTATCCTACTAAATCACTTGCACTTGCATAGTTACCACTATCTGCTGTAGGTAGTAAAGGTAATCCAGAGTTGTATAAGGCTGTTACTTCATTGGCTGTTAAAGCTGAACCCCAGATAGCTACATCGTTGATCATACCATCAAAGGTAAGAGATGTGGAGTAGAAACTACCAATGATTGTTTTAAGACCATTAAAATCCATATCTGCATCTGATGGGAATGTTCCATTGGTAGAACCAACTGAAACTCCATCAATATACATTTTTGAATTACTTTCGCTATTAGTGTCATAAATACAAACCAAGTGATGCCAAGAAGATGTATCAGTAAAGTCGTATTGTCTCCACCATACAGTATTACTTAACCTAAATCTTAAAGTATTATTATACATCTGTACTTCAAATTCGCCACTCTCTGAAGAAAGAGAGCCAATGTGGAATAGTCCATCATTACTGCTTGTGGTATCTGCCTTAAACCACATAGACATTGATAAACTACCTGAATAATTATCGCCTAAATCATTTCCTAATCCAGTACCACAATCGACATAATCATTACTACCATCAAACACCATAGGATTATTACTTCTGACTAATGGATGTTGAAAACCATACTCTTGTCCAGTTGCCCAAGTGATTCCAACTCCTGTACCATGATTTTGATTACCAGAGCCATCTAATATTGCAACTCCAGAACCTTCTTGCATTGGCATATCTAACTTTAATGCTGATGAAGCTATACCAGTAGGTAAGGTTAATTCTGGCTTTGTGTACAGCTCTCTTACTTGATCTTGGGTTAAAACTGTGTTAAAGATTTTTACATTGTTTATTGATCCATCAAAAAACTTTTCAGCAGTACCATTGTTATCTCTCGCACCTATAAATAGTTCATCTGATGATGTCCAATCAGCCATAGTAATACTGCCTAAACCACCATTTGTAACGCTTACGATAGAACCATTAACATATATTTTTAATTGATCATCACTATCATCTGCTACATATGTAATATGAGTCCAAGATGTAACACCATTTGCAAATACTGCACTTGATGTTTTGGCTTCTGCTGTATCATTATCACTCCTGTAAAAGAAACTAACTTTCCCATCAGTATGTAGATTAGATTGAATCCAATCTTGAGAAGTTGAATTTCTTGTACCAAAAAAAGATGATTCTGCTGAAGGCTGACCATCATCTGGTTTTACCCACATAGATACACTAAAAGAATCTCTAAAAGTAGATTGAAAAGCATTACCAGTATCTATATAATCATTTGTACCATCAAAGCTAACTGCATTCCCACCATAGACTTCTCCATAGTTTAATGGATCAGCTACACCACTTGGTGAGGATGTGTATCCTGTGTTAATAGTAGCCCCATTATTTGTACCATCATTAGAGCCATGAGAATCTTCTACATTTGTACCAAGATCATACCAGCTTACAAGGTTAGTTTTTAATTCACTTGTTAATGTGCTATACGAAGAGAACATAATATCTTGTATCTGGCTTTGGGTTTTTGCATCCGAATAAATAGCTACATTTGCTATAGAGCCATCTAAAAGAGAACCAGTATCTGTATTATCTGATCCTCTTCTTGCTCCTAATAAAACATCAAAAGAATTACTACCACTTCCAGAAGTTCCTAAACCATCAGATGATCCATCAACATATATTTTAAATTTTTGTGTGCCACTATCATCAAAATTAACAACTGCCACATGATGCCAGTTTCCATCCGAATAAGCACTTGTGCTAACTACTGTTCCACCTATAAATACTCCTATTGTATCATTTGATGCTTTAAAAATTTGATATTGTCTATTCCCTGTAGTAGAACCTCCTTTACTAATTATAGTTCCTTCTACCCCAGATGCAATTTTAAACCATAAACTAATAGTAAAGTCATCAGCATCAGCATCAAAATTAAGATTACTGGCTTGTCCTAAATTTATAAAATCATCACTCCCATCAAACGAAGTACTACCACTTGCTAATGCTACTGCACCTTTTGGTGTGGCTTTATCTTGGATTCTTGGTAAGAAAGGAGAACTGGCAGAATAGGCATCTGTTAAGAAGGTTGCACCATTGTTTGTACCATTATTTGTTCCTGTACTATCATTAGCATCTGCACTTAAATTATACCAGCTAACCAGATTGGTTAATTCAGTATTTTTTAAATCTGCATATTGTCCTTTCCAGTAGATAGATTCTATTTCACTTGCAGATAAAACTCTTTCCCAAAATCCTAAAGAACTAATAGACCCATTAATTGTTGCAAAATTATTCTTACCTATCCAGACCTCTTGATTGTAATATGTTATTGTAGCTGTATTAGTTGCAGATTTTTTTAGTGATCCATTTATATATAATTTTTGAGAGCCATTAGTGTTACTTACTGCAATATGAGTCCAAACATTAACTGGTATTGATTCAGATGTTACTACTTCAAAATTTGATCCATTATTATTAAGCCTCATACTCAAGAAGCTATCAGTTGCTACTGATAACACACTTAAAGCGTAATAGGGACTTGCATGAGATGTAAAATCATATGAAAAAATTGGATTCCAACCATTATCTGATATTTTAACCCATGCTGAAATAGTAAAATTCTGTTTATTAAATTTTCCTGTTCCATCACTTGCTAACTGAATATAATCGCCAGTACCATCAAAAGAGGTAGCACCAGACAGTAGTAGTTCTGGATCGTTTCTTCTAGCATTAAAAAACAGCTTTAAATCATCCCATGTTAATCCAAGTACATCTTTCCACCTAGATACCAATGATCCAGATGTTCCCCATAGTTTACCAAGTCTAGTATTTAAGCTGTTACCACCTTCACCATAAGCATAATTACGCCATAAGGTATTTAATGAATTACCTTCAGCACCTTGCTGCTTTAAAAAATCTTTTAAATTATTATTGAGGCTTCCACCAGTATCATCATTATCGTAGTATTCTTTTGCTTTATTATTTATTGAATCTGCCATATTTCCTCAAAGATTAGTAAGGGGAGAGAACCGAAATCCTCTCCCCATGTTTCAGTTGTTACTTACTATGCAACTTGTGAAAGAACTTCAACACCCCATCCGTCGATGATCTCTGTAACTCCCCAGAAACCAGAACCGATGATGTTATCACGAAGATATGAACCTTCACGATATACTTCTGTTTTGATCATTTCACCAGCGTAACCCATGCCTAAAGCACCGGGAACGAACACACCACCCTTAACAGCACTACTTGCTACTGTAAACTCTGATGATGAATGTATGCCGATACCAGCGATCTGGCTAACAAAGCCATTTCTAGCACCTTCTTCCTGTACTCCAGAACCAGCAAACTGTGCTGCTGTTACTAGGTCATTATGTACACCATAAGTTCCCCAGATTTGTCTTGGATCAAGAACAGCATTTGGCTGACCAATGGCTGCATTTTGCTTTAGAGAAGATAATGCACCGAATAGATTATCAACTGTTAAAGCTGCATCAGCTGCTCCAACTGCATTTGAGAATCCATCAAAAAGAGCATTAAGTAATCCATCAGCTTTTGCTGCCATAGCATTACCAACCAAGCCACCAACATTAGATGCAATATCATCTGCATTAGATAATTTTGCTTCATCATATATTGGAATCATTACAGAATACATATCAAGAGTCGCTGTCTTTTTATCTGTGTTTAAACTCGTTGAAGGTGTTACTGTATTTTCAGCAGTAGCTGCAACATCAGCACTTGTTAGTGTATTAGTACCACTATTGTATGCTATAAATGTTACTTGATCTGCCTTATCATGTCCTTTAAGAGTAACTAAAGGTGTTGTTACGTTTGCTTCGCTAAATTTGACGATTGCTTCAGCTTCGATCTGTTCGATCAAGCCACCAGCGAAAAGTCCTGAATCTCCAGCTGCCATTATGTTTTGTCCTTTTGTCCAAATATAGCATCCCAACGATCTTGAGATATATGGCTAAAAGTACTGATTAAATCTTTACATTGAGGCACTTTCTCCTGTCCAACACAAATCCGAAATCCATCTTCATAAGGTATCTTTTCACCCTTACTTACATAGATATGTTCACCATCTTTAGATATTGCAGATGATACACCACCAGTATTCATACCAGTAGTTGGATTATTGTTAATTGAATTTAGATGTAAACGCTTCTTTGATCTTCGCATAACTTGATTTATCCAGCTTTCCTCTTGCCACATCTCTAGCTGCATCTGTCAATGTTTCGTACCCTTGATAACCAGCAGATGTTGATGTGTCCACATTCGGAACATTTATTGTTTTGTTGATTAATTTATTGTGAACTACTTTTAATTGTTGGTAGCTCATGTCCTTAAAAGTTTCTCTATCTTCTTCAGAGAACTCTAAAAGCATCTTATCTTTATTAGCAGTTTCTTGCATTTTAAAAGATTCTAGTTCTGGCTTAACTCTATCAAGTTCTGATCTGGATTCCTCATATAAGGTTTTCCATTCTTCGTTTTTAGATAGTTGTGCCTTTCTTTCCTCTTCCATCTTGCCTTTCAGTTCTGCCAATTCAGACTCTGCCTTCTGCAACCTTTCTTTTTTCTGCATTACTTCTTGCAATAATCCACTATCTTGGTTGCTTGATACTGAATCACTCTGGCTGTTAGTAGCCAACTCTTGTACGTTATCTTGTACTGTATTCTCGCTCATTATCTTGAGTCCTTTCGTTATTTACCGATTTTAAGGTTAATTGGTTTGCTTGTTGCTTCTTTTGCATTTCTAGCAATAGCAAGATCAACCTCTTTGAAAATAAATCTTTCTATACCTTTAGATACTGGTCTTTGCTTACTCGTTACAACTCTTTCTTTATTATCTGCATTCCATTGAATCTTTTGTGCATTTGTACCAGACCAACCTACAACAACATTATCTCTTGAGAATCCTCTAGTCTGTAAGTTTCTCATCATATCACCAGTAAGTTGTAGATCAACCTTTGATGATGTAGATGATTGTCTCTTAAACTTACCAGATGCCTTTCTAGTCCTGTATTTTGTTGAATAAGCCTCGAAAGGTTTATTATTGACATCTTTGCCACCTTTGGTAGTATGCACTCGTATTCGGTCTGCTGTTTCATCGCCCAACTTCTTCCAGAATTGTTTGGTAAAGGTTGGTATATCTTTTAATTTTTTAGCCACGTTGTTCTAATTGTTGTT
>Ga0208162_1000999_pt1 | contig 15296 bp, 21 predicted proteins | sample CB_VirMetaG_4_FD_184539 | JGI IMG/M metagenome (GOLD analysis project Ga0208162, IMG submission 184539) | Freshwater to marine saline gradient viral communities from Chesapeake Bay - CB_1508_1M Viral MetaG (SPAdes) (version 4) | ecosystem: Environmental > Aquatic > Marine > Coastal | place: USA... | reverse complement strand
CAGGTGCCGTCACCATAGGAATTGCCAGGGCGGCAAGAGCGATTGCTTTCATTTGAAAATACCTTTTAGTAAACGTCGTTGTCTGTTGAAGACTTGTTTATTTTAACAGAGTCTTCAGGTTTTGTCGTTAAAGATTGGTTAACCTTAATTTTTGACAAAACCTTCGTATATAGAGTGACTTAACTAAATTTTAATGTTTGTTCAGGCACAAAAAAAGCACCTCCGTTAGGAGGTGCTGATTTTTATCTGATTAAGTTATCAGAAGTTGTACTTAACACCAACCTTGGTGCCGTAGCCGTTGTCAGCACCATTAGCGCCAGTAGCGAATGCGAATTCGCCATAGACACCCAGGTTCTCGGTAGCAGCAACAGAACCGCCAACCTTACCAGAGAAAACGGTGTCGCTAGCAGCACCGTCAGGGCTGACGATCGAAGGACCGCCCTGAACGTAGTAACCCAGAGCACCAGTCGAACCTTCGTAACCGACATGGAGATCAGTCGTCGTGCCAGAGTAGTCACTACCAGTGAAACCAGAGTTGGCTTCAACGTTCACATAAGGACCTGCCATTGCAGCGCCAGCGAAAAGGGGAGCAGCAGCCAGTGCTGCGAATGCGGATTTAATCATTTTTGATACCTCGTAATTTTTACTTGTGGAATGGTTACCCACAGATGTCGGGGGATTTCGACTTTTCCCCGCTTGAACATTATAACACAGAACCGTTGCGAGTAGTTGAGGCATTGGTTAGTGCAATTGGCACATCGTTTAGTGTGCCAATTGTTATTTATCTTAATCTAAATTTTAACTCTTGTCAAGTGTTTTGTTGTTGTGCCGCTGAACTTTCTGTCACACGCCCAAGATATGGATCATAGTTTGTCAATTCTTGAACTGACATGTTAGCTCCAGTTTGACTCCAATAGTTAAACTGACTTTCGTAGTTTCCTTTATGGAAAGCATCAATGTGATCTGGATGGATACTTGATCCCAGATCAATCTTATAAAGAAGCATAGGAACAGAATAAGTATTTCCTGAGTTGTAGATTAAATCATCTGCAACGGGACGTGGGCGAACACCATTATCAAGTTTATACTTATCACCTCTTACATGAAGACGTAAAAGTTTTTCTGCATGATGCCTATTAATAATATAACAAGCAGTAGAAAATTCATTCACAAATCTTTTGTGAATACGAATATGAATATCTCCAGTGCAGATGATTGCTAACTGAACAACATCCCAGTCATAAGGAATATTGGCATAGAAATCATCCCAGGTGAAATTCCAATATCTCACAAGATCAAGACTGCAATCATCTTCCATGATAATTGCATACGGAGAATCAGAAGTTTCATACCAATGCTTAATAGCTTTTAGATGAGAGGTAATACAACCAACCTCACCAGAAGTAAGCATCTCTGGATATCTACCTTTAATAATATCACTCAGATCATCATCCCTACCATCATATGCAGAGATGCGTTCGTAGTTTTCGATCTCCCAGTATTTGAACTGGTTCTCCATATACTCACGTCTCTCTGGTTGTCCATCAAGATTGAGATAATAGATTGGGCCAAAGTTCTTCAGTTTATAAGTAGATTTATTTTTATCCATTGATTCTCCTCTTATAATAATCTTGATTCAAAATATATTCTTTTAGAGTATCAGCATTCATTGATTGAATTTTTTCCCACTCTGCATTATTACCTTGCATATGTGGATTATTGAACCAAGAATTATGTGATCTTGCATGTTCAAGATGATAAACCATGCTGTAGATTCTATTTACACGATACCCAAGAGTCTTAAATCTAAAATATCGTTCTACATCTTCTGGAGCATATGCAACAAAGTTTTCGTTTTCCATGCCACCTTCAATATAAACATTTCTATTGAAGAATTGACAGAAACCATACTTTGCATCATACTTCTTTGCTTTCTTGAGAAGAAATTCAAAGTTGAAATCATTCACAAGAAACTGAGTAACGATATCATCATCAGCAAAAACTTGAACCTGATAATCACCATCTCCGTATGGATAAACTAAATCTGATTCATCATTTAAAATCTGATTGTATGCATCATAGTATACAGAGGGTGGAAGAAGAATGTCACAGTCATAGTTTACAACTACCTTTGTAGTTGTTTCCATGAGCATATCATTCAGAACTCTCTGACGATGAAATGCTGGAGAATTAGACTGTTCAAAGATGTGCCTGAGCCCAGGAGTATCTCCACAAAACTCTTGAATTTGAGGAAGTGCTCTCTCTGAAAAAACAGAAGAAGAATCTACCTCATGAATGATAATATTAGTATCAAAATTTGACAAGAGAAAACAGACTGAGGTAATTACATTTCTCAGTCTGTCATCAGATTCTATTCTGATTGGAATTATAAAAGTTGCTTCTGATAAATCAATCTTCATCGGGATAATTTCTTGTGTCTTTGTTCTTTTCAGTTACATAGTTAAGTTCTTCAACATTTACCAACCATCCTCCTTTCGGATGTTCTACTCTTCCATTGTATTGAACACCAGAAGAACTAATTCGATTGTCATGTTCTCGATTAGAAGTTAGATAATGAGTAATGATCGCTGGCATACCATGATTATACCTCATTCTATGATAAAAGTCAGTATCCATCAAGAGCACTAACTCTTCATCAAATCCAACAAACTTATCAGTTAAGAAAGAAACACACGATGGGCTTCCCAAAAGATTTCTACCTTCAAGCACCATGTCTGTCCACTCAGGAATCATCTTTCTAAAGTGAGAAACACCATCCCTAGTGTGTGCAAATCCATTAAAACACCAACTAAAGGTGTCATCGTTGAATTGAGATCTAATAAGAGACAGAGCAGATTTGTTTATGAACAAGTCATCTTGAAAGATTAACTTGGTGATTCTACCACTGCACATCTCAACAGCAGAGTTTGTGTTAGCAGGCCCATTGCCTCTTTTTTCTTCATTCTTATAATACTGAATAGTAAAGTAGTTTGCATACTGACTACAAACATCAAGAATTTCATCATCTTGAGAGTGATCAGATATGCAAACTTCGAAGTCAGAAAAATCTTGCATTCGAATTGTTTCAAATAATTCCTGAAGATATGATGCACCAGCACCTTTCATCTCATAAGTAGGAATTGCAATAGAAATCTCAGGCATTAAATTTTAATCCAACGATCAGGAATAATATCTTCAGTGTTATGTGATGCAGTATATCCTTTATCTCCAAACCAACGCTTAGGTGCAATCACTTTTGGATTTGGATTTTGACTCAACCAGGCTCCCCACCAAGAGAATGAAGAGTTTGCAATAATATAATCAGAACAAAGAGTCATCAAACAAAGATCATATCGATTGTCTCCTGTCTCTGAAATCAAGAATCGATCTGGTTTAAAAAGATCTTGATTCTTACACCACTTAACATCATCAGAAAAAATAATTACCTGACGATCATCATCAAAGTGAGACAATGCTTCACGATAGTAATCCATGGAACAAGGAGGATGATCCTGAGACTTCTCAACATAGTCTGTGCGACGAACATGAAGAGAAATGGGATTCTCCATACCTTCCATAACTTCTTTTGAGTTATTCAGAATCTCATCATGAAATACAAAGTCTTCACGAATTGAATCTGCAATCTCAGCAAAGTATTTTTCTGTTTGAAAATATCCAAATAGACTCACATTATCAGGAACCTGATCAACAAGTTCTTGATCATAGTTATATTGCCTCTCCTGAATATAACGATCATCAACTACACCTCTACTCTTGAGATGTGGAAGTTGAAATACTTTAAAGAGTTGATGAGTATTCCATTCGTCTTCAAAATTACTATCAGGGATAGTAAATTCATAACCATGCTTTGCTGCTATTGCACGAAGAGCAGCATATTGAAACATTTGATTTCCAAGTCGCCCATTGCGGCCAAGATGATTGTATCCGATCATGATTCAAATTCAACTAATCCAGTTCCAGATTGATGTCCAACTGCAGTAACATCGACTTTACTTTCTTCATTAAAGGTATTCCAAAAAGATTTCATTTCACCACTCTTATGAATATCATCTAGAAGAAGAATTCCTTGCCACTTCTTTTCTCTAAGATACTGAATCATCTCTGGTTCTTGCTTTCCATCATGAGGATCAACATCGATCAAAATCATTTTTACTTGATCATAATCAATGGTATCATCCTCTCGGAAATCCATAAGTTTCCATGTGATGTTATCTTTTGAAATATCAGATGCTCCTTCCTCAACAATATTATAACTGATCACTTGATTAGTTTCGTTATAAGAAAGTGAAAGTGCAGAGTTTCCAAATCGGCTTCCCACATCCAAGATAACACCATTATCAAAAGTTGTGCTTAGGAAAGCATACAATTTATATGCTTCTTCTCCTGCTTCTCTATCAAAGTTAAGTCCATTTTTAACAGATAGTTTTTTTGCATAAGATAAATCAATCTTATCAATTTGTTCTTTATCTAGGGTAGTCATAAGAATTTTAGAATGTTATTAATGCGGTTGATGTATGTATGCTTGTCTTTGATGAACTGCATTGCTTCTTTCATATTGATTTTACCATTAACATTAGCATCAATCAAGTTTGCATAAAGAGTTTCTGGTGTTCCACCATACACAACATAGTCACCAAATGCTTCTTTAATGAATGGTGAATTAGTTCCTTGAATTTTTCCATAACTGATGTTCTTTTGAATTCTACATGGGATATATCCACATTGCAGATGCCAGTCACTTCTAAAGTCAGGACAGATAAAAGAGTCACGAATCAATCTACGATTTTCTTCATGACTAATTGATTGAGTATAGAGTTTAACTTCTTTACCGTGTTGTTCTGCACAGTGAGCAAAGTATTGAATCCAATAAGGGCCTTGCTCATACATCATTCCAACATAATGAATATATTTTTTAGAGCGATCAAACTCTACAATATCATTCACATCAATTTCACTCGGAAGAAGATCTGTTCCCCATGTTTGATACAGAGTTCTAGTAGACTCATCCCAATGACAGAGATCTTCAATCTTTTCAAAATGAACTGTAGAGCGGATACAGTTTCCAAGTTTAAGAACATTCTCAAATGGAACTCCCTGATCAGTAAAATATTTTGTATCTACATGGTGAGTAATGTATTTACAGTCTTTTCTAACTGGCATGTGAGACTTCTGAGAGTCTTCCACAAAAAAGACTGCATCAGAATAGTCAAGATTATGTGGTTCATTTGAAACCCAGGTTACATCATAACCAAGACTGTTAAAGGCCTTGTAATATGTGTCATGAATATAACCGTGAGTAGAACTATGGAGGGGATAATGTCCCCAAATAATAATTTTCATAAAACTGTTCCTGGCGGTAGGTGATAATGGAAACCAAAAGGAGTAATACCTTTTGTTTCTGGAACTGGTTTTTCGTGTGCAAATCTTGCAGCAACTGTAACAGGAGCAAACTTACATCCTAATACTTCATAGACATGACGATTATGAACACAAATACAACCATCTTCGGCAGTATTGTTTGCGTTCATATGTTTGTAAAAACTACCCCAGTTTACATCAAAATGAACATATGCATTTTGAGGAACCTCTAGTAGTTTTTTAGATCTCAATGTAAATCCACCATTTCCAACTCTTTGGTGATTGCCCCATGGATCAATATAAGCGCCATCAGAGTGCTCCCAGGGCGCTCCTATGTAGTCATATTCCAACCATAGAGGATCCCACTTCTCTGGATTAATAATAAATCCATCAGCTTGAATTGTAATACAATGACTCGTATTCACATGCTTGTGTAGATCATAGATCATATAATGACTATAATCATCAATTGAAGTAATCTTTGGACATTTTTCTACTGTAATACCCTCTGCTTCAAATTCTGGACGATCCTGATCAGAAACAAGTTTTACAGCACCAAAATTAATACCTTGCATACTTTTTTTAAATGCATACAAAGTTTGTTCAAAGTTTACACTAGAAACACAGATAAGAGTTACATCCGAAAGATTAATCATTGAATATCTTGCTTTCTAAAAGTTTAGTAAATGCTGCTGTCTTTGCATTGTTGTACGTATCATTTGCCCAAGGCATGTAATTACTTCCAGCCTTGTAATGAAAAATAAAAGACTCCTTTATTGTATCACTCTTTTCTAATTTTAGGAAGTCAATAAAAGTTGGTTTTGGAAAATCATACTTTGATGTTTCCCTAATGATGTTAATGAAGTTTTCGCTGAAGTAATCCCAGTAGTCTTCTCTGTCTTCTTGATGTTCAAATGTTTTTGTATCGGAGTGTTGACGATTTTTAATTTCAATACTCTTATTTTGAAGATCAATAAAGAATTGAGCGCATCCATTGATATTAACTTCAATTGGAACTTTTCTATCATCAAGAACTCCCCACTGTTCGATGTTAAGAGTTCTCAATTCATCTTTATATTTAATTAGATAATAGTGTCCCTGTCCACCAACATCAACTCTAGTTCCTTCGACTTGTCCACAACCCCAATCCATTTCTTCTGGATTAGGCATATTGGGAATATCGGCAATGAAGAATCCATTCCAAGGATAGTGAACTTTATGATTGTTTCTATATGCATGGACAAATCCAAAATTATATCCACTCATCATCTCTTCAATGTTAACTTCTTTAATGAAGAACATATCAGAGTCAATATTTACAGTTAAACAATCATTCTTAAGCATGTAGTTTTTCCAAACCCATTGAGTTGGATAAGAACATGCTACGTTTGGATTTGCATATCTATTGCCATCAAATTGAACCTCACCATGCATGATTCTCATGGAAGGATCTAATTCAACTTTGATTGTACTTACTCCAAGATCTTTGCAAACTCTTTCAATCTCAGATGAATTCTTTTCATTGTCTACAGCATTATTGATTACAATGTATTCGAATTCATCTTTAACATATTTTTTAATTGATTCATATTGAAGAGGAATAAAGTCTGGACGATGATGAGATAATGTATAGATCTTAATCATGATTGTTTAGAGTATAGTAGACTGCTTTTCTTATAAAGTTCAAAATCTTTTTTGCAAGTTTCTCCATTGTCAAGATTATTATCTCTGTCTAACCAGAACCAATCATCGACGATAGATTCAGATGGCCTCCACCAACCATCAGATGCATTCCAATCAAACCAATATCTAGGTGCAATTACATTCTCTGCATTCTTATTTGTCCAAGTTGGCCAGAAAGCATAGGTTGATGCACTAATAATAACGTTCTCTGCCTGATTAAGAATAGAGTAGTCAATACCAATTGGCCCACCAGGATACTTGTACCATCCAATACTACCTTGATATGGATCTTTTTCATCAGATACTGCAGAACCAATTACTTCGGCATTGGGAATATACTTTTTAGCATTGATAGGATCATCAGTTACCACATAAAATTTAAGATTATTATTGTTGGTAATTTTTTTCATCCAGTTCATTGCCATTCTGTAATAACTTGGAGGAAGAGCAGAATTACCTGTCAAATAATCTCCACCACGAAACTGAATGACACAACAATCAGAATTTGTATACTCAGGAAAACTCAGAGACTCATCATAGGATAACCAATCACAAATTCTTTCTCGATGTTCATCAATGTAAGACATTCTTTGGAAAGTTCCTTCAATTTTAGTTCCGTCAGGAACACTAAGAAGGTTTGGATCTGGAAATCCTACATTACCATTTGTTTGTGGATGTCTGACAAAACTTTCCTTATAGTAGTTCACAATGCCTTCAGGAAGAGTTTCTGGAGGGCCACCTTCAGGGCCTGATCCCCCAACAACTTCTTCACCAAAATCAATTGGCATAAATGCTTGTCCTTTCCATTTTTCTTTGCCCATGATTCCGTAACTATAACCATTACGTTCAGCAATCAATCTAGTTACAATATAGTGCCAAATCTGGTTTCCTATTCCAGAACCATAGTAAATCTCAGACGTAATCATGCAATAAACTCCTTATAATTGTCTTGATTTTTTACGATGTGATCTGGGAATTCATCATCAATAGGAACGACTCTTGATCCCATCCATCCTCTACCAAGTATATCACGATTACCATCAATGTTGGAAGAAAGACTGTTCTTTACGGAATCATTGTTATGTTCTTGATGTCCATAACCTTGAAGTTTTTCTTTAATTTTATCTTCTCCGCCCAAGAAACTAAAATGCCATCCACCATTTTCAATCAAATACTCATTTTCATGGGGAAGATTACGACAATCATTGAATCCGCCATGTGCTTTAAGATATTTGAAAGTGCAGAACTGAGGCCCTCTCCAGTCATCAACATCCTTTCCTTTATCGGTTTGAATACGATTCAGGTGACACATATAAAACTTCTGGATACAAGTATACATTGCACCATCTTTTACAATGTCTTTTGCTTCTTTAACAAACTCTGGATTTGGAATCTCATCTAGATCACTTTGGATGATGATGTCTTCATCAGAAGCGACTTCTAAAGGTGTTTCGATTAAACAATCTCTACCATACATTGAGCGATGCCAACGTTCTGGAAGACTGCGGGTAGCAGGCCTTGCAGGATGAGACTTGTCTCGATCAGTATGATATTCTTGTTTGAAAGTAGAGAAATCCAAATCACGCTCTCGATTATCGATCACTCTATGAATGATCTTATCCATAAATGGAGCAAGTAGTTCTTTATGCTTCTCAAATTGCATTTCTCTTTCTATGCCAGTATAAGTGGTGGCATTTTCATTAATACAAAAAAGATCAACATGTGGATACATGATCTCTAAACGCATCAACAATAACTTTATTGGTTCATGCGAAAAATTAAAACAATCAATTAGTTTCATAATTCTTCCTCATTTCTTCAAATACTTTTGCAATTCCTTTGTCTATACCTGTCTTTGGAATCCACCATCCAAAGATATAGTTATCTGCCTCATTTCTTTTGTCCATCTGAACACTGTCTTTTGCAAGTCCAGGTTTAATCTTTACATCGTATCTACCGATCAAATTAAATTGCCCCTGAATAAGTTCAGCAATTTCTTTAATAGAAGTAGAACGGAAAGACGTAATGTGTAGAGGATCTTCTGGTTTGAAGTCCGTATAGTTCTCCATGATAGTCTCAAGTGCTTCACAACAATCTTCAGCATACAGGAACTGACGTTCTTCCGTACCATCCGTCAACATCTCAAACTCACCTTCCTCAAATCCTCTACGGATGAAGTCTGTAATAACGTGAGCCTTTTCATGATCTCTTTCAATACCATACACATTCCAGAACTTAACAATCAGTCCATTCAGTGCAGTGGTATAAAGTTCACCAACTCTCTTCATTACACCATATGGAGAGTAACTCATATTACTCATCTGAGATGATGCAAACACAAATCTCTTATTATACTTCTCAAGCAAACCAAATACGTTTGCCATCATGCGAGTATTATTGTCGATGAATTTAAACGTATGTTGGTACTTTTTAAGATAGCGAGATCCACCAACATCAAATGCAAGGAAGAAAACAAAATCAGAACCTGCAATACGTTCCTCTAAAAGAGTATTAGGAATCAAAGTTAAGTCTTCGTGTGGAGTATTGTTCTTATCAAACTCATAAACATAGTGTCCTTTTTCACGAAGATAATCTACAAGGTAGGCTCCAATTTGCCCACCAGATCCAAGAACTGTAATTTTCATTGTCTATCCAAACAAATTTTAGTGAAGTATTTTGTGTCTAATTCATGAAGTCCAGTATTCTTATTCATACCAGTAAGATTATATTCACTGGGACAAAATCCTTCTTGTGTTAAAATAATCCCAAGAAGTCTTTCCCAAACATTATCATGGATCTTATTGTCAAGATAAAAATGATCATCATCAAAAAGTCCACTGGATAAAACTCTTTTGACTAAAGAGTTCTTCATAAGATTCAAATGCATTTGTACCCCATAAATCTTTTCATCTAGAGATGGTTTTCTATACTTTGTATTTGATAGTATGTTGTTGAAGTAATCAATAAATCCTGGAAGATAAGAACTTGCACTTATTCTATCCCAAAAATATTGAAATGCATATGCCTCACCATCTCCATTGAAAAATTCATCAAGGGAAGAGTTAAGGTAAAAACTATCATGAACCAATACATATACATCTTCGTCTGGATAAGACTTAACTGCCTTTAACCAAGCTCCAACTGGATATTGATTATTCTTCTCTGGATGAACTATAACCTGAGGGATTTCTGATAGTTCCTCCAAATAAGAATCATCTTGAGAGAAAGAATCTATTACAAGAATCTTTTCCTCAGGATGATGTTTTACTATAGATTTTACACATTCTCTAATGGGAGAATTTTTAACATATTTACAAGGAATTACAAACATCCAAAACTCTCTCAATTAAACTTCCCAATCCACGTTCTCTTTGCTCAGAGGAGTATTCTTCTCCTCCAGAAAGATGATCAGATACCTGATTTACTGTGAGTGCAGATTTACAAAACCTCATAGCAATAGTATATAGCATCGTCGTTTCCATGTCAACCGCAAGAACTCCTACATCAGCAAGAGGTTTCCACCAATCACTATTTGGTTGATAAAAATATTCATTGGAGCAGATTGGGCCTACATGTGCTTCAGGACAAGAATTCAAAAACTCTTTTAAAAGTTTGTAGTCACAGCATGGAGAAAATCTAAATCCAGGAGTAATATTATCAGCAACTGAACTATCAGTAAAAGATGTCATAGCAGCAACAATATCACCTATTTTTACCTTATCAGAGATGCCTCCACAGGTTCCAACTCTAATAATATTTTGAACACCAAAGAAATTATAGAGTTCATGTGCATAAATTCCAAGACTAGCATGTCCCATACCACTTGCTTGCACAGACACCCGCTTACCTTTGTAATATCCAGTGTATCCGAAACAATTTCTAACAGAATTAACCTGAGTTACATCATCCAAATACTCAGAAATATACTTTGCTCTGAGAGGATCTCCAGGCATTAAAACTGTTTCAGCATAATCTCCTAGTTTCGCTTCAATGTGTGGTGTTGTCATTGTTAATTAACTCAAAAATTTCTTTCCAATTATTTACTCTTAAACCATCCCAATTTTTATTGTAAGAATGATTCATTAAGATACTTTTTAGTCCTACTTTTTCTCCAGAAATTGCATGAGATATAGAATCTTCTATCCAAAAGTAGTTGTTACCATGATATTTTTCTTTCAAATATTCATACTTTCCTTCTTTGAAGGACAAACTACAATCTATAAAATCAAATACATCACCAAACAAATGATTTAAATTTTTCTCTCGAAGTTTTTGAGAATACTTATCCTGAGCCAAACAACTTATAACATCGAATCGATATCCAAGTTTACTCAACTTAGTTACGTATTCAACAGAGTCTTTATATGCAGGAATAAATCCAACACAACCAGATTCATTAAACTCTTGGATGCATCTTATAGATTCTTCGAGTGAGATTCCATATCTTTCATTTTGATTATATAAGTGTTCAGTGTTTTCCAGTCTTTGATATCCTTTTTCTTTCATCCAGATATCAAATGCATATGCCCAATCAAGAAGAACACCATCACAATCAGTTATGATTTTCATTTATAAACTTGTAAATTTCTGGCCAAGTGCCGAGATCAATGTACTTATCAACCTCAATCGCCTTTGAATTATATATTGGAGTTTTTTTAATCTCATCAACTAAAACTTTGTGTCTCAAAGTTGATTTTTCCATAAACTCAATGCAGTTATCAAAGACTCTCTTTTTAAATGCAAATGCTGTCCAGAAAGCATTATATTTTTCAAAATCTTCCTCTGGTTTATCATTATAATCAAGAATTAGATTTTGATCAGAGACAGTCAATGCTCCTTTTGTTTTTAACATATCTGGATTATTTTCTTTTTTATAGAAAAATGTAAATCCAGTTTCAAATAAACTATCACATATCAAGTCAACGATGTCTTCATGAGACTTTAATTTTAAAAATGTGTCTGGAAGAAGGACAAGATTTCTTTCTCCAAAAAGATGACTTGCACTTTTTATTGATCCAGTATACTCAGTTTCGTTAGGATTAAAAAAAGTGAAACTGATATTAAATCTACTCTTATACTTACTAACATATTCGATGATGTCGAGTTTTTTCTCATTGAGAGTGATTACAAACTCAACATCTTTTCTTCCATAGTCACTAAACAAATCAAAAGAGTAATCAATAAGAGATTTATTTTTCTCAATTGAAAAAACTTCTTTTGAATAAGGAAGAGAAAGTCTTGATCCCTCTCCCGCACATGGCATAATTACAGTTAATTTACTTATCATGTCGAATAACCATTAAAGAATCATCTTGACGGTTTCTAATGTGACGTAAATCGTAGAAAGAATGGTTGTAGTTTTCTGGTACAGATTCGGATAACATTTTGTAAGGATCTGGAAACTTTGTATACTTTGGATATTCATGCTGAATATCTTCAATTACATAGATTCCATCTTTTTTCAACAGAGGAAGATATAGTTCAATTGCTCTAACTTGATAATCAGTTTGATGACAACCATCATCAATGATGATATCAAATTTTGGCAGTTTTTTAACCATTTCTTGAGTATATGCATCTCCGAAATGATATGTTACTCCTTCAATTTCTTTGTTTCGCGGATGAACTGCCTCTGGCCTGTTATCAATTCCAACAATCAATTTTGCATTTTGAAAATATTCTTTCCATAATCTAAAAGAAAACCCTTGACTAATTCCAATTTCTAATACAGATACTTTTCTAGTTCTGTATTTTTCAAATGCTCCTTCATAAAAATGCTCTATGTAAGAGTGAGTAGAATTTTTATCAGTTCCACCATTTTCAAACTCAAGATTATGATTAGAAATAATATCTTTTAACTTCATTCAATCATCCTCAGTAGTATTAATTTGTTGACAAATCCAATTATAAGTTTTGCGAATACCCTCTTCAAGTGTTTGAGAGTAATCCCAACCAAGTTTCTCACGGATGAGATCATTATTGGAATTTCGTCCACGAACCCCCAGAGGCCCATCAATATGGATCTTTTGAACTTCTTTACTAGCAACCTTAGCAGCAGTATCTACAAGTTGATTAATAGTAACCATCTCTTCAGAACCAATGTTGACTGGCCCCATGAAGTCACTATCCATCAATCGTCGAGTTGCTTCAATACATTCGTCAATGAACAGGAAGGAACGAGTTTGTAAACCGTCTCCCCACACCTCGATTGCTCCACCATCTTCTGGGAGGTAAGCCACTTTACGGCAGATTGCAGCTGGGGCCTTCTCTCTTCCACCCTCCCAGGTGCCCTCTGGCCCAAAGATATTATGGTAGCGGGCAACACGAACAGGAATACTATAATTCCTATGGTATGCAAAATAAAGTCGCTCTGAGAATAGTTTTTCCCATCCATATTCGGAATCGGGGTTAGCTGGGTATGCGGATTCTTCACGGCAGTCGGGGTTGTCAGGATCCAGTTGATTGTGCTCTGGATACATGCAAGCAGAACCAGAGTAGAAGATTTTTGTTTTGTTCAGTTCAGTCAACTCATTCAACTTTTGCTGCTCATCAAGAACATTCAGGTTGATAGTTACTGAGTTATGCATAATATCTGCATCGTTCTCTCCAGTGAAAACGAAACCTGCTCCACCCATATCAGCAGCAAACTGATAGATTTCATCAAAAGGTTCTGCAAACTTATCAGCAATGTCTTTATAGAAATTGCCAAGGTATCCAGTAAATCTAATAGCGCGGTGAACAAGATTTACATCACGAAGATCTCCAATAATAAACTCATTTGCTTTCGTAGAAGAAAACTCAGGATACTTTAAGTCAACTCCACGAACCCAATATCCCTCTTCGCGGAGACGCTTTACCATATGACTTCCAATAAAGCCACCAGCACCAAGCACAAGTGCTGTTTTCTTATAATCGCTCATGAAATGTGAAAACTCATATATTATGTATTATACAAAAAAAGGATGGTTTATGCAACCATCCTTGATTCCGTTTAGGTATGCAGGCTCGCCACTTGCCCTTTGACTGGAGGCAAGAAACCAGGCGGGAGTTATCCCATCCGCACCACTTGCCTTTTAAAGGAATGGCAAGAAAACTATCAGAGATTTCTGGTTGAACCAGGTGCTGCAATTTTTAATGCAGTAATAGCTTTTTCCAGTCTAGCTTCTAATGCTGCAATTCTCTCTTCACTTACACTTCCACCACCGCAGGGGGTATGTGCTTGAGACTCAAGTGCTTGAAGTCTTTTTTCCACATCAGATGGAGTAGAGGTTGAAGAAGTTGCAGGATAAGTTGTCTTCTTTGATGTTGCCATTTTAATTTAATAACTCTTCTCTTATTTAGTTTTAAGGGGTCTTTATGACTCCACCAGTTCTGTTATAGTCCATCCGTGACTAAAGGGGGTTTCTCCCGACCAGGGTTTTTAGAGACTCTCCATGTCTTCATCATCATCCTTGATGTAACAAGGAACACAATCTGGATCTAACCATTTAGCATATTCAGAGTCTTCAATAGCAAGAAGCATTTGATCTCCGTTATCAAACAAATAGATATCAGAATACTTTTTAGTGTATTCATCTACTTTTTGCAGACGAAAATCAGGATTTCCATTTAATTGAATATGGCCCTTTTGAACAAATCGATAAGGAAATCGTTCATGAATAATAATAGTCTTAGTTGAAGCAACGGACTTAGGATCCAGATCGTTCATGCTACCTCCACAGTTTCAAGATCTTGGAACACATATTCCATAAGCATTTCGTAGTCATCCAGAGGATCTCCAGAGAATACTACACCTTCACCCTCATAATACCGACGAACCTTTTTGTAGAGTTTCGGATTCTTTACATCAAGGAAAAATTCGCCGTTTGCTGCACCACGAAGGGTTTGAATGTCTTTCTTGAATTTTGAAGTGAGTGCCATCGTTTTGATTGATTACCCAGTTATTATAGGGGTTTGACAGAGAACTGTCAAGTGGGGGATAGGTGGTATTCTATCCTATGCAGGTTAAGGGAATTGAACCCTTCTTAGCCGAATTATGAGTTCGGAGCATTCAACCAGATTGCTAAACCAGCATTTATAGAGTGGAGGATTTACACAGCCTCAGGATTTCTCCATCACAGGCACGAAACCTCCAATAGGACTGCGGAGAATTGAACTCCGTTCACACCGTTATAAGCAGTGGGCCTTAACCAATAGGCGACAGTCCCTCAGGATTAAGATGCTTCGTTGTGTTC
>Ga0208162_1000998_pt1 | contig 15299 bp, 28 predicted proteins | sample CB_VirMetaG_4_FD_184539 | JGI IMG/M metagenome (GOLD analysis project Ga0208162, IMG submission 184539) | Freshwater to marine saline gradient viral communities from Chesapeake Bay - CB_1508_1M Viral MetaG (SPAdes) (version 4) | ecosystem: Environmental > Aquatic > Marine > Coastal | place: USA... | reverse complement strand
CTTGTGGGTGACAAACAACGATGCTTGCATACCGCAAACACCGATGCTTGCAGGGCACAACCGTAACACTTGTGGGGTACAATCGTAACAATTGTGGGGTGCAAATACTCACTTTGTGTTAGTGTATTTAATACACTAAATAACACCCCCTCACAAGAAACCATTATCACCTCGCACACTAGGATCACAACCTTATGTTTACTCCTTTACCCAATTCACCTTTCTAGAAATCACCTTGAAACGAGTGAAAGGATAAGGGGTTGTATTACTGTATGGGTAACGAGGCATTAGCGCGGTGCTTGGCAATTGCCATTCTTGCAGAGAAGAAGTATTTGCAGTCCACTGTGTCTTTACAATTCTATTACCCCGGGGATCTGGATTAACAAAAACAACGACACCAAGAATCGAATGAGTGTAATCCTTAGTTACTTCATTGTTTTCATTTATCTCCTCGACTGTAACCAAATCTCCTGGCTGAAGATTTAGCGACCATATTTCGAGTGAAGATTTCTTCATCGTCTTTCTCTGAGGATTTTTTGGAGCGATTTTGGGTGAAGATTTTTGTGTGGTTTTTTGTGCCTGAATTTTCTGAGAAGATTTCTGACTCGTTTTCTGAGTAGATTTAATTTTGTTGCCCGACCAATTGGACCAACACGCGTTAGCGCAAACAACCTTCCCAGACTTTGCCTTAAACTTCTTTGCTCCACAATGCTTGCACTTTGGAGCGGAAACAGCAGAGGTTTCTACGGTCGTGATTAGACCCGAAAGGTTTGTCCCCTTATGTGCCGAAACAATCTCACGCCAATGCTTATTGATATTGATGTAAACAGACGAAACGGAAGGTTGCGAAACAATCTTTTGAGTGTTCTTATCAATCCCGGAATCAACGATAATGCGAACGAACTTTTCCGTTGGATGGTTCCGCGAGAAGATTAGCGTGTTTCCCTTCGGGTTGTTTTTGTGCTCCCGAAAGTTCTGTGTCTTTAGAGTTGCCTTGATAAGGGTAACGCTCATTATCGTACTCCCGAGATTAACTGAATCTCACTAAAGTATTCTACGGTTTCTGTTGGCCCGGTCTTGAACCAATCAAACCAATAAATCTTCGCACGGGTTGGTTCACCAACATCCTTTGACCATCCAATAATGGTTCCGACGAATTGTCCATCATCCTCTGGATTTCTGGCTTTGACGAAATCATCTTCGTAACAAACCAAATCACCAATGCGAAAGGTTTTCATCATGATTCTTCGTGATTCTTCCAAATCTCATTGGCGAACGCGGTGACAGACCTCAAAGAAGCAATATCCGGATTGCCGGGGGAACGCGGCTCTGACTTTGCCGCCGTTTCCCACTCGCGAAGAATCTTGATAAACCGAATCTTCGTGAACTTTCGTTTGTCTCTTCCGAGCCTATGCCTTTGATCGTAATCGCTAATCAACTTTCGCATAATCGCGATTGAGTTTTGCAAATCCTCGACATTCTCGGTATCGTATACGAGCACCATCTTCAATTTTTCTAACCTCGGAGAGAAGCCAAATCGGCTTCGGTCAACCCAAGCGTTTCGAGCATCTTCTGACGATCAGTCTTCTTTGCCTTCTTCACGACCTTCTTTGCCTTCGGCTGAACAGGCTTGGAAGCGGTCTTTTCCTCTTCCCATTGCGCGAAGAGGATTGCGTTGCCGGGGTGCATAGGCGCCTTATTTCGAGCGCGAAATCGAACAATACGAGAACGCCGAGCATGGCCTGGAATAGAAGTATCGTTAGCATCATCTTCTGCGCTAGCGCGAGCAACGTTGTTTGCTCCACCGTGACGCTCACAATACCAAATCTTATCGGCGCGAACATTTGGATCAAACTCTGTGCAGCCGCGAGCGTGATTACAAGAAACGCCGTGAGTGTGATTAGACACCGTACGAGCAATGTTTGCGATGATGAAAGCATTTCGATTATTCCTGCGCTTACCCATTCTTTGATTACTCCTTTAGCGGAAGGCTTCAAACCTTCCCTCACTGTGCTTATATAATACCACAACTGGGCGCTTAAGTCAAGACAAAAATTACCGAGAAGTTGCGCCTTCGCGCTTTGTGATCTCCGCGACCTTCATCAATGCCTGATGCTTGACCTCAAGCCAACGGCGTCTCTCGTAGAGCATCTGCGTGTCCGAAACCTTCATCGTAGAAATACGCAGAGCGAGGTCAAGCGTGCAATTCGGATGTTCTACAAAGCGACTAGCAAGGTACGCGGGATACTTTGGATCATCCTTTGTCATATCGGCGTAAATCTCTTCGAGCAAAACACCAGGGGTCTTTGAATTGTTATTGCTGCTTCGCCAGCGATATTCGCCAAGGAAAGCCTGCTGCATTCGCCACTTTCGGTTCCTACGATTCTTGAAAGTCATATGATAGAATTGGGTCAGTTCCTCATCTGAAAGTTCCTTCTTTCCGTTCGCCAGAAGAGCGCACTTGAGAACGTAACCCTTTCGGTTCCAAAGGATATCAGCGGCCTTTGGCGAAACATCGGGGTTTGCCGCAAGGTGTTGCCTTGCGAGGCTATAATGATACTTCGCAATTGCGATTTGCGTCTCCTCGTCAGTAAAGCGATTCTTCGCGAGGGAACAAATCTCGGAATTGCTCATTCTACCAATGTTGGCAGCATAAGGGGACTTGTATTCACTCATTTTCTAAAACTCCAGCCCTCTCAAATCGAAGGGATCAACTTTGGTTTGTTCGCCTTCGCCCACCGCATCGGCAACGGACGTATTGAATCGGTGCAGTTTTTCTGACACACTTTTGCTCAGGTTATTTACTTTATCAATCCTCTCAAGGATTGGTGCCTCGCTTTCCACAAACGCATGCATGTATTGTGTATACAACTCGTCTTCAAGCCTATTGAGAGCATCCACAATCGTCTCAACTTGTTCGGGAGTAAGTTTGAGATCAATCATTCTGTGGAAAATTCGAGTTCTCGAAAACGGTTGGGTGCATAACGTGGTCAGCCCTCCGTCGCACCTTTCCAACGTGGCACGAAGTCGTCATCGACAGAAACGAACCACCAGGGGAAGTGTAATCGGCTGCGACCGTTGCTCCTGACTTCGCACGATATCCAATGCGAAGATTGTAGGAATACAGGCTGATTCCATCGGAGCGAAGATTGCCATTGTGGGAACAAGCCTTTTCGCCACGCACCCAAGCCTCAATAACCTCATCGTTTCGCTTACCGCTCATTTTCTTCCTCCTCATCTTCATCTTCAAAAACTGGCGGGTCGTACTTCTCATCAAATCCGTATCGAAGGGAGTAGCAAAACTCCCAGGTGTTTTCATCTTCCATTTTAGTGCATGCTCCATTCGACGCAAATGGCAATAAAGCCAACACACAGAAACAGTTGCATAGCAAGTTCAATCATAATCTCCCTTTCTCTTTTTGTGTTTGGTTTTGCGGGAACGTCCCTTTGAAACGTCCCGACTTCTGTTGTGATGTTTGCCGGCACCACCTCTTTGAAAGGCTGCGACGGCAATCCAATTTCGAGTTTTAATCTTCCCGGACATTCAGGGCACCCCTTCACTGTCTTTATATTATACAGGAAGGGGCACCCGTTGTCAAGAAGAAAAAACTACCTTTCGGTAGGAACGATAATCATTCGTTCGGGCTTCGGGTTGAAATAAGGACGCTGCCCGCTCCGCTCATCTGTAATCCAGAGCCGCTGAACATTGCACCGAACCGGCTTCGGAGCTTCCATATCCGTGCAAATGATGAGCCCATCGAACCCACCCTTCTCATTCACAAACTTCGTGGGTGCATCGAAGCAGGTTCCACCGTGCATCACACGTTCACGCTTGCGCTGCATTCCCTTCTTCCAAACATAGTTCAGACTTTCATCGACACGAGTATCGAAAGGAATGACCGTGAACTCTGCAATCTTTGCGAGCGAGTTGAGTTCCGCGAAGAATGCAGCGAGCATTTCGTCGGAAACCGAACCGGACTGGTCGATAGCAATCGCAATCTTTGCGGTTCGCGAGGACTTCTTGCCCGGATGCTGGTAAGGATACCGCTTGTTGATCTTGCGAACGGTCGAACGCTTGTTTGCCTTCTGACTTTGCTTCACAAAGTAACGAAGCACCTTGCGCCAGTCAATCTTGGTGGTAATCCCATCCATGATTTCCTTGCGACAGTTCGCAGGAACGGAGCCCCATCCACGGGAAGAAGAGTTTGCCTCTTCAACCGCATCCTTGATAAACTCCTTTACACGCTCCTCGGCAATCTGCTTTGCCTGCTCAGAGGCTTCATCCCATCCATCGTGGTCATCAAAGGAGTCAGCGTTGTCCAGAGGATTTCCCCGGCCTCCACCGGGCTGACCTTCGCCGGGAGTTCCGCCACCACGTTCGCCCTTTCCGCCGCCACCTTCGGGCGGCTGGTCCTTCAGCATCTTACGCAGTTCGGACAAATACCATTCAGCGGACTTGCCAGCGGGCAAATGTGCGAAAGGACCCTTTCCGGGGAAGCAAGCCATCTCGGGAAGGTTGGGAAGGCACCCATTGATGGAAAGGTCCATCGCAATGTTGTGCAACTTCCTTTCCTGTGGGTCCATATCCCTGAATGTCGCGAACCGTCCACCAGTAACGTGCTGATAGACGATGTGGTAGAACTCGTGCTTGAGCACATCCTTCTTTCCGGCATCCTCCAGACCCGCGAAAAACTTTGGATTGTAAACCATCTCCAACTTGCCTTCTTCCGTAACCATCACGCCCGCAGTCGGGATAGCGTTGGAAGCCTTCTTATCCATACGACGCGAAAGCGCCGCAAAGAAAGGCTCGTCCATAAGGAGACGATGGACGTGCAAACCAAGGTCAAAGGCGAGAACCTCAGATTCCTCGATTTCCACAGTTTCAGAATTCATTGGCTTAGTCATAGCTTCTTTCCTTCACTGTCCTTGTATAATAGCAGCTCAGGGGCTCCCCGTCAAGGGGAATCTTCTTCAATTCTTGAAGTATACAGAATGTGAAGTAATAGGGGCATCATCGACAAAGCAATGTCGATGAGCCCCGCATACTCCATTGTTACACCTTGTCGCCGGTCAGAATCTCAACGAGGTAAGTTCCAACCTTGCGACCGTTCGCATCTTCCGCCGAGTGAAGCGCGATTGCATTCTCCTGGCAAGCGTTTCCGACAACCGTCCACAGCTTCATCGCAGGCTCAGAGGCAAGCGAAGTGAAGTAAGTCGCGAGGTTGGCAATCTCGGTATCGTTCAGAGTCGAAGCCAGCCGATCGGACGCGCCCAGCTTATCAATCAGAGCGCAGTGAGCGTTGAGATCGATATCCGGGGTCATACCCTTGTCGAGAATGTCCGAGACGGTCACAACCTTGCTGTAGTTCGCAACGAAATCGTTGAAAGCGACAGCGGCTTCAAAGCCGAGGTAAGCCGACGCGAGCGAGAAAACAGTCGGGTTGGACTGTCCAGCTTCCAGAAGATTACCACGCGACACCGTATCGGAGAAACGCGACCACGAACGGCGCGACGGGTAAACCTTGTTAGGCTCCGGGTCGTCATTGTGCTCAAGGTGCTGAACGTTGTTACGGATGAAGTCCGTCACGAGGGGATCGCAGTTCGTCTTTGCCCAGGAAAGCCAATCGTCCACGGACGGCTCAACATCGAAAACCGTGTAACGGTCAAGCTCGGCGGGGTCCATTTCACCCACCTGATAGGAAGCCGCGCCGGCGTGAGTACCACCGTTGACCGCTGCGAAAATCAGCGTATCCGGGTGAAGCGCGTGACCCGCGAGCTTGCGGGAATCGCAAAGCTCAAAGATGCCCTGGCGAACTTCGAGAGTTGCACGGTCCACCTCATCGAGGAAAAGCACCACACCGTTGTCGCACGCAGTCGCGAACCAATCGGGAGGACAAAAGGAAGTTACACCCTCATCCACAGTCGGCAAACCGAGGAGGTCACCTTCGGTCATCTGCGAAGCACGACGCTCGACAACCGGCATTCCGAGGGACTCGGCATACTGATAAACCACGGAGGACTTACCGATGCCGTGGCGACCACGGAGAAGGACAGGATGCCCCGCGTTAGTAACGAGGGGAAGGACGGTCAGAAGATTCTTGAAGTCGATTGCCATGTTTTCTTTCTTTTTCTTTTCCAGTCAGTTGAGCACTATTGCTCTGTCCACTGTCTATATACTATCACACCAGGGGCTCAGAGTCAAGCCCCAAAATCATCTCTTTCTTTATTAACTATCTTCCACCGGAAGTTCCGAGTCGAACATTTCCGAAAGTTCGATCTCACCGTTGACATACTTCTGAAGTTGGTCACGCCGGGAATCATCAAAAGTAACAAACTGGTCCTCCTGAACACCGTCCCCGTTTGCGCCCTTGAAATGGTCCTTTGTAACGTCCTTCACAGTTGCCGTGCTCGCCCAAGCAGAATCAAAATCCTTTACAGCAGGCGAAACGATTTCCCAATTGATAGTTTCCCCGGCGTAATCGCTCCTATCATACTTTGTAATATCGCCAAAGCAGTTCTTTCGCGCTAAAAAGCGAGGAACAATACCGGGAATACAAGGCAAACCAACACCGACATTGCAATAGTGTCCGCGTTCGCTTTCGCTTCCGATAGCCTGATAGAACCCAATATCATTGTTGAAAGACAACCACTCCGACGCTGTTCCAATGCCGGAATAGTGAGACATAAAAGCGTTTGGCATCTTGTTCATCACCATTCCCACCGGAGGAACGTAACCCTCCTCACTAGGATACACCCACCTATTATTCTTTCGGTAAGTAATCTTCTTTGAGCTAACCATAGCACCGATGCCCAGACCGATATCCTTTGCCCACTTTAGAACAGCCTTTCGCCACAAAATCAGATCGTCCTGAAACTGCGCCTTGTGCTGCTCCATAGACTTGCAACCTGCGCGAGTGTGACCTTCTGTCTTACAGTAAGAGCAAGTCTTCGGCTTATTCTTGCGAGCCTGAATTGCCGCCCACTCACGACCGTGATAAGAGTTGGGATCTTCTTCCCACTTCTTCTTTAGTTCAGGACAACCAGTTCTGTTGTGTCCCTTTTGACCACAATAACTGCATCGAACGGTTCCAGAATAACTCATTTTTTTTCTCCCGTGTTCAGGGTTTTCTCTCAACTTCTAACTTTATTCTACCAGCCTCGGAGGTGGCTGTCAACCTTTATTTCTCAAACAAGGGGGGCAATCACTTTTCGGGGATTGCTGCCTAGACAACTTTCAACTTATTTTGCGCGTCCATCACCCATCAAAGTGATATCCGCGAGGGGATTCAAGATTGTCATTGAAACCCGATCATTAAAAATAATCACCCCTATTTATTTGTCACTTACGCTTCTTTGCTTTCTTTAGATGGCGCTCTTCCGTCCAAACCGGCTGCGCTTCTCCAATCACAAGAACCTGAACCGGCTTTGCTCCATTTGCGTGAGACCTGACCTTTTCTACATCACCGTACTTTAAAATAACACAAGTCTTGCCCCGGTAGCGCAACAGATCAGCATTTGCGCGGAAAACAGCAGCACCACCAACAGCAAACTTCGGCTCCTCTTTCAAGTTGCGAATGACAGCCGACGCATACTTGTTTTCTACAGTCTTGTTGTATTCCTTCATCGAAGGAATGCCCTTTACGCTACGCTCGCCTGCCTCGTTAATGGTGAGATACTTGCCCACAAGATTGCTGTAGTATCCGGTTTGGTAGTAATAGCGAAGAGCGATAAGGAACTTTTCTTCCTTCTCCTCGTTCCAATCCTTTGCGAAATCGGCGCGCGCCTTGATAGCCTCATCAGACCAGCGACCCTGAATCTGCTGAATAGTTGCTTCCTGCGCCGAAGAAAGCGAGCGACCCTTGTTCAGTTGAGTTGCGATAGACTCAAGGAATCCATAATCCCAACTATTCTCCTCTCCGAAAATGAGGATTCGTCCGATAATGTTGTTTACTTGCTCAAGCATCGTGGTTCCTTCGCTCATCGTGTATATATACTAACACACCCGGCGGCGGCTGTCAAGCAGAAAACTCATTTGGGTAAAAGATGAGCATATGCTTTCGTTGTTCGTCATTGGCTCGCTTGAAGACTTCCAGGGCGGTTGTCGCTTTCCCATTTAGCCACCATACTTTGTCGCCGTTTGCTCTTTCAACAGCAGGACCATCTTCACGGTGTCTTATGCCGTTTAGGCACCATACTTTGGTGCCGTCTGCATATTCAACAGCAGGACCATCTTCACGGTGGTATTTGTCGTTTAGCCACCATACTTTGTCGCCGTTTGAATATTCAACAGCAGGACCATCTTCACGGTGAAGTTTGCCGTTTAGGAACCATTCTTTATCGCCGTTTGGATAAGTCTTACAAGTAGGCGTGGCATTGCTCATCGTGCTTACAACTTATCACAGACCGGCGCCGCTGTCAAGCAGAAAACTCATTTGGGTAAAAGCAAAGCATATGCTTTCGTTGTTCGTCATTGGCTCGCTTGAAGACTTCCAGGGCGGTTGCTCTATTGCCGTTTAGGAACCATTCTTTGTCGCCGTTTGCCCATTCAACAGCAGGGCCATCTTCACGGTGTCTTATGCCGTTTAGCCACCATACTTTGGTGCCGTTTGGATATTCAACAGCAGGACCATCTTCACGGTGAAGTTTGCCGTTTAGGAACCATTCTTTGGTGCCGTTTGGATAAGTCGTACAAGTAGGCGTGGCATTGCTCATCGTGCTTACACCCTATCACAGACCGGCGCCGCTGTCAAGCAGAAAGTAGAGTTTGCAGATTAGTGATGTGCTTACACTTTCCACGAAACTGAAACCCTGAACATTCACACTTCCACTTGTCGCCTTGCTTTGTAACTTTGTAGGTATTGCCCTTTGAGCCCTTTACTTCAATTACCTTTTCAGGTTCATCAGAGTAATTGGAATCCCAATACTTGCGAGCTTCCGCGCCCCAACAAAACAATTCTTTGGCATCTTCCAAAGTTGTATCGTCGGGAACTTCAATCCAAGTGCCACCAGAAACAGCATAATACTTGCCGTGTTGGCCTTGCATAATTGTTGGATGATAGAAAACTACATGTCTTCCATCAGGCGTCATATTGCGAAGCATACTCAGCAGCCAATCGCTTGTAGGTTTCAGCCTGAAAAGTATCAATGTTGAAGTATTCCTCTTCAATCATATCCCAATACACACCCACAGCATTTAGCATTTCTTCAACATCTTCGCCTAGCGAACCGGACTGATGCCTATCTTCCGTTAGTCGCTCCAAAGCCTTTTGTTCGAGATTCATAATACTGCTCAAAGTCATTTCGTCCTCGCTCATGTAATCGCTCATTGTTCCTATACTATAGGACACGACGAGAGGATTGTCAAGTTCTCTTCGTCAATCCAGCATTCGTCGCCGTGTGCAAAATGAACCCAATAGGAAGGAACATAAAGACGCTTCCACTTCTCCAACACAATCCCGACTTTACCGGCCAAGTTTTTGCCGTTGATTGTAGAGGCACCCAAAGTTTCCTTATTGACTTTTACCATATCGCCAACATCATACATCGGTCATTACCATTCTTTAAGTGGCACGGAACTTCCGCATTTTGCACAAGATCGTGCGGGCGCGTGTCTCTGGTGCCCACAAAACCTACAATACCAAATGGTCTTTGCTTTCTTCACACGCTGATAATATTCAATTGGTCCAGCCGTACTGTTTCTTCAATGTCGGACCAATCAAATGTGTTTTCAACCCGCGTGACAGACCACCAGATAGTAATCCCGTAGTCAACTTCTCTTACTACAAGACCAATATCATCAATATCTTGTTCGTTTCCAGACTCTTCGAAGTTACCCCACCAGCGAACTAGTGAGCCAACTTTTAGATCGTAACCTTTGATCATTTATCAGTCACCCATTGAAAGGATTTCAAAGTCATGCAAAGGACGCCACATCGTAGGACCATCGCCCGCAAATCGGATATACTCTCCACTTGCGTCAGCCATATATGCCGTAACGATCTTCATAGCCTTTGAAGCATCATCGCGCACAAGCGCACCAACCATAGGCTTACCACGGGTCATTTCGTCTCCCAACTAATCCCAAGAAAGTTCCAGATGTAAATAACACAAGCGACACCAATGAGAAAGTGAAGCATTCTAACTCCTCAGTATTCAATGTAAGTTACGGGTGTAATGTCCAGATAGCCGGAACCACGAACTTCAATATCGCCGTTATCTTCTCCGACCCTTACAAAGCGAATAAGGTCAGAAGACAAAACTTTATTTCCATCGTCGTCCGTGATGTTGTATTCATCACATTCCGCCTCAGTCACAAACTGATCAATCGCGCCAACATCGGGATAACTTAGATACCACTTGATACTATCCCAATGAAGAAGCCACGACTTATCACCACAATAATCACGGTCAAACTTATCAGCATTCCGAAACACCAATGCTTCCGCTTCCTTGTTCTTTGAAGTGGCGAGCATCAGAAAAGGGATTAGTTCCTTGCTGATAGCCAATACAACTTGCGAGCGATACCCCATATACACCTGTTCTCCCATCGTGCTTACAGATTACCACGCCGAGCACGGGTTGTCAAGCAGAAAACTCATTTGGGTAAAAGATGAGCATATGCTTTCGCTGTTCGTCATTGGCTCGCTTGAAGACTTCCAGGGCGGTTGCTCTATTGCCGTTTAGGAACCATCCTTTATCGCCGTTTGCCCATTCAACAGCAGGACCATCTTCACGGTGAAGTTTGCCGTTTAGGAACCATTCTTTGTTGCCGCTTGGATGTTCAAAAGCAGGACCATCTTCGCGATGTCTTTTGCCGTTTAGGAGCCAGATCTTATACCCGTTCGGATAAGTCGTACAAGTAGGTTTGTTATCGCTCATCGTGCTTACAACTTATCACAGACCGGCGCCGCTGTCAAACAGAAAACTCACTTGGGTAAAAGCAAAGCATATGCTTTCGTTGTTCGTCATTGGCTTGCTTGAAGACTTCCAGGGCGGTTGCTTTATTACCGTTTAGGAACCATTCTTTGTCGCCGTTTGCCCTTTCAACAGCAGGACCATCTTCACGATGTCTTTTGTCGTTTAGGAACCATGCTTTGTGGCCGTTTGCCAATTCAACAGCAGGACCATCTTCACGGTGTCTTTTGCCGTTTAGCCACCATTCTTTGTCGCCGTCTGCCCATTCAAAAGCAGGGCCACCTTCACGGTGAAATTTGCCGTTTAGCCACCATACCTTGTCACCGTTTGCCCTTTCTTCACGGTGAAGTTTGCCGTTTAGGAACCATTCTTTGGTGCCGTTTGGATGTTCTTTGTAAGTGGGCTTGTTATCGCTCATCGTGCTTACAGCTTACCACAGGGGCAGGTGCCTGCAAGTGGAAAACTCATTTGGGTAAAAGCAAAGCATATGCTTTCGTTGTTCGTCATTGGCTTGCTTGAAGACTTCCAGGGCAGTTGTCATTTTGTTGTTTAGGAACCATGCTTTGTCGCCGTTTGCCCTTTCAATAGCAGGGCCATCTTCACGATGAATTTTGCCGTTTAGATACCATGCTTTGTCGCCGTCTGCCCATTCAAAAGCAGGACCATCTTCACGGTGTCTTTTGCCGTTTAGGAACCATTGTTTGGTGCCGTTTGCCCATTCAAGAGCAGGACCATCTTCACGGTGAACTTTGCCGTTTAGATACCATGCTTTGTCACCGTTTGGATAAGTCGTACAAGTAGGTCTGTTATCGCTCATCGTGCTTACAACTTACCACAGGGGCAGGTGCCTGTCAAGCAGAAAACTCATTTGGGTAAAAGCAAAGCATATGCTTTCGTTGTTCGTCATTGGCTTGCTTGAAGACTTCCAGGGCGGTTGTTATTTCGTTGTTTAGCAACCATTCTTTGTCGCCGTCTGCCCATTCAATAGCAGGACCATCTTCACGATGTCTTTTGCCGTTTAGCCACCATTGTTTGGTTCCGTTTGGATGTTCATAAGCAGGACCATCTTCACGGTGTCTTTTGCCGTTTAAGAACCATTCTTTCTCGCCGTTTGCCCTTTCAATAGCAGGACCATCTTCACGGTGTCTTTTGCCGTTTAAGAACCATTCTTTCTCGCCGTTTGGATGTTCAACAGCAGGACCATCCTCACGGTGAGGTTTGCCGTTTAGGCACCATACTTTGGTGCCGTTTGGATGTTCTTTGTAAGTGGGCTTGTTATCGCTCATCGTGCTTACAGCTTACCACAGGGACAGGAGCTTGTCAAGTAGAAAACTCATTTGGGTAAAAGCAAAGCATATGCTTTCGTTGTTCGTCATTGGCTTGCTTGAAGACTTCCAGGGCGGTTGCTTTATTATCGTTTAGGAACCATACTTTGTCGCTGTTTGCCCATTCAACAGCAGGACCATCTTCACGGTGAAATTTGCCGTTTAGGAACCATGCTTTGTCGCCGTTTGCCTTTTCAAGGGCAGGACCATCTTCACGGTGTCTTATGCCGTTTAGGAACCATTCTTTGTGGCCGTTTGCACATTCAACAGCAGGACCATCTTCACGGTGAAGTTTGCCGTTTAGGCACCATACTTTGGTGCCGTTTGAATATTCTTTGTAAGTGGGCTTGTTATCGCTCATCGTGCTTACAGCTTACCACAGGGGCAGGAGCTTGTCAAGTCAAAAGTTGTCGCATCTTGATTGCGAGTAATGAACTACTGGCTTTGTTTCTTCCCACGTCGTGAGCGCAAGTGCGAGCGCATCTTGTTCTCCAAGATTGCCGTCACAAAACTTATAGTAACAATAGCCAAAGGCAACAGAAACAAAGATTTGTTAGAACACTTGCTCATAAATCTATCAATATAAGATCTTTTGTTATTCATTGTGCTTCCATAAGAAGTTCTCTCATTTTGAATAGACCTTGTTCTTTTGCTTTGCACTCCAAAAGAACATCCAAATCCAAACCGTAAGTGTTTACGGGTTCCCAAAAGGAATCTGAATGGGAGTTTTCTTTGATCTTTGGGTCGTTGTATTCTACAGAACGAGACTGTGAATAGTGTACAACCGGCCTTACGTCGCCCCAGGTTGAAGCTGCAAGTCGCAGAGCTTCCTCTTCTGTTTCCCCATCGTTCCTGAACTTATGATGGTGGAAATCAAATGTGATTGGAATGCCAATCTTTTTGTAGACCCCTTCATATAGTTCATGTGTAGAATACAAAGAGGGGCGATCATCTGCCTCAACTGTCAAACGTGTCTTTACAGCATCCGATAGTCTCTCAAAGTTTCTATTGAAGTTTCCAAGCGCCATTGGCTTGTCTCCGTAAGCAGCGCCAACATGAATGTTGATTTTTGCTTGGGGAGTTCTCGGTTGCTTCAACAAATCCAACATTTTGCCGTGGATCTCCAAGTCAGTAATCGTTGATAGAACAACCTTCTCCTTTGGAGAAGCCAACTTGTTGAATGGACCCGGATGTGTCGTTAGTCTCTGACCATATTTATTGGCTAAATCTCCTGCTTCTCCCATAATCCGAGCAATGTTCTCAAAATCTGGAAGATCCTCAATGTTATACTCTGATGCCCACGGGAACATTTCAGAAGATAAACGATAAAACTTGATGTTATGATCTTCGTTCCACTGAATAATCTTCTTTAGATCTCGGACATTCTCCAAAGCCAACTCGGAAGCATACTTGATACCCTTTTGTTCAAAGGTGCGCTTGATCATTGAACGATTGGTGATGATGCGTCGGCTTTTCGGCACATCTTCTGATAGTGACTTGACGATACAGGCGAAACCTAGATTGATCATTCATTCTCCTCTATAATCTCGTTAGACTTTTTTATATTCTCAATGTAGCACAGTGGTCGCAGATTATCAAGCGCCCAGCATTTCAAAAAGTTTGGATGTTCTAAACTATCATACGGCAACTTCGAATGCGGATAGATGTGATCTACATTCCAGTTTCCTTTTCCATTACCATAGTTCTCCCAAGTCATCCAATCTTCAAACTGACTTTCTAAATGCTCTTTTAGTTCTTGTGGAGTGTAAGGTAAAACATTCCAAACACTATCAAGTTTAGCACCATTGTTATTTTTTATTTCTCGTAATATTCTCCCACCCAACGACATTCTAAACTTGTAGGCAGGATCAATCGCAGATCGTTTCAGATAGTATTGTTTTTGATACTCTCTTCTTTTCTTTTTATTTTCTTCTCTGGAAGACCATTCCTTCCAGTTTCTTTTTGTTCGCTCTAATGTATTTGGATTTCTATCTCTCGCTTTATTATTGCGCTTCAAGAAACAAGGCTTACAATAGCCAATCCATTGGTTCTCTCTACCACTCTTTTTGTAAAAGTTGTCTATATCTTTGACTTCTTCACAATCAATACATTTCTTTGTCTTCATTGGGTTTGCCTCCTACTATAAATAGTCGGGAGACAAACTTTTCAACAAGCATAACCCAAGTTATTCACTTACAACCCCCAACTCATTCATATTACGATATTGACCATAGTTTCCGTCAAGCCATTGAACTTTTACTGGTGCCGCATTGCGCGGGTGATGATCAATACTTACAATCAAGCCGACTGGCGCATTCCGAAATCTACTTTTTATTCTCACCAAGTCACCGATTTTCATTCTTCGCTCTCACCATAATAATAGTTATATTTGGTTACAAATTCCTTACATAACTGAAGCATATCTTCTTTAGAGAGTGCTACAGTGACAGAAGACTTCGATCCTTCCCAAAAATCTGCCTTAAGCATAATCGGGTCATCGAGTCTTAGATAGACTAAGTTTTCATCAAAGCATTCAGCATAAAGATGATAACCTTTATCATAGCTTATTGTTGATTTGGTGCTCATTATACTGTCTCTGCATAAGTAACTTCGTATCGTTTTCTTTCGGGAAAATCTGTATCAGAAGGATTCATTTCTGAAAACTCTGTTACAAAATAAGCAGGATACTTTCCTGCCCTATAAGAATTGTATTCAGCCATAGTTGGAGCTATTTTGGAAAAATCATCAAATACACCATACCGATGAACTCCAAGCGAAGGATCACCATAGCGTATTATTTCAACAAGATAAATCATTCTTCGTTCCTAGTCCTTCTGTAGGCTCCGACTGTTTCGGGGATCAAATCACCGACTTTCACTGATAACCTTCAAATTTCTAAGAGCAATTTCCATTACTCTCTTGCTACCACGGTTCCAAACCACATTTACGGAGGGTTCAAACCGAAAAGCTGGAAATCCAACGATCACTCCAAGCCAAGAACCATACATATCATCATCTTCTTCACCATCAGGAGCAAACTTGACAAGATCACCTTTTTGA
>Ga0208162_1000995_pt1 | contig 15306 bp, 16 predicted proteins | sample CB_VirMetaG_4_FD_184539 | JGI IMG/M metagenome (GOLD analysis project Ga0208162, IMG submission 184539) | Freshwater to marine saline gradient viral communities from Chesapeake Bay - CB_1508_1M Viral MetaG (SPAdes) (version 4) | ecosystem: Environmental > Aquatic > Marine > Coastal | place: USA... | reverse complement strand
GCAAGGCAATGCTTACCTTAAAGGGCGCTATATCCAAGGTGGATCGTTTGACGAACTATTCGACATCCAAGGTTTACGTCCCAAGCAAGAAATTGGCCTTAGCTGGACTGAAGGCACCTACGGCTCGGCGACAGATGGCACATACCTTGATCGCTATGCACGTGCTGCCGAGTTCTTTATGTATGACGAAATTTCTACGTCTTGCTCGTCTGCACCCGAGCACGAAATCGCCTACGTCAACGTCATCCAACCCAACCCCTTCACACCGCAATACGACAACTTGTGCTTGATCGGCATGAACGTAAGAGCAAGCCGTGAGTGGTCGCAGTTCTCGCAGCTTTCGGCTTACGTCACCGAAGGCAAGGAAGTGGAACGCCTGCTCGGTGGCTTCGGTGCCACGCACTTGTTCCCTGAAATCCTGTACGACTTCATGTTGAACAAGCGCTACGGGCTTGGTAACGAGATCAGCGCTGAGCAGATTGACACTGCATCGTTCACGGCTGCCGCGCAATTCTGTCAAGACAACCGCTTCTTCTACGACGGCCCCAAGATCAACAACACCAACTGGCGGCAATGGGCGGCTGATACGGCTGCCACGCACTGCCTACTGCTTATTGAGCGCGGCGGCATCTTCTACCTGGAGCAAGCTATCCCCGAGAAGCCCGAAATTCGCGGCCTGTTCACGGCGGGCAACTGCATCAGCATGAATCTGACGATGGCTGAAGCCGAACAGCGCCAGCCGATCTCCATGTCAGTCAAGTACAGGACAGAGCGCTACGGCAGCAATGCTCCCTCCGAAAGCGTTGACCCCGCCTACGGCCTGTTTCCTGAGCCAAAAGAACGCATCGTGTATTACACGGACTGGGGCCAAGGTGTCACCGAAAGCCTTGACATATCCGAATACTGCACCAGTGAGCAGCACGCTTTAAAGGCCGCCCGGTTCATCATTGGCGCCAGGCGGCTTGCTGATCACACCGTAAAAATCAGCACCACCTACGAAGCCCTAACCAGTTCAATCGCCCCTGGAGATTTTATCAAGGTGGCACTGGATTACACGCACTACAACCAGTTCATCAATGGTGCCGTTACTGGTGACGGCCAGCTTGTGTCATCCACTGCATTGGCAGATGGGAGCTACGAAGTCGTTTACTGGACAGGCGACAAAGATGCCGAGGTAACCGAGGGCACTTTGATTGTCCGCAACGGCGGCACCACTGCCACGCCGACTGGTGTTGTATTCACAGTCAAAACCTCGGAGATCATTACGCGCACCTATCGCATCGACTCCATTACGCCCAGCGAGGATGGCTACGAAATCGAAGCCGTGCATTCGCCGCTCTTGTCGGATGGCACCCTTCAGCTTTACGCTGAGTGGAACGATGACAACTACTGGGTGGAGACCTGAGCATGGCCGCACTACCTGCGCTGACGCCAACGGCGATGGACTTCACGGCACCGGAGTTTCCGGTCAAGTCCAACACTTCGCTCAGCGGCGTCGTGTCCCGCCGCATCTTCGGCAACCGTGGATCGCGATCCACTTTGCAGCTCAATTTTGACAACATCGCCGATTCCTCCGCTGTTGAGTTTCTTGACGCCTGGAACGCATCACGCGGCCAACTGAATGCTGTGACGGTGCCGAGTGAAGTGTTCGATGGCGCGGATGCCACGCTGACCGCATACGTTTCGGATGGCGGCGATGGGCTGATCTGGCACTTTGCAGAACCGCCGCAAGTACAACGAATCAAGCCCGGAATCAGCAGCGTTCGCGTAAGACTGGAAGCCACCCGCGACGCTTAGCTAGGCTGGTTGTAGCTTGGTGTGATCAGTGGCTGTCCTTACTGGTAAAAACGGCGCCCTCAACTGGAACGGCGCCACTGTCGGCAAGGTGCGGTCGTGGTCCATGTCGATCAACAAGGATCCACTGGAAACCACCACGCTCGGAGTGCATGACCGAACCTACGTACCAGGGATGCGCGGCTCCACTGGTACGGCTGAGTTGATGTATGACCCATCGGAAGGCCAAGCGACGGCGCTGCTGAACAGCATCCTCGGCGATGGCGACGACGTTTCGGGTTCGGTGAGCTTCGTCTTGGACACCGCTGGAGGCAAAAGCCTGAGCTGCTCGGCGTTCCTAACCAGCGTGTCGCCAAGCGTCAGCGTTGGTGCAATCCAAGTTTGCTCCGTGTCGTTCCAAGTTTCTGGTTCCATCAGCGGCGGCTTCTAAGTCATGGCAGTTCTTGGCGTTGAAGGCTATGTGCGCTTCCGCCGAGAAGCGCCCGCGCCGATTGTTGTTCCAGTGTCAGCATTGCGGTCTGACACTGACACACTGCAAGTCAGCAGCACCGAGTTTTGGAACGGCGACGAGGTCTATCTTGTAGCCCCAGAAGGGCTTCCGCTGTCTGCCGATGCCCTGCCCAGCGGCGTCGGTTGTTACTTCGGCTCAATCTGGGATTTAGGGCCGAACAGGACGCACGTTACAGACGAAACCGACGAGTATTACGTTAGTGATGACGACACGGTGTATTTCTACAATCGTGGCACGCCAGTCAACAGCGGCACGTATTTCATCTACAGGGATCAACTTGGAAGGCTAAGTTTATACACAACAAGAGCCGCTGCTCTTAGCGGCAGCACAAGCGATCGAATTGACCTCAAACAGCTTGATTTTCAGTACGTACTGATCGCACCAGCTGGCACCGAAGAGTACAACAACGCCCTAGCCGAATGCCTTGCCGCAACTGGTGACTACAGGTTTTCGGACATTCGAGATGAATCCACGCTTGCCAGTATCTGCGACTACGCACCGGACTACTTGCAACCCACCGCCGGCACTGCCGAATACGACGACGCGGAAATTGAACCGCGCCGCTGGATTGGCGGTTTCCCCTGGATCATCCAAGGCGAACTTCGGGAATGGAGCATCGAGTTGAACGCCGAGAACGTTGACACGACTGCCGTTGGTCAAAAGTTCGGCGAGAGCGTCAAATCAGTTGTCAGCGGCGGTGGTTCGTTTGACTTTCTTGTTGAGCGCCGCACCGATGAAAACAAGTACGACTCCACCTCACTGATGCAACTACTGCTTCTGACCGAGCGCGGCGCAAAAGCTGAGGCCGAGTTCTTTATGATTACAGATCGCGTTGATACTAGCAACCAACTGGCGCCAGGCGACTTGTATTACAGCTGCGAACTGTTGGTAACAAATACCGCGATCAACACTCGCGCTACAGAAGCAATCGTCGGCACTGCACGCTTCGTGACCACCGGCCCGATCGAACTCAAAATGGGCGTGTAAACTGCAGACAAGTGTAGGTGTAAATCGTGGCGGCCATCCTGCTTCCCGGCGAAACGGGATCCATCAACGACCTGAACATCACCCAGGCCGGCTTCCGCGAACAGATCGCCGCCATTGCCACTGCTGCCCGCCGCTATGTGGGCGGCACCAGTCAAGGCGTTACCACCACCTGCCTCTACGTTGACCCCGAGATCGGCGCTGACGACTGGGTCGAAGGCACTGCCGACGCAACGGCCGTCCCGCCGCTGACCAATCAGCAGATCACCGCTGGCTACTCCAAAAGCGCCCCGTTCAAGACGCTACAGCGTGCGCTGATCGAAGCCGCTCGCCTGTCCATCGTTTCGGGCAGCGGCAATGACCTGTACGACCGCGTGGTGATCCGCGTGTCGCCCGGCGAGCACATCATCGACAATGCACCGGCTGGCTCTGAAACCGTCAGCTCCTGGGGCAGCTCCTTCTCGCCTACGGCTGAAAATCTCCGCGCCTTCAACGGCAGCGGCATTGGCGTGATCCTGCCGCGTGGCGTCAGCATCGTCGGTGAAGACCTGCGGAAGTCTGTCATCCGCCCGAGCACGGTCCCTGCTGCCAACCTCAACCCCTCCACTGCCCGTGGCGCCATCTTCAAGGCCACTGGCGGCAGCTTCTTCTTCAACTTCACCTTCAAGGATGCGATTGGTGTTACCACCTCACATCACCTTCTGTCGGCATTTGAATTCTGCGCCGAGGCAGAACTCAGCGCCTTCTACGCCAAGGTCGCTACAGCCTTTGGACTGAATCCTGCTGATGCTGAGCTGATCAACCCTGGCGAGACACAGATCACCACTGTCTATCCGGATGGTGCAGCCACTTCTGATGTTGACTCCACACGCGGCAGCTCGCCGTATGTTTTCAACTGCTCGCTACGTTCCGACTATGGAATGTGCGGCATGTTCCTTGATGGCAGCAAGGTAACAGGCTTCAAGAGCATGGTGGTGGCGCAGTTCACCAATGTGTCCCTGCAGAAGGACATGAATGCATGGGAGATCTATGGAAGTGGAAGCTGGAACGTCCCTGCAAACTACGCTGCATACATCGCTTCTGACATCAACAATGTCCGCTATCGCATTGCGGGCAACATCAATCATTCCACAGGCTGCTACGACACTGACTACCGCAGCTTCGGCTTCAAGTGCATCAACAATTCAATCCTGCAGGAAGTTAGCTGCTTTGTGATTGGCGATGCCGTTCACCACTGGACTGCCAGCGGTGGTGAATGCACCATCACCAACTCCAACTCAAACTTCGGCCTTACGGCACTGCTGTCATCCGGTTTCCGGGGTATCGGCACTGATGGCGGTGCCTTTGACCAAGACAAGGGATTCTTGGTGAAAGCTGTTCGCCGTGCTCTCAAAGTACGTACTGACGGCAGCAACATCAGGCAAATCACGATTGGCACTGTTGCTGATTACAACAGCACTACTGGCGTGTTGACGCTTGAAACCGCCTTTGATCCCAACCTCACCTTTGGCCGTTACGGCTACACCCTCAAGCAAGACGACTACATCTGGATTGAGAACCGTAGCCGCGACACTGGCCCCGGCTATGTACCCGGCGACAAGAACGCATCCACCGCCATCGACGTAAGGGCGAAGATGGCGGCGACCCCTTGGGCCGAGGGTTCGCCCACTCTCATCAACGTCAACCCCAGCGGCGACCTCGCGATCAACAACATCACAACGATGGATCCGGCAGTGCTTGTCGGCAACCGCGTTTACATTCGCCGCCTTGTTGATACCCGCACACCTAGCGAGCGCAAGTATTCAATCGTTGTCGAAAACAGCAATCCCACTGCAACTCGCCGCCCTGTTGGCAACTTCGTTGCCCGCCTTGGCTCTCGTAGCGGCACCTCCACTCAACTTGACCCAACCAACGGCGCAGGCCAAGTGTTCCTGGTCAGCGAGTCGTCGGTAGACAACACAGGCGGCAGCGTGTCATCTAGCCGCTACAACGTTGTCTTGCGCCCTGGCGATTCAGCTACGAGCTTCACTGCTGGCGCTTACTACCGCGTTGGCACGCCCGCACTCAATTCCAATCGCATCTATCGCGCCAAACGCAACGACTCCTTTGATTCGTTCTCCAACGATGAGTGGGAACCGACCCTACCGATGCTCACCAACGAGCGCGGCATTGAAGCGCTCCGCATTGCCATTGCTCCCGAAGTGCTGATCGACAAGGATCTATCCAACGATCCAGATAGCACTGATCTTGGGGTTGATCAAACCACAGACACTGATATCATCCAGCAAGTCAGAAGTGCCACGGACTATCGCGGCATCGCTGATTTCATGCTCGCCGTGGGCTACAGCGCAAGTGATGTTAATTCTGTGCTTAGCCTGCAAAACAACGCTGATGTGCGCGACTGGGATCCGTCAGCGCTGAGCAGCCCTGCCCCAAGCGGCAAGTTGAGCGCTCGTGCATTCTGGCCGATGGAGTTCAACCGCCCAAGCTTGATCCGCGCCTTTGGTCAAGCCTACGAGTGGGCCGGTCAAGGTAACTACTCCAAGGCAATGCCGAAGTATCAAGTGACGGCATTGAGCGATCAGCACAAGATCGACTACTTCGCCGTCAACCACATGGGCGGCAGGGTTTACAACACCGGCTTCAACGAGGACGGATTGATCGTCCAAGGCGACACGATCAACGACCTCGGCACCAACACCGTCGTTACCACTGAAACAGCCGGCCTTGGCGCACTTGGCGGTGATCCTGATTTTCCGGTGGTGCCGACCAGCTTTGACACGCTGACGGTCACCGACGAATTCAACGCACTGCAGCAAGCGACGTTCAACAACCTGACAATCAATGGCACCATTGAAGGTGCGCCGACGTTTGCGCCGAACGTGTTGCCGGTAGCAAGCGCTGCAACGCAAGGCATTATTGAACTGGCCACTGCTGCTGAAGTGGCAGCACTGGAAGACATCAACAAAGCCGTCACGCCCGCCACGCTTGGTGACCTGCGTGGCGCTGCTGATGGCTTGGCCTCACTGGACGGCTCTGGCACCGTGCCCACTAGCGAGCTGCCTTCCATCCCAGAAGCAAAGCTGCCCGCCGCATCCACTACGCAGAAAGGCATCATCGAGATTGCTACCAACACCGAGGCCGGTGCCTATAGCGACACCACCCGAGCACTGGTACCAAGCAACCTCGGCGCACTTCGAGCTGCAGCCAATGGCTTGGCCACGCTGGATGGCAGTGCGCTGTTGCCAACGGATCAACTTCCAACGATCCCACTTGCCAACATTCCCACGCTGACCAACGCCAAGCTGCCGGTGTTGGAGCTGGCAAAGCTGCCGATCATTCCAGCCAATAAGCTGCTCACCACGCCTGTTGCCTGGACCAGCGGCACAACCAACTTTGATCTCAGCGCTAACTTCACTTTCACGCACACCGGCACAGCAACCAGCCTCGCCCTCGGCACACCTGTCACCACGGGTTACATCGGCACGTCGGGTTTCATCTACGTGACCAACGAAACCGGCGTGGCACTCATTGGCATTGACGATGCGTACTGGAAGGGGGCAGTCAACACTTGGATCAATCCAACAACAAATAATGCTGGCCTTACGGGCAACTTGATTATTGGCTACTACATCGCCGCCGCAAATACAGTGGTGTACACCGCTTCAATGGTGAGCTGACATGGCAGGCAACTCGGTACCAGCTTTTTTCGGTGTTCGGGGTAAAACGCTGAAACCTGTTTCCATTGATGTAACTTTCACAACTGATCAGTCTGGCTCGATGAGTGCCTTCGTGGCATTTATCTCTAGTATTTCGACGATTGTCGCACTTGAAAACGCGCTTACCACTCAAGGCGTTGGCATTAGTCAAGACAATCGCTACTCGCTTTGCAGCGGAGCAGGAGGGATCGACTCACCACTTGGGGCCCACGACGAATTAGATGAAATTGAATATTCTGTCACTGTTGATAGCGTGCTGCAGCGATGGGCTCCTGGCCCCGAAGTTGTTGCGGGTAATGTTGTTTGGCCATCGCTAAGCGCTAATGCTGGCAATGATACGGAAGACATGGCCTTGGCTGCGCATTTGATCGCAGGTGGCGCTAGAGAATACCAAGCAACTGCGCAGCGAATTATTGTTGCAGCGGGAGACCTTCAATGTCCTTACCTAGAAGATGTTGTTGATAATAGTGTCGCGCTAGCAACTCTTACAGCCGAAGCCACGGCGCAACGTTACATTGGCGTCCACGCAGTGGACATCGCTTTTACGGAACCCGCTAGCGTAAACCCTGTACCACCCGGGAGTGTATTTGGCTTTGTTTACACCACTGACTCAGTAGGCACTGCTATTTATTTAGATGGCAATACTTTGCATTATAGGGAAGGAGTTGATGTATCTAAGGTGACCCTCAGTTTTACCGGAAGAAGCGTGGGGGGTAGATATGGCCCAGACTTAGGGCAAGCGGATGAAATTCTCGCATTTGCCGAGGCTACAAATGGAGCGATTTATCGCCTTGCTTTAACTAATACAACTGCAGGGACTGAAGCTCTGGGTGTGTCTCTTGGCCAAGTGCTTGGCCAATACCTATACGCTACGGAGTCATAGAATGAAGACACCGGCCCATGACCGGCTTCCATCGGCTCGATAGCCATGTCCCTGCAGATACAACTCAAGAAAAGCGCTGTTTCGCAGAAGCAGCCTTTTCCCAGTGACCTTGCCATTGGTGAGATCGCGCTGAATTACAACGCCGACGGTCCGTTCTTGACGTGCAAGGACACCGCCGGCAACATCCGCAAGCTGACCGGCGTGTGGGTGGGGACAAGCGCACCAAGCTCCCCGACGGCTGGCGATCCGTGGTTTGATACCACGAGCACGCCTGTCCTCAAGATTTACAACGGCTCCACATGGGTGAGTGCCATCTTAGTGTCACCTGCCACCACGAGCGCCTACGGCACCGTTAGGCTCGCTACTACCGCTGATGTCACCAATGGTACGGCTGGAAAAGTTGTTGATGCAGCACAGCTAGCAAGTCGCGTTACAACTGACATCGCATCTGCACTCGCTGCTGATCCTTTTGTCGTGCCGACGCTAAGCGTCACAGGCAATGCAACCGTCACTGGAAACCTGACGGTTAATGGCACGCAAACCATCATCAACACGCAGACGCTTGATGTTGAAGATCGCAATATCGTCCTCGGTAATGTCGGCAGCCCAACAGATACCACTGCCAACACTGGCGGCATCACGCTGAAAGGCGCCACGGACAAAACTTTTTCCTGGCTCGATGCAACTGATAGCTGGACAAGTAGCGAGAACATCGATCTTGCCAGCGGCAAAAGCTACCGCATCAATGGTGCGGAAGTCTTAAGCAGCACCACCCTTGGAAGTGGCGTCACCGGCTCCAGCCTCACTAGCGTTGGCACCATCGGCACTGGCGTGTGGGAAGGCAGCGCCATTGTTGATACCTACCTCGCCACTATCAGCACTGCAGGTAAGGTCAGCAATAGCGCCACCACCGCCGCCGACGCCAACACAGCAAGTGCCATTGTCGCCCGTGACAGCTCTGGTGATTTCAGTGCCGGCACAATCACCGCAACTTTGTCTGGAAACGCTTCCACTGCCACCAAACTAAGCAGCACCCGCACCTTTGCGCTGACAGGTGATGTCACTGGCACGGTCGATAGCGATCTAACAAGCGGCGCCAGTATCACTGCTTCTATCGGCTCCGGCGTAATCGTTGACGCAGACGTAAATGCCAGTGCCGGCATTGCATTCAGCAAGCTCGCCAACGTAAGCGCTACTGACAAGTTGCTGGGACGCAGCAGCGCAGGCGCAGGTGCAATCGAAGAAATCACTTGCACTGCAGCCGGTCGTGCTTTGCTTGATGACGCCGATGCTGCAGCTCAACGAAGCACGCTTGGACTTGTCATTGGCACGGATGTGCAAGCCTATGACGCCGACACAGCCAAGCTTGACACTGCGCAGTCTTTTACAGCGCTGCAAACATTCGACAGCGGCATCGCCAACGACGGTCCTTACACCGAGGACGTAACAGCAGTCGCTGCACTAGATGTTGACTGCTCTCTCGGCAATTATTTCACCAAAACAATCGCCGCAGATAGCACATTTACCTTCAGTAATCCACCTAGCTCTGGCCGTGCCTATGCTTTCACACTGGAACTGACACACACAAGCGGCGTCATTACATGGCCTACATCAGTCAAATGGCCGTACGATGTAACGCCAACATTGACCACTGGCAAAACCCACCTCTTTATGTTTGTCACCAAAGATGGCGGCACTCGCTGGCGTGGTTCTGCCCTTGTTGACTACGTGGATTGAGTCATGAGAAGCATTGCGCAAGGTTTGATGGCAATGGCAGGCGGTCAAACCGCATTGCCTGGGCAGGTGGCGTTCACAACCGCAGGCAGCCATAGCTGGACTGTGCCGTTTGGCGTGACGAGTATTTGCGCCGTCTGCGTTGGCGGCGGTGGCGGAGGCGCAGGTGGCGATGGGACTTTTGATCTTGGCGGCGGTGGTGGCGGCTTGTCCTACCAAAACAACATTGCCGTTGCTCCAGGGCAAACGGTAACAATTCAAGTGGGGGCTGGCGGTACGGGAGGCATCTCCTCTGCTGGTACGGCAGGGGGCAACTCCACTATCACCTACGCCAGCTCAACAGTTGTGCAGGCAAATGGTGGAGGCGGTGGTATTGGTGCGTCATCTGGAGTGCTAAACAATGGAGGCTCAGGCGGGGCAACCTTGGGCTATGACGGCGGTGGAGATGGCGGCGGGGCAGGTGAAGCAAACAGTGCCGGCGTCGGCGGCGGCGGTGGTGGCGGTGGTGGTTACTCCGGCGATGGCGGCGATGGTGGCACCAACCTCACTGCTCCCACTGCAGGCGCTGGTGGAGCTGGCGGTGGTGGAGATAGAGGCGCTACCGCTGGTGGAGGCGGTGGCGGCGTCGGCATCCTAGGGGAAGGCTCAAACGGTGCAGCAGCCACTGGCGGCGGTGGCGACGGTGGTGGCGGTGGCTCGGGTGGCGATAACGGCTCCGACTCTGGCAATGTCAACGGTGCAGGCATCGGTGGTCTCTACGGCGGTGGCGGCGGCGGCGCTGACAACGTTGGCTCCGATGGTGCCAGCGGCGCAGTGCGCATCATCTGGGGCGCCGGCAGAGCATTCCCATCAACGAATACCGCTGACGTGTGATCGCTAAGCTGACGAGGTAGGCCACCACTGCCATGATCGAAATCATCGCCGCAGTGGCCGGCGCATCTATCTCAGTCGCCGCGATGGGCGCAATGGGATTCAGTAGAAAGTCTGATGAAGCACGCGATGCTGTGATCAGGCTTACCAGCGCCGTGGAACATATAGCCTCACAACTTGAGGTGTTGCACCAAGACATCAAGGAAGACCGCAAGGAAACCTTTAGCCGACTTGGTAATGTTGAGCAGCGTGTGTCTAAGCTGGAAGCAAAGCCCTAGGAGCTATGGACACCATGAGCCCTGAAACCCTTGCGATTATCGCCATCATCGTCGGCGCTGGCTCTGAAATCATCACGCTGCTGCCGATTAAGGAAAACAGCTGGGTGCAGCTAGTGATCAAAGCACTGAAGGTGGTATTCCCAAAGAAGTGACATGGTTGGTTCGCTTCGGCGACCCGACCTGGCAGCAGCAGTTGCAGCAGTGGGTGCGTGACTTTAAGTTTCACGCCACGCTGAAACCACGGCTTGACCGTGAAGAAGAAAAGTGGCACGCTGCGCAACCGCAGCCACCGCAACCAACAATTACGCATGAGCCGGATGGTTCCATGCGCATTACTGCACCTTGGGTGAATGACGATCCAACTACGTAACGCAGCTAAGCACCACAAGGAGCTGCCGCATCAGATGGCAGCTTGGGATTGGCTGCAAGAGCAGCTCAGCGCTGAGGTGCTAGAGCAGTTCGCGGAGATGTATCGCGCAGATCCACTACCGAAGCAGCCGCTGCCGCCGGCATGGCTTGAACCGACGCTGGCCATCATCAAAAAATGGGAAGGTTGCAGGCTTGAGGCGTATCGCTGCCCCGCTGGCGTGCCAACCATCGGCTACGGTTCCACGCGGTTGATCGATGGCCCAGTGCGTATGGGGCAAGCCATCACGCAAGAGATGGCCGATGATTTGCTGCTCAACGAAGTCGAGCATCTCTTTGCGCCAGGGTTGTTTGTGCTGCTGCCAATGGCGAAGCACTGGCGGCCAAATCAAATCGCAGCACTGATCAGTTGGGCCTACAACGTCGGCCTCGGTGCTGTGGAAGAATCCACGCTGCGGAAGCGGCTACTGGCCGGCGAGGATCGCGCCAAGGTAGTGATTGAGGAGCTGCCGCGCTGGAACAAGGCTGACGGCAAGGTGATGGAAGGCTTGGTAAGCCGCCGCAAGGACGAGGTGCGGTTGTTCACCAATGGTCAAACCATGCAGCAAGAACCAGCAAAGCTGAGCCCGTCGTCGCCATTTTCAGCGCGGTTGACGCCGCATATCACGCTGGGTGAATTTGCGCTTGGCCAAGAAGTGCGTCGATTTGAGCATCAGTACCAAGTAGATACTGCAGCTGAGTTGGCTGCATTTATGGAGCGTGCGCGGGCGCGTTTCGGCGGCAAGCCTGTGATCATCAGCAGCGGCTACAGGCCTCCAGCGATCAACCGCTCGGTCGGTGGTGCCAGCAGCAGCGAGCATCTGTACAACGCACCCGGCGTTGGCGCCGTTGATTGGTACATCCAAGGCGTTGATATCTACAAGGTGCAAGAGTGGTGCGATAAGGAATGGCCGTATAGCTTGGGTTATGGCGCACCAAAGGGTTTTGTGCATCTTGGAATCCGCAAAGGGCGGCCTAGAGTGCGCTGGGACTATTGACACCTAGCCTGTGCTCCTCCCTGACCATGAAATCCGCCGCCTCTGCAAGCAGCAGCAGATGGTGTCGCCATACAATGAAGAACTGCTCAATCCGGCCAGCATCGATGTAACACTCGGCGGTTACATCATGGTTGAAGTGCCCGAAACGCCGGATCTACAGCGTGTCTGCATTGAAAGCTATTCGCGGGCAGAGCCATACATGGTTGAACCGGGAGCATTCTTTCTTGCCGAGACGCGCGAGATCTTCAACCTGCCTGATCACGTCGGTGCGCAATTTGTACTCAAGTCAAGCCGTGCGCGGGAGGGTTTTGATCATGCTGAGGCTGGCTGGTGTGATCCAGGCTGGAATGGCAGTCGTTTGACTATGGAGCTACGAAATCAACGCCGGTGGCATCAGCTGCCAATCTGGCCTGATATGAAGATAGGCCAACTTAAATTTATCCTAGTAAGCGGCGCGCCTGAGCGCAGCTATGCGCTGACTGGTCGCTATAACGGTGATCTAGGTGTCACCGGCAGCAAGGGCTGAATACACCTCACAAGCCCGGTCATACTGCCACCGGGCTTGCCATTCTTGACGGTGTTCCTTCACCATTCCTGCATAAGTAACGCGCCAAATGATGCCATCCGCTGTGTTGATTTGCTCTAGCGTGGGTGCATTGTTTGCGGTCATTGTATGTCGTGGGGTGAGTGGATGGTGGTCAACATGCCGATAGAAGAGCAGCTGGCGCTAGAAACCCAAGCGCGGGCTGCTCTTAATCATCATGACCCCGCTGCAGTTGGCCGCCTATGTGCTGCGTTGATCAAGCAAAACGCCATGCAAGCGCAGCTGATCAGGCAGGCAACTGGGCATATTGCGAAGTTAGAGATGGAGCAGTTCTTATCCGAATCGCAAGCTTCCGCTGCGCCACCGTGCACCGCTGACGGATCCGTTCGCGGCTGACACCTTGCTCGCGGCCGATCGCGGCGTAGCTACGTGGTTCATTGCCGTTCAAGCCATAGAACATCTCAAGGGCCTGGCGTTCCTCCGGCGTCAGCTGAAAAAAAAGCAGCTGCAGCTGTTCGGCGTATTCATCGCTGATCATTTCATCAGGCAGCTCAGCGGCGATCATTTCAATCAGTGGTGAGCCGTCATCCGTGGCTAGTTCATCCAAGCTGCGGTGTGGTGTGTTGCGCTCCAGCAATATGCGCAGCTCAGCCACTGTGATATCTAGCGCCTCGGCAGTCTCTTGCAGCGTTGGATTCTTGCCATGCTGTTGGTGGTATTCGCGCTGAAATTTGACCGCTTTGTAGGCGCGCTCTAGTGAATGCTGCGGTACACGGATCAAGCGTTCCTTGGTGTCGATTGCGCGGTTGATGGATTGGCGGATCCACCAGTAGGCGTAAGTGCTGAACTTATACCCCTTGGAGCCATCGAACATCTCCGCAGCGCGGTGGAGCCCTAGCGCACCTTCCTGCACGAGATCCATGAACTCAAGACCGCCATTACGCAGCCGGCTGATATAGCGCTTGGCGATGTGTACCACTAGCCGCAGGTTGGAGCTGATGATCGTATCCCGCGCACGCAAGCCGATCTTGATCTGCCGCAGTTCCGCCTTGGTGCGCTCACCATCCATAGCTTGCAGCTCCAGCGCGCGTTTCACCTGGCGCGACAGCTGGATTTCCTGCTCAGTGGTCAGCAGCGGAAATCGCGCCGCTTCATTCAGGTACTGCTTGACGGAATCGTTCATGGTCAAATGATGGTGCGAGTCTTGTGATTAGGGTCGGATTCATCAAGGTGACACTCTGGGCCGAAGCCGGTTGCGACATGTTCAGCCGTTAAACCGTCGCTCGCTTTGCTGGCTTCGCGGTCGGCATCAAGTTGCTCCATGCTGGTGAGCCAGCTGCGGAGCGCGTCACCGGTGGGCGTCTTTGGCGGCCACGCGGCAAACCTTAGGACAGCCTTGCGATCTCGGCAATGGATTGATGCGTTTGGTTTCCAGCAGATAAACCACCGGCCGTTCCAATCGCGGCTGGTTTCAATGCGAAGCCCATTGGCCTGAAAGGCATCGCGCTTCATTCAACATGGCTCCATGACTTGCCGGCAATGATACTGGCCACGGTTGAACGGGCGATGCCATACTCATTAGCTAGTGCCACCAGCGTGCTGCCATCACGCCGCCGTTGCCGCAGGCGTCGCACATCATCAGCGGTTAGCACTGCGCTTGGGTTGCTTTCGCCCCGCTGTTGCCGTTCTGGTGGATTGAGCATCACGCGCTCCATGGTGCGGACGCGGGCGCTGCAATCCGGACAGCGATACCAGCGGTGTGTGCCATCTATGCGGTGATCAGTGCTGATCACCTTCATCCGTGTAGTTGGGCAGTTGATGCAATGCATTGTTAAGCTGTGTTCGTACCTTTTCAAGGCACATCGCGTAACCCCTGGATCGCCCGGCAGGGGTAAGGTCACCACCTCGGGAGGAGTGGCTACCGGGCAACCTCTAATTTGAGTCAAACTTGAAGTTCGTTAGTTGATCTCACTACTCGCTGTCAGGCTCACAAGGCTGCGGCACTACAGAGTGCATAGCGTCAAACAGCTCTTTTTCATGCTGCTCATAACCCCAAACAGCAGCACGCTTGGCAATGTAAGCGATAATTTCGTAAACGCTATTTGGGGCATCCTCTAACCATTGCGACAGCATCTCAGGAGGGGGGACAGGTAAGTCAGGCATGCGAGTAAAAATGATTACTAGGCTTCAAGCTCATCAGCGATAGCAAGGAGTTCCTGTCTCACGTCATTTGCTTTGGAAAATACTGCCCATGCGCAACCAAAGTCAATCGTTGGACCCACGGATTCTTCCGTAGGTTCTGGTTTCCAAGGCACCACTTGATCGGCAGCAGCACGCAGGGCGGCGGCCATGCCACGCTTGTGGCGGAATGTCCCCCATTCTTCGATGTAGTCGATTGCCTCCTGGTGGTAAGCATCCAGCACGGTTTTTGCGGCAGGTGAAAGTTCAGACATAGAAGGGGAAGCGGCTACTGGGCTGGGAATACTTCTGAAACCATGATGTCGCGATCCATTTGCTCCGAATGGTAGACACAAGCGTGCAGCGGCCAAGACAAAACATTTGACCGGACTTCTTCGACCTCAATCA
>Ga0208162_1000994_pt1 | contig 15314 bp, 17 predicted proteins | sample CB_VirMetaG_4_FD_184539 | JGI IMG/M metagenome (GOLD analysis project Ga0208162, IMG submission 184539) | Freshwater to marine saline gradient viral communities from Chesapeake Bay - CB_1508_1M Viral MetaG (SPAdes) (version 4) | ecosystem: Environmental > Aquatic > Marine > Coastal | place: USA... | reverse complement strand
GTTACAACTACTACACTGGAAAGGCGGATCCCGAGGTTTATGAGGAAGAACCATTTCCCTATAAGGTTCGTGAGAAAGACGCCATACAGAGGCATATGGACGCCGATGAGAAACTGAATAAAGTAGATCTTAAAATTAGATACTATGATATTATGCTCAAGTTCTTGGAAGAGATAATTAAGACTATTTCCAATAGAACTTACCAAATCAAGAATGCCATAGAGTGGCATCGCTTCCAAGCAGGTTTTAACTGAGGCAATAAATACCCATAGGTGATACTTATGGGTTATGTCTCATTTGATTATATCAAAAAAGAACGAAGTATATCTTCAGGTAAAAGCAGAACCACACGTCTACTACGAACTAGCAGATCAGTTCACGTTTGAGGTTCCTGGTGCCAAGTTTATGCCTCAGTATCGCAACAAATACTGGGACGGAAAGATTCGTTTATTCAATACCCAGACTGGTGAGATATATGTCGGGTTATTGGATAAACTCACAAAGTTTTGTGACGACCATGAATATACCTATGAGTTTGCCAATAACAAATTCTATGGTCTTCCTTTTGAGGTTAATGACTTCATCTCAAAGGAAGGTGTCAAGGATTATATGAATGCTATTTGCAAGTATTCTCCCCGCGAGTACCAAGTAGAGGGAGTATACGACGCCCTAAGACATAATAGAAAGTTGTTGATATCCCCAACTGCTTCTGGAAAGTCTCTGATGATATACTCTCTTGTGAGATATTACGTTGAGAAAGGACAAAATATTCTGATAGTCGTTCCGACGACTTCCCTAGTAGAACAGATGTATAAAGATTTTGCAGACTATGGCTGGGACGTTGGTTCATATTGCCACAAAATATATGCGGGAAAAGAAAGAGAGACTGACTCACAGGTGATTATCACCACCTGGCAGTCCATCTACAAACTACCCCGCAAATACTTTTCAAGATTTAATGTGGTCGTTGGAGATGAGGCACACCAGTTTAAGTCTAAGTCTCTAATATCTATAATGGGAAAACTTTCAGATGCGAAATACAGATTTGGTTTTACAGGCACTCTTGATGGAACTCAAACTCATAAATGGGTATTGGAGGGCTTATTTGGCCCTTCATATAAAATCATCAGAACAGAAGAACTGATGAAGAAGGGGCACGTTGCCAAGTTAGACATCAACGTGCTTCTATTGAAACACTTACCACATAAGTTCGAAAACTTTGAAGAAGAAGTCCAGTACATTATTAATCATGATAGACGAAACAAGTTTATACGTAACCTTGCCCTTGATCTTAAAGGCAATACGCTCATACTATTTTCCAGAGTTGAAGGACACGGACAACCATTATTCGATTTAATAAATAACTCAAAGGCAGACAACCGTCATGTCTTCTTTGTTCATGGTGGTGTGGCAACGGAGGACAGAGAGAAGGTAAGAGAGATTACGGAAAGAGAAAACAACGCGATTATTGTCGCTTCATACGGCACATTCTCTACTGGTATTAACATTAAAAATCTCCACAATGTTATTTTTGCTTCTCCTTCTAAATCCAGAATTAGAAATCTGCAAAGTATTGGAAGAGTACTCAGAAAAGGCAATAACAAAACAAAGGCAACTTTATATGATATCGCTGACGATATATCCTACAAATCCAGGAAAAATTATACCCTTAATCATTTAATCGAAAGAATTAAAGTATATAATGAAGAAAATTTTAATTACGATATTGTAAACATACCACTTAAAAATTAATGGAAGAAGAATTTTATGCCATTCTTAAATTAGTTTCTGGAGAAGAATTATTCTCTTTGGTTCTTGTAGATGATTCTACCGATGAAACTATATTAGTATTACAAAATCCAATTACAATAAAAGTAATTCATTCTTCCAGTGGATCGTTATTGAAAGTAAAACCATGGATGGATCTTACTGAAGATGATATTTATTTTATAAAATTGGATAAAGTAATTACTATGACTGAATCAAATAATGAAAAACTAATTGAACTTTATAACAATTATCTTGAAGATGATGACAGTCAATCATCTATTGATGTCTACAGAACTTCTGGTCAAGTAAAAGTGTCGGAACAAAAAGGTTATATCTCTTCTGTTGACTCTGCTAGAGATATGCTTGAAAAGATCTTTAAAGGTATTAAAGAAAGCTAGATCTCATCTTTAACCGGGACAAACCTAGTCTACTGATGTTTTAAGCATTTGTCAAGCCCCTACAACCTGTGCTATAATGTTACCAAGACAAGTTGAACAAAAGTATTGATTATGGCAAAAAAGAAATCTGAGCATTATGTTAATAACAAAGAGTTTCTAGAGGAACTTATAAATTATAGAGCAAGAGTATCTAAACACTTTATAGAGAACTTTGGTAGAGAACCTACGAAAGAGGATAGATCTAAGCATTGGCCTGGAAAACCTCCGATTACGAATTATCTTGGTGAATGTTTTTTAAAGATTGCAACACACCTCTCATATAAACCAAACTTTGTGAACTACATGTTTAGAGAGGATATGATTTCTGATGGTATTGAGAATTGCGTTCAATATATTCATAACTTTGATCCTGAGAAGTCAAAAAATCCTTTTGCATATTTTACTCAAATAATTCACTTTGCTTTTCTTCGTAGAATTGGTAAAGAAAAGAAGCAATTGGAGATTAAAACAAAGATCATTGAAAGAACAGAGTTTTCTGAAGTTATGATGGTTGATGATAGTTTGTTGACAGGAAATAGATCTGATTATAATACTATTAAAGATAATATTAGTTATCGCTCTCAAAATCGATGAAAGTTGCCATTATTTCTGATACCCACTACGGATTTAAAAAAGGATCAAAACAGTTTCATGATTATTTTGAATTGTTTTATAAAAACGTATTTTTTCCAACATTAGAAAAAGAGGGAATTACTACTGTCATTCATATGGGTGATACCTTTGATAGTCGAAAAGCAATTGATTATCAGAGTTTAGAATGGGCAAAGAGGGTTGTGTTTGATCCTCTTAGTAAGTATAAAGTTCATATGTTGGTGGGTAATCATGATACTTACTATAAAAATACTAACAGTATAAATTCTCCAGAATTACTTCTTGAAGATTATAAAAATATTTCAACTTACAGTAGTGCAACCGAAGTCACCATTGGTGGTCTAGATATATTATTCGTTCCGTGGATTAATGAAGAAAATGAATGCCAATCTCTTGAACTTATTAAAAATACAACTTGCAACTGTGCGATGGGGCACCTTGAACTCACAGGATTTAGAGTTAATAAACAAATCGTCATGGAGAATGGTCTTTCTGGCAAGTTATTTAAGAAGTTCACCAAGGTCTTCTCGGGCCACTACCACACTCGATCGGATGATGGACGGATCTATTACTTGGGAAATCCATACGAAATGTTCTGGTCAGACGCAGGTGATAGGAGAGGATTCACTATCTTTGACACAGAAACTCTTGAACATACTTCGATAGATAATCCTTATACTATGTTTCATCTTCTCACATATGATGATGATTCTGCATCGCTTTTCAATGCTACTGAATATCAAAACAAAATTGTCAAGGTAGTCGTAAAAAATAAAAATAGACCAAAAGAATTTGACAAGTTTCTTGATAAATTATATAAATCTGGGGCACAGGAAGTAAAGATTGTAGAAAACTTTCAAATCATTAGAGATGATGAAAACTGTGATGTTGATGATGATGAAAATACAATTAATATTTTGAATAGATACATTGATGATTCTGAAATCAATTTGGATAAAACAGTTATTAAAGGAATCTTTCAAAATTTGTATAGGGAAGCATATGAGGTAGAATAAATGTATCTTTTGACTCTTAAGGATCGTAAAGATGATGGAGCATATGCTGTTGCTGACAGGTATGGAGAAAAAGTTTTATTTTTCTTTGAAGAAGAAGATGATGCAGTAAGATATGCTATGCTATTGGAAGAAGATCCTGAGTATGAAAAAGAAATGGAAGTTGTAGAAGTTGATGATGAAATGGCCATAAGAACCTGCACGATGTATAATTACAAATACACTGTAGTTACTCCTAATGACATTATTATTCCACCAAAAGCATGATTATTTTTAAAAAAATTCGTTGGCGTAATTTTCTTTCTACTGGACAGCATTTTACAGAGGTAAATTTTCAAACTAGTAATACAAATTTAATCATTGGGTCAAATGGTGCGGGAAAGTCTACAATTTTAGATGCACTGACATTTGTTCTCTTCAATAAACCATTTCGTAAAATCAATAAACCTCAGTTGGTTAATACAACCAATGAAAAAGAATGTCTTGTAGAAATTGAATTTTCGATCAACTCAAAAGAATATAAAATTTCTAGAGGAATAAAACCCAATATTTTTGATATTATAGTTGATGGAGAAACTCTTAATAGAGAAGCAGACGATCGATCAATGCAAAAACTGCTTGAAGAAAATATTTTAAAATTAAATTATAAATCTTTTACTCAGATTGTAATTCTTGGTAGCAGTACTTTTGTTCCATTTATGCAATTGTCATCTGCCAACCGTAGAGAGGTAATTGAAGATCTTCTGGATATTCGTATTTTTTCTACTATGAATTCTTTAGTGAAAGAGAAAATCAAAGAGGAAAAAAGTCTCATTAAAACTCTGAATCTTAAAGAAGAATCTTTGCATGATAAAGTTGAAATGCAACAGAACTTCATCGAAGAGTTGGAGAATCGTGGTCATGCCAATATTAATGCCAACAAGGAAAAGATTACCAAGTTAGATGATGAAGTTGGCATTTATATGGATGAAAATGCCAAGACCGAAGAGGAAATTCATAAGTTCACAAAGGAGCAAGAAGAGGTTATTGGTGCCGGTGATAAGTTAGTAAAGCTTAATAATCTTAAAGGTAAAATCTCCCAGAAAGTATCTGCGATTACGAAAGAGCATAAGTTTTTCACAGAAAATACGGTATGCCCTACCTGCACCCAGAGTATTGAGGAAGAGTTTCGGTTAAATAGAATTAGCGATGCTCAAAATAAGGCAAAGGAACTCAAAGAAGGTTACGAAGAACTCGAAAACACCATCAAGTTCGAACAAGAAAGAGAGCGTCAATTTACCGTCCTATCTAAGGAGATTACAAAGTTAACGCATGGCATTTCTCAAAACAATACTCGGATATCACTTAATCAGCGACAAATCCGAGATCTTGAACATGAAATTCAAACTATTGCCGAGAACCTTGCAAACCGAAATACTGAACATGAGAAGTTAGCAGAATTCAAAAAAAATCTCCAAAATACAATTGAAGAACTAGAAACTAAAAAAGAACAAGTCGTTTATTACGACTTTGCCCATTCTCTTTTAAAAGATGATGGCGTTAAAACGAAGATAATTAAAAAGTATCTTCCGTTCATAAATCAGCAAGTTAATCGTTATTTGCAAATGATGGATTTTTATATTAACTTCCATCTTGATGAGGAATTTAATGAATCGGTAAAATCTCCAATTCACGAAGATTTTTCATATTCTTCATTTAGTGAAGGTGAAAAAATGAGAATTGACTTAGCACTTCTTTTCACATGGAGAGAAGTTGCAAGGGTCAAAAATTCCACAAATACTAACTTGCTGATTATGGATGAGGTATTTGATTCATCTTTAGATGGTTTAGGAACAGATGAGTTTTTAAAAATTATTCGTTTTATAATCAAAGATGCAAACATCTTTGTAATTTCTCATAAGACAGATATGCACGATAAATTTGAATCTGTCATAAAATTTGATAAAATTAAGGGATTTAGTAAAATAATCTAAATATTATGAAGTGGCAGAAGAAATAAATGCTTTCGACACAATATCGTCTTCGGTTGGAATTCATTTGTAAGTGTATTGCAAATGGGGAAGAAGTAAAACTTGAAGACATGATCTGGGCAGAGAAACTTGCCAAGGCAAATACTTCTGCCAGAGAGATGCTTAAGATAGCAAGAGGACGTGCTGCTAACCCTGATATGGTTGAGGGTAGTATGGACGACTTTATGAATAAGATGGGGCTAGGTGATCCTGACCCATCAAATCATCGCACTGGGTTTGGTAGTGCTGATGAGATTGTAGATTGGTTTAACCAAGATAAACCTGAGGATTGGAGGCAACGTGACTGAAACAGCAGTAATTTATTCTAACGGAAGTCAAGAATGTGAGCGTATTGGTATGCTACTCAAAGCATTGGGTGGAGAATACCATGAGTATCTACTAGATGTAGATTTTAGTGATCGCCAGTTCCGTGCTGAATTTGGGAAAGAAGCAACATATCCACAAGTTTCTTACGGATCTGAGCACATTGGTAGTATTAAAGAAACATTACACTATTTGTGTATTAAAGGAATTATTTGATGACTTGGAAAGAAGAATATAAAAAGATAAAAAAACTTAAACCAAAGCAAATTGATTTGTTAGATAACGGACCACACAGTCTTACTGATTCTTGGGCACTTAATGCCATGTGGTGTGATTGGAAAAGGAAAACGGCACTCCATAAATAAGGAGTGCTTTTTTTTATAAATATTTTTAAAACTAGAACCGGTAAGATGAATTCCAAAGATTATAGGAAACTGCAAGAGGCATATAAACAGGTTTATGCCCCAAAAACATCTCTACAAGAAGAAGTATTTGAGTTCTGTCATGGATTGGTTTTTGATACAGAAGAAGAGACTCAATATTTTGTTGAAGAATTATTTAAAGATGAAGCACTTGTTTTAGAATTTTATTATGATGTTTTATCTTTTTCTTATGGTAGTGAGACTGTTTTAACTGAAGAAGTTGAGTATCTCGATGAGATTGCTAGTGGTTTAATTAAGTTTGGACTGAAGGCTGCTCAAGGTGCTCTTAAGAGTAAGGGTGTTTCTGCTGCCGTTAAGGCAATGAATCCTAAGACCTTATTGAAGAAGGGGATTAGACCAGCTACTTTAAGTAAAGGTGGAAAGCAATTAACAGGAGATGCTTTAAAAAATGCCATTGAAGGAGGTACTGGAATAGCTGGTCCCGGAATGAGGAACCTTCGCGCAGCAGCAAGACAAGGTATTCCTGCTCCAGTGAAACCAGGAAAATACCTTGACATGCTTAATGCCAAAAAGGCTGCTGCACCCCAACCTGGATTTATTCAAAGGGGATGGGAAAGACATCTTGCTGCAGGTGGTCCATCAATTGATACGTTGAAAAAGAGAGCAATAACTGATACTGCCCTTGCTACAATGCTTGGACCAGCAATGTCCATGGCATTCCCAGGTGCAATGAAAACTGCATCAACAGTTGCTACATCGGCACCAATTGTCAGATCTGCCGCAACCGCAGCAAAAGCAGCACTTCCTGCTGCAACTCAAGCAACTAGGGCAGCACTTCCTGCCGCAACTCAAGCAACTAGGGCAGCACTTCCTGCTGCAACTCAAGCAACTAAGGCAGCACTTCCTGCTGCAACTCAAGCAACTAGGTCAGCACTTCCTGCTGCAACTCAAGCAACTAAGGCAGCACTTCCTGCTGCAACTAAGGGTGGTGCAATTGTAAAAGTTACTCCTGCTGCTTCTGGTGGCGGTGCAATTGTAAAATCTACTCCCACTGTCTCTGCTTCTGGTGGCGGTGCAATTGTAAGATCTGGAAGTGCATCACTTTCCAAACCCGGTGGTGCAATTGTAAGATCTGGAAAAGGCACTCCAGTTGACGCTACTATTATTCCAGCAAATGTTCGAGTTGTAAATGGTTCTAGAGGAGCTTTAGGTACTGCATCTGCAGGTGCTGGATCTGCTGCACTTACTGGAGGAAAATCTGGTAGAAAAATTCCTGGATGGATGAAGGCTGCAGGTATTGGAGCTGCTGGATTTACTGCTGCTGCTCTTTTGAATAATAAGAAAGATGGTGATAAAGGTGCTACAGCATCTGCACCATCTACAGATTCTGATGCACCTAAGGTACCAACAACTCCTAAGGTACCAACAACTCCTAAGGTACCAACAACTCCTAAGGTACCAACAACTCCTAAGGTACCAACAACTCCTAAGGTACCAACAACTCCTAAGGCACCAACAACTCCAGATACTGCTCCCACAAAACCAGAGGAAGCACTTGCAGATATTGATAACCAGGAAAAATCCAGACTAAGATCTGATATTGATGATCTTAGAAAGATGAGACTGGCTTCTATGGAAAGACAGAAAAAGGGTGGAAAAAACATTATGGGTAAAGATGTTTCTGATAAAGAGTTGGAAGATGCAATTAAGAGTGGAAAACTAGATATTAGTAAAATGTCCTATAGAGAAGAGTATTCAATGAATCCCACAAAACAGATGCGAGGACTGATGGAGGCATATGCTTCCATCTATGAAAAGAAAGATTGTGTTGACAAGAAAGACAAAGGAATGCACAATTGTGCTAAGAAGGTCTGCCATGAACAGTATGGTGAAGGTGAAACCATCTTCGGTCAACATGCTATTCCCGATGAGAACGGTTTCGTCTCTCACTACGATGTTCAGTTTGAGCATGGTATTGTAGAGAATGTATCTGTAGAGGATCTAACAATTCTTGAAGATTACAAGGTTCATGAAAATCATGAGTATGAAGGTGAGAAGATTTCTGAAGGTCCTGAAGAATATGCTGGTGGTCAGCACCCAAGTAAGCATCCTGACAAGAAGGTTAGGGATAGATATGAAACTCAAAGAAGGAGAGCAGAAGCTCCTAAAGGTGTAGGAGTTCCTGACAAGTCTAAAGGTTATGGTGGAAATCCAGCATATGCTCCAGAATCTGTAGATACCTTTGATATCATCAAAGGTCACCTAATCGATGAGGGTTATGCTGATACTGAAGAAGCAGCTCTCGCTATTATGACTAACATGAGTGAAGAGTGGAGACAGAGTATTGTTGAGGGATGGGCAGAAGTTGGTGCCAATGTCACTGACGCTCTCCCCTGGAACCGTAACACTAAGTACACCACTCAAGGTGAACTCCGTAAGCCTGGTGAAAATGTTTATGGTCAACAAACTGGTAGAGGTTTGAATGTTCAGACTCATGCGGTGAAGAAAGATGGTAAAAATAAAACTACACCTCCCCCACTTAGACCTGCACCACTAATTCAACAGAACATACCAAGTGGAGTGTTTCCCCCACTCATGCCTAGACCAAGAACTAAACCTAGACCTGATAGAGGTAGAGAGTTTTCTCATGGCAGTTGAGCAATAAGTAATCCACTTTTCAAACTGTCCACTGGGAGGTCTTCGGACCTCCTTTTTAGTATAATGGAACCATACGTTAGGGGACAATGAACACTCCAAATTGGCAACACCACTCCAAGAAGGAGCAGAAGCGGAAACTGAAACCGCAAGCACTTCGACAAGCAAAGGCACGTCGCCAAGCACTCAAGAAGCGTCTCCAAAGTGGGGACGCTTCTTTTTATAAATACCTAAAAAGTCTTATAGAAAAATGAGAGATCAAGAAATCGTAGGATTAATGGAAGCATATTCTTCTATCTATTCACAATCGGAAGATTGTGATATTGTTTCTGAAGCTCGTGCTATGTCTCACAGTGTTGATATTTTTGATGTTATTCTAGAGCACCTAGTTGCCGAAGGTTTTGCTGATACTGAAGAGGATGCCATGTATATCATGGCAAATATGACTGAAGAGTCAAGAAATGAAATTCTTGATTTCATTGAATCTATGGCAAGTGCTAGTAGAATGAAGGAGATTAAGGAAAAGGGATTTGAACGTCCTGCTAGATCGAGAGAATTTGAAAAGAGACTTCCTGCTGAAAGAGAGTCAAGAGGTAGAGAGTTTGAGCACGGATCCACAAGATCTGCGAACACACCTAGCGAAAATCTTTCTCGCAATCGTGGTGGTGGAAAGGGTAGAGAACGTTCTCATCAGGGAAGAAACCTTGCCGACAAGCATCCAAGAGATAGTAAAGGAAATTTGATGTATTGATGGGCACTTTTTAAACTGTCCACTGGGAGGTCTTCGGACCTCCTTTTTTTGTATAATAGGTCCATACGCAACAGACCGATGACCGTTCGCCACGAAATCAAGTCCCAACTCGCCAAGCTGCTTGCCACTGAGGACTTGGTGGTTGAGCACAAGAAAGTTGAGACCGCACAGTTCAATGTGCATACTCGTGTACTGACTCTTCCAATGTGGGAAAAAGCAAGCAACACCGTCTATGACCTTCTGGTTGGTCACGAAGTTGGTCATGCCCTCTACACTCCCGATGAGAACTGGTTGGAGACACATAAGATCCCACCCCAGTTTGTGAACGTGGTGGAAGACGTTCGCATTGAGAAACTGATGAAGCGTCGTTATGCTGGTTTGGCAAAGACCTTCTACAAAGGATATGAAGAACTTGCTAACCAAGACTTCTTTCAGGTTGAAGATGAAGACATCAGTACTTATAATCTTGCAGATAAAGTCAATCTGTATTATAAGATTGGTAACTTTATTAATGTCCCTTTTGAGGATGATGAGAAAGAACTTGTTTCTTTGATTGGAGAAACGGAAACTTTCTGTGATGTACTTATTGCTGCCTCAAAACTTTACGAGTTTTGCAAGGAAAGGCAGAAAGAAGAAACCAAAACTCAGATAGATTCTCTGGAGTCTCAGCAAACTGGTAGTAACCAACCCGCATCTGAGTTTTCTGATCAACCTGAGGGTGAGAATGAGAATGATCAGGAGCAACCTAGTGAAACTGAGTCTTATGGTGGCACCGCTGAACAACAAAGAGATCAAAATCAGGGTGGTGAAACTGATGATGAACCCGAAGTCAAGACCATGGAGTCTCTTGAGGAAGCACTCAAAGACTTGGTTGAAAACGGTGGTCCTGAGAATGTCTATCTTGAGTTGCCCAAACTTGATTTGAATAAAATTATTGTTCCTAACTTGGAAATTCATGATAAGTGTAAGGAATACTGGAACTCTTGGGTGGAAGAACAGGAGTACTCTACCGAAGAAATCTTTGGTGAAGTTGATAAGAAGTTCGTGGAGTTCAAGCGTTCTGCTCAGAAAGAAGTTAATTATCTTGTGAAAGAGTTTGAGTGCCGTAAAGCAGCAGACTCATATGCTCGTGCTACTACTTCCCGTACCGGTGTATTGGATTGCACCAAACTCCACACCTACAAATACAATGAAGACCTTTTCAAAAAAGTAACAACTCTTGCTGACGGCAAGAATCATGGTCTGGTGTTTATTCTTGACTGGTCTGGTTCTATGTCTGATGTGATGCTGGATACAGTTAAGCAACTCTTTAACCTTGTTTGGTTCTGTAAGAAAGTTGCGATTCCTTTTGAGGTTTATGCTTTTACTAATGACTATCCTTTAGTTTCTTATGGTGAAGATGGTAAAGCAAATCTTCGCGAACTTTCTTATACCAAGAAAGATGGTTTGGTTCAAGTTGGAGAGTGGTTCTCTCTGATGAATATGCTCACCAGCAAAACTAACGGAAAGATTATGGAAGATCAGATGAAAAATATCTTCCGTCTTGCCACTGCTTTCCGTTACAATTCTTTTACTCGTTATCACATTCCTCATGGTTTGAGTCTTTCGGGAACTCCTCTCAATGAAACTCTCATTGCTCTACACCAAATTCTTCCTAAGTTTCAGAAGGAAAACAAACTCCAGAAAGTTCAGTGTGTTGTTCTGACTGATGGTGAGGCAGCAATGCTTAAATATCATCGCGAAGTTCAACGCCATTGGGAACAAGAACCATATATGGGAACATCTCACATTGGACCTAATGCATTTTTACGTGATCGTAAAACTGGTATGAGTTATTCTCTCATGTGTGAGTGGTATCAATTTACTGATATCTTACTTCGTAACCTCCGTGACAAGTTCAAAGATATCAACTTTATTGGTATTCGAGTTCTCGAATCTCGTGATGCTGGTGGTTTTATTCGTCGTTACTGTGGATATTATGGACCAGATTATGAGAAGACTATGAGTATTTGGAGAAAAGAGAAAGCATTTACCATCAAGAAATCTGGTTACAATGCTTATTTTGGTATTTCTGCCAATGCCCTCGCTCAGGATTCCGATTTTGAGGTTGCTGAAGATGCCACTAAGACTCAAATCAAATCTGCTTTTGTCAAGAGTCTGAAATCTAAAAAAATGAACAAAAAAATTCTTGGAGAGTTTGTGGAACTCGTTGCTTGATAAATATTTTCATAATATTAGGTATTAATAAAAATGTCTAGATTTGCAGATTTGGTAGGAAACAAAAAGGATGCGCCCGCACCCGCACCTGCTGCTTCGGCACCTGCTGCTCCAGAACCAGTAATTGAACTAGTGGTGACTGAACCAGTAGTTCAAATTTCGATTGATGAAATACTTGGAGAAGAATCTGAAGTAGTGGAAGAAGAATCTGAAGTAGTGGAAGAAGAATCTGAGGGTGAACCAGACTTATCTTTTTATGATATGACTAAGAGAGAACTAGAAACATACGCCAGAACTCTTGGTCTTGAACTAGATCGTCGTCACAGTAAGTCTGCATTAATTCGAGAGTTGACAGACTATCTTGCCAACTAGTGACAATTCCCAAACTGTCCACTTAGGGGGTCATCAGACCCTCTTTTTTGTGTATAATATGAGAGTTCAAATGACACCACTTCATCATGTCTTATTCATCTGATTACATCCGCACCGCTTTGCAGACCACTTACGGAAACCAAGTTGCATCTGGCGATATTCGTGCTTGGTGTGCTATGAATGATGTTTCATATCAAACTGCAACCAATAAACTGGCAGAATATAAGGTTGGTCATGGAAAATGGAACCTTGAAGTAACAAAAGAGGCAGTTCAAGAATTGGAAGTCTCCTATAATGCTCCAGCAGTAACTCCAGTTGTTGAGCAAAACCTTGTCCCCGAAAAAGATGATACCTTCGTCAAGTTTGGTAACTTTGCTGATGTTAAAAAAATTATTCAGTCCCGTCTTTTCTATCCGACGTTCATTACGGGTTTGTCGGGTAATGGGAAAACGTTTTCTGTTGAGCAGGCATGTGCCCAGTTGGGACGTGAACTCATCCGTGTAAACATTACTATTGAAACTGATGAAGACGATCTTATTGGCGGTTTTCGCCTTGTGGATGGCAACACTGCTTGGCATAATGGACCTGTCATTGAAGCACTCGAACGAGGAGCAATCTTGCTACTCGATGAAATTGACCTTGCTTCTAACAAAATCCTCTGTCTCCAATCCATCCTTGAAGGTAAGGGCGTGTTTCTGAAAAAGATTGGGCGCTGGGTGAAACCTGCTGCTGGATTCAACGTTATCGCCACCGCAAACACCAAGGGTAAGGGTTCTGATGATGGACGCTTTATCGGCACCAATGTTCTCAATGAGGCATTCCTGGAGCGTTTCCCTGTGACCTTTGAGCAAGAGTATCCTACTCCTAAGACCGAGCAGAAGATCCTTGAGGGTGTTTCTATTGGTCTTGGAGTTGATGACTCTGACTTCTGCAAGCGTCTGACTGACTGGGCAGACATCATCCGTAAGACCTTCTACGATGGTGGTATTGAAGAAATCATTAGCACCCGCCGTCTGGTTCATATCATTCGTGCCTATAGCATCTTTGGTGACAAGGCAAAAGCAATCCAAGTGTGTGTGAACCGCTTTGACGATGAAACCAAGCAAGCATTCCTTGAACTCTATGATAAGGTGGATGCTGACTTCCAACTTCCTCAGGATATCCAGGAACTTGACCCCCCTAACACTTTCTGATATAATTGGGGGAGGTAAAAATCTGCCTCCTCTTATTATGGAAGAAAACATCAACAATTATATTGGATCTCATGTCCGTGGTGGAATGGGGAACGATCACATTACTTTTAATTTGAACATGAGTGACGACATTATTAAACAATCTCCCAGTACTCCTTGGAAGTACAATGAAGAAGAAATCGTAAAAGAACTTCTTGAGTACATTCGTGGTACTTACAATCAACACTATTCTGCTGGAGATCAGAAGATTCAAACTCTGGATTTGATCGAAGCATGTGGCGATGGTGAGGCATTCTGTCGCAGTAATATTCTGAAATATGCCTCTCGTTATGATAAGAAAGGTACCGCTCGTCGTGACATTATGAAGATTCTGCATTATGCTGTTCTTCTGATGAACTATAATGATAAGAACGCCGTCCGTGAAACCTACAACCAATGAAAATCCAAGAAAAGACTATGAAACTCTCTGACAACACCCTGAATATCCTCAAAAACTTTGCGGGCATCAACCAATCTATTTTGGTAAAGAGTGGTACTAAGCTTCGCACAATTTCTATTGCTAAGAATATTCTTGCGGAAGCTGACATTGGTGAAGAATTTCCTCGCGATGTTGCCATTTATGATCTAAACCAGTTTCTAAATGGTCTAAGTTTGCACCAAGATCCAGATCTTGATTTTGCATCCGATTCTCACATCAGCATCAAAGAAGGAAAGCGTAGGGTTAAGTATTTTTATGCTGATCCTAATGTTATTGTTTCTCCTCCAGATAAGGAGATGAAACTTCCTTCAATGGATGTTTGTTTTCAGTTAGATTCTGCATCTCTAGAAAAACTTGTTAAAGCAGCAGCAGTTTATCAACTTCCAGATCTTTCTGCAGTTGGTGAAGCAGGTGTAGTCAAACTCGTTGTTCGGGACAAGAAAAACGACACTTCTAACGAGTTTGCAATTGTTGTTGGTGAGACTGACAAAGAGTTTTCTTTAAATTTCAAAGTAGAAAATATTGCAAAAATTATCAACACATCCTATGATGTTGTAATTTCAAGCAGGTTACTCTCACAATTTACAAGTAAGAATTTCAATCTTTCTTACTGGATTGCTCTAGAACCAGATTCTACTTTTGGTTGATGAGGCACATTCTTTTTACCCTTAAGGGTTGTCCTTTTGGACTTTTAGATGATGAGGCACACATTCGCAATGTTCTTGTGAATGCTGCCGCCCTTGCAGAGAGCACTCTCCTTGGGATTCAATCCCACAAGTTTGACCCTCAAGGAGTCACTGCTGTTGCTCTACTTGCTGAGTCCCACATCAGCATTCATACTTGGCCAGAGAATGGTATGGCAGTTTGTGATGTGTTTACCTGTGGCGATCACACAAATCCAAGATCTGGTGCAACTTATATGTATGAGGCACTTGATGCCCACGACATTGTATCCAATGAATTTATTAGACCTTTGGAATGAACGCAAACACACTGAGGATTTGGGGAAGTGTTTTACTTATTTGTGGTTATTTTATACTGCTTTATGTGGATATACGACTGGGTTGTACAATTCGTTTAGTTGGCAACCTAGTTATGAT
>Ga0208162_1000992_pt1 | contig 15334 bp, 35 predicted proteins | sample CB_VirMetaG_4_FD_184539 | JGI IMG/M metagenome (GOLD analysis project Ga0208162, IMG submission 184539) | Freshwater to marine saline gradient viral communities from Chesapeake Bay - CB_1508_1M Viral MetaG (SPAdes) (version 4) | ecosystem: Environmental > Aquatic > Marine > Coastal | place: USA... | reverse complement strand
ACAAGAAAGTAACCTTGTGAAAAAAGATGGGTTTATAGGTGCTAGTCGTGATGCATATAAACTTGTATATCCTCGTGTATTAGCTGCTATTGAATCAGGATTAGATGTAGAAGTAGAATATATAGATTATGATGGTAACGTTAAAGATATATCTAATAAGTCAACTGATGATGTAATACTTGCAAGTACAGTTATGAAAAAATTACAAGAGATAAGTGGTGAAGTTCAGATTTTATCTGCTAAACTAGACGGCAGGAGAATGATATAATGCCAAGAAATATTCCTTTTACAGGTTCTAAAAAACTCGGAGAAGAATTTGACCCAGATATAGTGGGCGAAGATGGATTAGATTTTGATGAAGCTAGTTCTGAATTAGATATTGATTATGGTGGTAGTGATAAAGTTGAAGGACAAGGTTTTGATAGACTAGCTAATCAAACACAAATAGAAGATTTTGGTACACAAACTGTAAGTAGAGTTTCTGGTAGAGAAGGTAGTAGTTACTCTGATTTTATAAGTAAAGCTAGTGTTAGTAAATTACAATCTTTAAAAGGTATGTTTCAAGGTGATAAAGACGTACTAAATATTATTGATGAAGAAATAAATAGAAGAGCTGGATTAAAAACTAAAATTCCTGGCACACCATCAGGTATTACAGGCGCACAAATAGCTGAATCAGCTGCTCCTAAATACTATACAGAATCTGAAATTAAAAAAGGTACAGCATTTTATAAAGAAGAAATTGCAACTATTGATAAGTATTTGACAGAAGTAAAAGACATAGACCCTAAAGTACGTGCTGCATTAGCAGAAGAAGCTGCTGAATTAGAAACTAATTTAGAAATAGAAAAAGCTATGTTTGGTCAACCACTTGAAGAAGCTGAAGCTGTAGAAAGTGTTATAAAAGCTGGTGTTAAACAACCAGAAGTATTATCTGAACTTGATAAATCTGTTAATAAATCAGGTAAAACTGTTTTAGAATCTATGACTGAAGATGTAGGCAAAGCTACTTCTGAAAATTTTTATGATAAGACATTTGAACAAACACAATCAGGATTAACTAGCAAAGATGCTAAAACTTATGTAAGAAATATGTCAGATTACTGGGGTGAAACTAAAGGTATTCTTAGTGATGCAGGTCCTGTACAACCAGAAAAAAAAGTTGTTAAAAAAGGTGATGTATTACCTACTGGTGGTAAAGCTAAAGTAACAAGTTTACGAAATATTGAAATGGCTATGCCATTAGATGATAAACAAATTATAGCTGGACAAAAATTAGTTCGTGAAAAAACTCGTGCTGAAGAAAAGATTAAATTTTTAGAAGACCTTAGTAAAAAAATGCATTTACGTGGTGTTAGTACTCCTGAATCTGCAGCTGAAATAAAAGGTCTTAAAAAAGATGTAAAAAATATGGAAAACACTCTTAAAAAAATGAGGCAAAACATTATGCCTGTAGCTGCTGATATGCCTGGTGAAACATTTTTAGGTAAAATAGATAAAGGTAAAGCATTTCCTGTCAACCCATCTTTAGGTAGAGCTGGTGGTTATGGACTTACTGAGGAGTATCGTACAGAAATAGAAAAAGCACAACCTGGTATTAAAAAAGAACCTACTAAAGATTTTACTGCTGAATTTAGAAACCGATATCCTAGAGTTGCTGCTGCAACTGCTGGTCTTCCTGACCCTGGTTCTCCATTAGGAGTAAACAAACCAGCTTCTAGTATGAAAGCTACAGATTTAGGTGACATAAAGCAATCAAAAGCATACGTTAAAAAATATGAAGAATCTTATCCTAGAATTTTAAAAACATATTTAGCTGAGGTTGGTGAAACAATAGAAAATTTAGCTAATGTAGACCCTGCTATTGTTAAGAAAGCAGCTGCAAGTGCTGCTATAGTCGCTAGTAATTTTGCAAAAAGAAATCCTAACATCTCAGCAGGATTAATGTTATACTCAGGATTAGTAAACCGTAATAAAAAAGAAAAGGATTATTTTAAATAATGAATGCTGAATATAAAGTTATATTAGAAAAAACATTATGGACATTTGTTGAAGCATTTATTGGTGCATTAACAGTTGCTCCATTAGTTGGTGTAGATGCTGATACAGTACAGTTAGCTGCAATATCAGGTGCGTCTGCAGCTTTAGTAGTAATTAAAGAGTTTGCTAAAAAACAATTAGCTAAACCTGTTAAGAAAGTGAGTAAGTAATGCCTAAAGCAAAACAATCAATTAAAAGAGGACCTGAAGAATATGTTGCACGTATTAGAGAAATGCGTACAAAACTTAATAGTCCTGACCGTAAAGATTATCGTAGAACTATTGCAGGTAGAGGTGATACTCATGCATTAGATGGTGGTAAAATTTCTCCTTTAGAAACTAAAAGAGGTAAACAATTAAGACAAATCCAAAAAAAATTTCCACCTACATTACCTGTATGGCAAGATAGAAATTCTTCTAATCAAGGTACTAAGTTAAATCCATAATGGCTAAAACTAAACAACAATATTTAGAAAAAATAGCTACTCTTCAAGCTACAGGTCAAGGTTATGCTGGACTTGGTCAACAAGAATTAAAACGTAGACAAAGTCAAGCTAAGTATCTTACTAAAAAAGCTGAATCTAAAGCTATTCAATATGAAGGTTATGCTAAAGCTATAGCTAATAGTAGTTATGTAGATATATTTGGTGATGAAAAATGGGCTAGAGAAAAAGCTGCAGGTTATCGTAAAATAGAATCACAATTTGATAAACAATATAGCAAGCTTATGAAAGGTAAAGTTACTGGTCAAAAAGTAAAACTTTATGGTGTTAACTCTAAAGACGCACTAAAAATAGCTAGAAATAAACTAGGTCGCTAAGACTTTTTAATCGTTAAATTCTCTTTTTAAAAAACCTTTAAGTAAATCTCTGTAGGCTTTACTATGTCCACTAGATTGCCTACCATCATATATATCATGGTGCCATTTACATAAGATAGCTACATTATTCATATCAAACTTACGTGACTTACTACCACCCATACCTATACCTTGTATATGTGCTAGCTCTAACCATTTATTATCGTTACAATATGCCCATTCACAGCGTCCTCCAGCCCTTTTAAGAGCTTCTTCACGCATTTGTGACAAGTTATTCATTAGATATTAAAGTACTTTCCTTTTGGTAAATTCCAGGCTTTCATTATATCAGTCCATCTAACTCGTAAGTTTTCTGGTGAACCTTCGTATATTGTATTAGATATCTTCATAAACATTCCTGTTGTACATTTATTATCTTCATAATATATCTTTGATTCATTACATGACATTAGTTTTTCTATGTAATCTAATGTACGTTGTGTTACTTCACCATGGTCAGGTTTACTTGTTGGTCGCATAGCATTGTCTATCAACGTAAAGTTTTCACCTGTAGCTACAGTAATACGTCTAGGACATAACTTAGATTTACGTATAGTATTCATTGAATGAGATAGTGTTATGTCACATGTCAATGTTTCTCTGTCAATACTATAGCTAACCCATATAGGTGTATTATTATCTGTTACTCCTAGTAAACGTTTACCTCCAAATTTATCTAGACTTGCAGCTAATTTTATTTTTTTATTTATCCAACTTCTAAATCGTTGTGTAGATTTATCAGGTGTAATGTGGTATATAGCTTCTTTAGATGCAAATTTAGTTTGCATTATTCCTCCTTTATGCATTATTCTTCCTCCATTTCTGATATCCAATCTTTTATATACATATTTTCTACAACGCTAACAGCGTCATCCCAATCTTCAGCATCAAATCTTACAAGTATTTTATAAGTTTTATTCATTATTCCTCCTCTAATTGTTCTAGATGAAAGTTATAATCTACAACAAATTTATCCATTAAAAACCTAAGCTTTGCCATGTCTGGTGGTACGTTAAACACATCACTACCACATGCCTGGTCAAATTGTTTTGCCCATACTTTCATAAACTTAGGATTGTTAAATATATTTATTTTGTTTATATCAATTTTCTGGGATGCCATTTTCTAACTCCTTTTCTAAATCATCAATACATTCGTCACAATATTTAATTCTTGTAAAATTAGTGAAGTATGCTTTACCACATATATCACATTGTAAGTTACGAATATCATTAATATTTTTTCTTGCATTATTAAATAAACTCATCTATGTGACCCCATACTTTCTCACAGTAATCACAGTAAACTTGGTCAGTTACTACGCATACTTTCTCTAGTTTGTAACCACAACATTTCATTTTTATATCCCTTCCAGCAGTGTTTACTACTGTTCCAATGATGCCATCCATCATTGTAGACTAACCAAGAAGCCACTGCTGTAGATACTTCTTTATTAGTTCTATTACTAATTATACCAAGCTTAGGTTTTAACCAAGCCCATGTATTATCATTGAATTGCCAGAGTCCAACATCTGCAGTACCATTTGTGTTCTCGCCTACTGCATCAGGTATTCCTGAACTTTCACAGTAAATTACATTTAGTGCCTGCAAGATGTCGTCCTCTTGAAAGTACCTTTGTACAAGGTCTGTATGTTCTAACACATATTCGACTTTAGAAGCCACTTCCATACATTCCTTGTACTCCGGTAATGTATCGATTGTAATAAACATAGGTATCATACAACCGACCAATACTTCTATCATTAGCTAATGGTAGCAGCTTTCTTTGTAGGTAATTCAGTACAATAGTAATGAACTAACCCACGTTTCTTACTAGGTAAAGTAGTTATCTTGTAACCTTCCTGCCTAAGATTATGGATAATACCACCGAATCTGTGGCAGTATAATTCTGCTACAAACTCCCAGTTAGATATTGGTTCTTCATCCATGTATCTTGTTAATACATAAGCAACCAATTGTGTTTTACTTTTGATATACGCAGGTATTGCTTCACCTCTAAAGTATTCAGGTATCATTAGATACCCCATTCTTCTGGTATATCACTGTTATCTATCCACCAAGACTTGCGCCACTTGCCTGTATGACCACCGCAAATTGTAGGGTCATTAGTGCTACAAGTAAAGTCTGGACTTTTATCTGACCTTTTACTGTTACGATTGTCATATACCATCTGTTGACAGTAAGGACATTTAAGGTCATCTCTGTATTTATTTTGTTCAGCCATTTGGTTTACTACCTCTCCGACAATACCTTCAGGAGTTTGTGGTCCGTTAGTAATGTCTACTGTTTCTATTCCAGCTGCACTTAGTTTCTCTTGTATTGACATTGTTTCAAACTCTGCTTGAGTAAACTCTGTAGGTAAATCAAGCATTCTTTCAATCATGTCAAGATAAGCTCCGACCTGTTCATCAGACCAGAGTTCTTTACTGGCTGGAAACTTTTTAATTTGTGCATACTGATTTGCAGTACCTATTATTTTATTAACAGTTTCTGTAGATTCGACCCTAGAGGTCATTTCTGCAACAGTTTGTGTAATAAAGTTAAGGTCTTGCATTAGAAAGGTGCTTCTTCTGGCTCATTAATAACGCTATCAGCAATTGCTTTCATACGTTCTAATGTTTCCTTTGAAGGTTTATTTTCTTTCTTACGCATATCTACTTTATGTACTTCGACTTTAGCGTCTTTCTCAGCCATTTCCTGAGTGTAACCATCAGATGCTACTGCTGTAGCTTCTTCTTCTGACTGTACTGAACCAGACCATAGCTCAACGCCTAAACCAAAACGCATACATGCACGTTTAAATGCATCAGATTCTGCGTCTTTAAGATTAGTACCATCATTGAATTTATCATTGCCTAGCTTAAATGTATCGACATCACCGAATCCATCATAACTACCCATGCCTTCAATAGTTATAGTACCTTTAGCACCTACTATTCTTTTCTCTCCGTTATACGTACCGTATACCGGTTCACACTGCCATGTGTATTTAACTCCACTATCCCTTAGTCGTTCGACATAATGTGCGTGTGGCACATAGTCACCGAACTTACCTGCGGGTGCTTTACGAACTATCTCCTGTGGAAATGGGGATAGCAAGTCAACGTTATTAGTCATAACATTCCCTTTCTTTTTTTTTCTTGTCTGTACCGTAAGGAACAGACAGAAAAAATATTATTCTTCTTCTAAGTCTAATAGGTCTTTTAAGTTATGTACTCCTCTAGTAATAGGAACTAACTTAACATCACCTTGTTCATTGCTTAGTATAAAGTATGGCTTATCACCTAAGCCACTGTATTCTATACTAGTCAATGTCCATTTAGACTTGACATTATTATGTGTCATAATTATATTATATATAGTATATTTTTATTTATCACAGTTTTACTAAATATTCTGCTGTAACACCATGGTCAGGTTTTGCGAATAATAGCCATTGACATGGTCTACCCATTGACGCTAATTGTTCTAACGCATATGTGTTATAGCTTTCTGTGCTTCCATTAACCCACAAACGTATGTCATTCACGTACATTGTTGTAGGCGTATGGAAATGTCCTGCAATAGCGTAATCAAAGTCTGGCATAAGACCTCTACTAGCTAATGCTTTCCAACCTAATAGCTTCTTACCAAAGCCATACCATGGAAATCCTGAATGACCACGAACATTATCTCCGTGCCATACAAAAAACTTGCATCCATTACCTATGTCTGCTATACCAAACCAATGATTATCACCTTCAGAGTCTGGTATATTAAAATTAATCCTTTTTTCTTTTTCATAAACCATTGACATTATCTTTCCTAGCATTCTGTCTGCATTGCTATCAGGGTGATAGTCTTTTCTTGCACGTCCGCCAAGGCTGCCATGATTACCAATTACCCATGTAACTTCTACTTCATCAAAATTAGCAAGTAATATGTCAAAGAACTTTGTCAATATCCTAGGTCCATCAACTGTAACTTGATTGTATAAACTTGCATCAATCAAATGTGTTTGACCTGGAAATATAAGCTCACCTTCTACTATATCTCCTGCAGCTAATACGTGACATTTACGTACACTATGTGCATTTCTTTGTATATTTGTCAACTCAACTATCTTATTTGCATATTTAATAACACGTTCTTCAGCTACTTCTGTGTTATAATCTGGCGTTACTTTAGCCAGCTGCACGTCTGATAGTATAGCTACAGCAGTTTCCTCGTCTTTTATTCTTTTCTTACTGACGGGTTTAGGAATAGAAGGTTTATCCCAGGTTCTTAGGTTAGTTGATACTGCTTGATATAGGGCTTCTATTAAATCAGCTTTTTTATTTTTAGCTTTATCTAATTGCCTAAGCAGTTTGAGATTGTCAGCTTTAAGTTCTTGGATTTGTTTAGATTCTGCTTCCAAGAACAATTTGTCTATGTCTTTTTTATTCGACATTATTAGCCAACAAATTAGCGAAGTGATTCCGTATTGCAGTTTCACTTATCTTGACATCAAAATGTTCTTTCAACAATCTTGACACTACGTATGGTTTTATTGTTTTACCAGCCAATACACGTTCTTCACAACCTAGCCAAAATGGTTCGGCTTCTTTTGTGATACGTTTAAATATGGCACTATTCTTTCCTTTTTCTGCTTCTTCAAGCATTTCATCTATATTCATACTTTTCACTCTAGTTTGATATTGTAACTTAGTCAAGGTTATCAAAAAAATAAATAGTCTGTAACACACAGGTTTGAATTATAAAAATATACCAGAATAGAGATATATCTTTCCTATGTGCTACAGACTATCTACTCGTAGCTACGAATCTACTAATCATCAGCTAATAGAACTGACACCTAACTCGATATTTAATTCAAGTATGACTAAATACCGCTTTTACCTCGCAAGTAAGTGCATTCCTTTGCTAGTTACTATGTTGATTGGTTTAGGTGATAACTCCTAGACGTAGCTATCCATAGATTGACTTGAGAATTTAGATTATTCACCTCCTGATTATCTCATCGCTTACTCGATATTTAGCCCGGCATCGCAATCGCACGCTTCCTCGCACCGCAAATGGTGCTTCGTCACTTAGCTCTTGCAAGCCTTTGCTAAATAAAAAAAAATAAGGTAAGCGTAGCAGTGTTCACTATAGGTTGTTGTTGACTATTTGAAGTAAACCCGTTGCAGGTTCTCCCTGCACTCTATTCTGCTACTAAATACAGCTTGACCTATGGAAAGGAAACACAGGCACACTTGCGTGTTACTATATTCCTTACCACTATAGCACTTGATTTAGCTTAAGTGCATATTCCTTTACTTCCTCAATATCCTTGAGGTTAATAATTTTGTTTTTAGTACATATCTTATAACAATCCCTTAGTAAGTTTGCACCTGCAGTGTCACCTGAACCACCAAATACTTTCATATCTGATACCCATATTCTTCTAGCAGGCATAGTGGCTAACCATTCTAATGCTGGTCCGTCAACAACGTTACCACCACCACTATATTTATCTAAGTAATTATCATCTACACGTTTACCATTTTTAGCTATAATGCGTAAATCACCGTTAGATGTATAACCGTTATACATTGCAATATTAACTGCAGGCAATATAGTCATAATTTCTAATATGTCATCGCCATCAAAACGCATTGAACCTGAAGCGTCAATTAATATTGTTCCACCTTTTACATTTTGTTTTTGTTTGAATATCTTTTTATCAATACAATAACGATTAATGTATTTAGGATTATAACCATAATCCATAGGTCTATATGCACGACTACCTTTCAGTCTTGCTTGTAAGTTAATAGTTAATGGTGGTTCATGTATTGTCATTTCACCCCAATAACCTATACCACGACCTGACATGTATGCCATGTCTTCTAATAGCTTTTCACGCATACGTTTTTCTAAATCGTTTACATCACCTGTTTCATTAGATTCAGATTCTTCTTCATCCATACCGGGTGCATTATGTTTCTGCTTTGGTTGTTCATATGGTTCAGGTAATTCTGTAAACATATCTAGTATTTCAGATAAATCTTTTGCTAGTTTTTGTACTTTACGATAACTAGGATTCTGACCTGCTCTACTGTAAGTAATTTTATTAGCAAAATTCTTAATCTGATTAATAGCAAAACTAAGTTCTGCTTTACGCATTGGTGATATGTCATTAGCATTATCTACAACTGCACGTATTATATTAGATATTGCTTGTGCTTGTTTTGTACTTTCGATATATCCATCACGTACATATGATTGACAAGCTATGCCAAATAATATAACATCAGCAATAGATTTATTGTAGATAATATCCATAAATTTCATATTGAACATATCTTCACATTCAATATATTCATCTACGGGTAAATTGTATTTAGCAAGTAAGTAATTAATTCTTACTTCTTCTAATACTTCTACTGCATCTTGTCTAACACCGGGTCTTAGTTTACCCATAGTTTTAGGTGACCATTTAGCATGACCTAACTCGTGTCTACGAATGTATTTGCTGTGATTAATACCACATTTATTACATTCCCTATCCAACGGAACATACATTTTTCTATTAAGATTGTCTGTTCTAGGTGATGGGTCACGGTCGGTAGTTTCGTATACCTCCCATTCTTCATTAGTTACTATCTGTGGATAGGGATATGCTTTATGACCGTACATTAGTCGACCTGACTTAGTTGTATAGCATCAAGTAAATCATCTGCTTTATCTGAAAAGATAAGTTTACCTGCAACATCTATACTAAATCCTTTGTTTTGTAAGTCAAAGAATTCTGACCATGCACGAACTGATACCCTTTCTTCAGGGTCATCAATAAGTGTTGTATCAGTAATAACACTATGCCATTCGTCTGGAAACTTAGCCATAGCTTGTGGATGTATTTTATCGACATATACTTTCACAGGAAATCTATCCTTAAGTGCTAGTGGTAATGATTCAGGTGGACTGTTAGTTGTAGCAACAACCTGAAAACCTTCTGCAGGTCTTACAGTTTCCTTATCATCATTATTTAACGTCAACATAGCAATGTCTTGGTCATCCAATATGGCATGCAAAAATGTCATTGCATCAGGTGAAGCGTGGTCTATCTCATTGATAACCAATCTACCACCATTACGCCATGCTTGTATAGCTATACCATCATGCCATTGAAAACCACCATCTGAACTTGGCTTATAAAAGCCTTCTAAGTTAGCAGAAGCAGTATCTTCTGTCATAGTAACTTGGTATACGTTTGGTTCACCATTCATATCCAATGGTGGGTTTTGTTTTACTGCGCTGTATGTTTTACCTGTGCCGGGTGGACCATATAATAATATACGTCTAGACTTACCCAATACAGCATTGAGTAATTTCCAGCAATCGATTGTTTTTTCCATTATTCTTCTTCCTGTTCTATAGTTACGAACCGACAATATATATCTATTACATCATCAGTTCTATTTTTCCTTTGTGCAACTTCGAACTTACCTTTGTTAGATAAATGTTCTATGTTGCGTTGAGTCATTGACTCAATATTTTGTTTGATACCACTAATCCATTTATGTTTCTGTCCTATTAAGAACCATACATTTGGATTTGCTAATAAGTGTTTAACTACGTCATCAGTCAACAATGACGGTTTTTTACCTTTAGCACTATTGTTTGGATTAGGTGGATTCTGTTGAATTACCATCTTCAAATCCTTTCAGGTATTTTTCTACTTGGTCTGCTGTAGTTGATATATGGTTATCAATATTGTTAGCCGTAATATCAAACAGCATATTTTCATCATTTGCTAAATGACATTGAATAGATGTGGGTTCTATTAGTTGCCATTCAGTAAATAAATTTGTTTCTATTAGTTTGCGTTGTATATTTAGTACATCTTCTTTAGTATTAATTACTTCATCATCTAACATAGATACATAATCAGTCATCTTATTAGCACGTTCTATAGCAATTATTTTTAAAGCATTCTGTATAGCTGTTATATTATCAATAGCTTGTATATCTACTTTCCATACTTCGCCACTATCCCAACCAAATTTATCTTCATGACTATCGTTTTGTAAATAAGCGACTGTCACAATATAATTTTGCGTATTTGGTTTATGTGCATGTATATGTTTGAACTCTAAGTCATCCATAGTTTATCCCTTCTCGTTTAATAGTGAATACTTATTCCCTATCCAAAAAAAAACACTTTCTTTCGGACGGGCAAATGAACGAACGAAAGAAAGTATAGTATCGATACTAGTTGGGCTACAAGAACTATACCTTCTTTCTATTCGTTTGCGTTTCAATGGTTATGCATTGAATGGTGATTTAACATAAATTGTTGGTTTATGTCCTATCAGTTTTGAATAATCGTTTGTGTTACTAACCATATCATCTATTATTTTAATTGCTTCATCTTGGTCAATGTCGCTTTCAAAATAAAAATCAACAGTCAAACTATTTTCATCTACTTTGCTGTCTTCGTCAACATATTCATATACACTCATAATTCTTTAACTCCTGATATATCTATATTCATTTGTTTTGGAATGTTAGATAAATGTTGTTCAGCCATTTGTATTGCCATATCTTCGCTAGATGCGTTATATGTACGTTCACCAATAAAATATATTTTATATTTATTCATCTTTGTCACGTTCTTTACGCATAGCTTCTATGTCAATACCTGCAATAGTGCTTATCAAAGTAGTATTATCTGTAATTCTTTTATCTAATAATTGTAAAGCTTCAGATATTACTTTCAATGCCTCAGCTAATTTTTCAATTTGTTGTTCTTCTACCATAGTTTCCTTTCTAGTCAAATGACATATCATTTAAAGAATCAAACATTTTGTGAGTTTCTTCAATGCTATTATTTAAGTAATCTTCATCCCATGGATAATGTGTAGTACCGTCACCGTTACCTAATTCAATATCCCATGTATTAACTATAGTTAAATTAAACATATTTGCTATATGATTTAATAAGAAAAATGGTTCTGACCATGCACTTTCAAATCTAAAATGTAATTCTCTATTACCTTTTGTTATTACATCAGAGATTAATTCAGTTGAACAGTCACCCCATTTAGTACCCCAATGACGATATTGCCATTCAATAGGTTTATAAGTACCATATTCTTTTTTAAGTTTATCTTTAACCATGTCAAGTACGGGTCTTATACCGTCTTCATCTGAATACCATACGTCTGTACGTACTTCATCAATAGTCATTGCACCTTCGTGCATATTTTTATACTCGTCCGGCATTGGCATACAATTCGTAAAATTGTATATAACTTCTTCTTTGTCATAATCAGTAATAGTGTTCATAAATGCTTTGACATCATCAACACTACCTGTTATTTCACAACTGTTATAAGTCCAATTAGGCATTATTCCTCCTCATATTCTTTAATTGCTTTATCCATTATTCTTACACCTTCGTAAAAGGTTGCTTGTTGTTCGGGTGTCATCAACTCTATAGCATATGCAATATCTATTCGTTGTTTTTTAATAATACGCATTAAATTATCTACTTGACTCATTATTTTTCTTCTCCTTTAAATAACCATACAAGTATTGCTATAGCAGTAAACATTAAACCTAATGTAAACCACTTAGCACTAATAGTCATATAACCTAATACATCCATTATTCCTCCTCTTTAACAAGTTCATTTAAACCCATCATAAATACTTTGATTGCATCAGGTACTTCCGGGTCATTATTTACATGTTCAGTAAAACCTTCTCTTACTTCATCTATAGCCAACAATTGCGAAATAGCTTTAGTTTGAAATCTAGGATTTTTAGCACCTAATTCTTCCATAACCATTAATTGCATTCTACCTAAAGCCTCTAAACGCAAATTTATGTCTTTTATAGCTTGTTTTACATCCATTATTCCTCCTCAAATAATAATTTCTTCCATTCTGAATGTGTAACTCCTGTCATTGCTATACGTAAACCACGTAACAATTCCATTAAATCACCTGCATAAATAGTTTCTAATGTATCAGCAGGTTTTGTGTCAGATTCAAATGTCACATCAAATGCGTCTAACCACGTATGTATAATTTTTACTGACATATTGTCACCTACATAGTTTTTAAACGCAAATGTAATACCTCCACGTTGGTATTCTTCACCTTCGGGATGTTCAGTTACATCAACATTGTTATAATCGAAATTAACTTCTTCTGCATATGCTTTAATCGCATCTGCACTATCAGTATACATTCTCATTCTTCCTCCTTTATAGTTGAATTTATAGCTTTAGTTATTTGATATTCTACTGCTTCGTTAAGCATTCTAGCGAATACTTGTATGTCTTTAACTGCTGCAGTTTCGGGCGCACCCCAAAACTTTAAATCGTTAAGAGTCCATACAATAACTGTTTTTAATTGATGTTCAGTTAAACTATCAAGTTTATCTTGTATCGTCATCGTTTGATATTCCTTCCTAATTCCATAATCCAAAAAAAAGCTGTGCAAGCAGATGAACTACCTGCACAACTTCTATACGTATACAAGGGTTAGTTATGATAAACTATCCATTGTTACTTCCTCTACCTCAGTATCAGTATTGGTATCACTGACTGCGGTATCAGAAGATTCACCTTTCTTAGCTTTGTAAGTTGGTGATTGCCTGTGTAAAGCACGTACCTCATCTTTATCAAGATAAAGTGGGATTTGTTCTAACTTACCGTCAATGTAAGTAGAAATCCATAGTCGCTTATTCCATGGCAATGGTTTACCTGTTATACCACAAATCGGTAACTCATAATTACCTGTATCTGCAGTTGTGTTTTCTGTATTTTCCATAGTTTCCTTCCTATTAGAATGCTAGTTCTTCTTCAGTTACTGTATCCATACCTAAAAACTCAAGGTCTTTATCAATATCAACAGCACACTGTTCTTCTCTATTATCAACAACAGATTGTTTGATTATTCGCATAATCTGTTCTGCTTTATACTTATCGTCTACAAAAGCTATAACTTTATTAATAGCCTCCAATAAACTACTGTCTACAAATTTAGACATAATTAATTACCTCCATTTTTTTTTATAGATTGCGAAAGCAAGATAGAAAAAAAAAGACTAAACATAGTCTGCTTCTATCTCACTTAATATACGTTCTTCGCATAAGTCGCAATGTATAAACTTGTTATTAAATTTACCTATTAAATCTTGTTCGATAAGTGTTCGATAACTATCCTCATCTTTGTCATCACCTAACCAATCAAAATAATATCTAATAGTTTTTCCCGTTGTACATTCACAATCTGTTACTACTATCACACTGCCACTTCTATTAAAATGTGGCATATATTCCATATTTTGATTAGGGCTACCTGAATGCAAAAAGAAATATCTAGGTCCTTTGAAATTGTCGTCCATTATTACCTTCCTGTTAGTCAATTTTTTATATAAGGCGAACTGTGGCTAGAAAGGGGATACTAGCCACTTAGCTCTATAGACTAAACTGTTGTTGTTTGTGTTCAGCTTGTTCTGCTTCCTTACTAACAGCAACATCAGTTCGCTTCCTTCCTACTGTGTGGTATTTCCAAATCTGATTGGCTTCGCCTAGTTCAAAAACTTTTACACCGCAGGAATTGTGTAAATAGAGTGGATACCATTTACCTTTAGAGTTGTGCCAATATCTTCTAGACATGTCAACTTCTTGTTCACAGTATCCGCATAGTATAGTTTTCATTTATTTCCTTTCTTATCTATAATTCTCCAAAAATATTTATATACATATCTATAATACATATATTCTGTCCATTTAATTTCTAAAAAGTTTTTTCTAATATTATTTAAATCTTTATATTTGTTATATAAATAACTCCAGTTAATAGTTTTAAATCTTTTACCTTCATAACATCTACAAACAAATAACTTTTTATCTGTTTTACCACACCATATACATTCATTACTCATATATACTCCCTTTTTTTTATTACGGTTGCGTAAGCAGACGGAAGAAAAAAATACAATATTATCTCTCGTTTGATATTTAGTACCTGATACAAAGTTATAAAAAAAACTGCGGGCTAACTTAATAACCCACAGTTTAATTAATTGTTTGTTAAGCAGTAGCTAAAGCTTTAATTGCTTTCTTACCACAAGGTGGACAAACAGACCAATACACAAACGGCTCAATAGCTACATATTCGCCACTTTGAGTTTTAATCTCTCTGTGTTCACGATAGTTGAAACCCTTTTTATGAGTTTGCTTACATCCATTGCAGACATAAGTTTTACTATCTGTTTGTGTAGTAGGTTCGGTAGTTTGAGAAGTTCCCGCTTCATCAATTGTTGCCAACTGTATCTCCTTTATAGATTAAACAACCCATTAATTTTTTTTATGGATTGCGAATGCAAGACGGAAAAAAGATTACAAACTACAGAACCTACAGTAAGTTATATAT
>Ga0208162_1000991_pt1 | contig 15342 bp, 30 predicted proteins | sample CB_VirMetaG_4_FD_184539 | JGI IMG/M metagenome (GOLD analysis project Ga0208162, IMG submission 184539) | Freshwater to marine saline gradient viral communities from Chesapeake Bay - CB_1508_1M Viral MetaG (SPAdes) (version 4) | ecosystem: Environmental > Aquatic > Marine > Coastal | place: USA... | reverse complement strand
GATCTTATTGAGTTTTGCTCTGTACTTCTTGGCCTTTTCGCCCTTCCCGTACTTAGCGTACTCTTTCTTGTAGTCTCTCTTGTTGAGCTTCATGGTACAAATATAATAAATTGTTGGGGCGGTGGGACTTGAACCCACGACTTCCTGTGTATAAGACAGACGCTCTAACCAACTGAACTACGCCCCAGTGTGATTGCCCTATTATGCGTAGAGGGCCGCCTGACGAAAAAAGAAGCTTAATCCTCGAACTCGTCGTTCCAGGACTCCTCCCAGAACCTAAAATCTTGTTTATTCATTTGATACACGATTCCTTGCCAATCACTTAGAGAATCTTTCAGCGAAACCTCCGCTATAGTCTTTTTGTTCTCCGATTTCTCCATTGTCTCTTAGGTCTTTGATCATTTGTTCTAGTCTCTGTCTTTCAACGAGGAGCTCCTTGCAGTCCGTAGCTGTCTGCTTGATGGACTGAAGCTCAGCCTTACGAGCGCTTCCGTTGATATCTGGATCGACTGGCTTTTTCACCTCGTCGATCATGTTGTTGATGGCGACCTCCATGCTTTTCATGAGCCGCTCTGCAGCCTCAATCGTCGTAAACTTCCGCATAGAGCAAGTCTTGTACACGGGTTCTGTAGTATTCCTTTCCGTCGATGGTAATCCTGTAGTCTCTGTTTTCCTTGAAACCGACTACATCACCGACGCTTACACCGATCTCTTCGAGCTCTTCGGAGTCAAAGGCCACTCTTCCTTTAGTCGGTAGCTTTTCTTTCAACTGCACTACGTCTATGACGTCGGACTTAAGGTCATCGTCTTCTTCCACTGGCTCTAGAAGGCTCCACCCAAACAGCGGACGAATCTTCCCATCCTTCTTGCTCTTGTAAGCAATAGCTTGGTTGTTAATAGCCTCCTTGCTGCACTTAACGATGTAGTGGTTATCCATGCCTGTAAGAACCTGGCCCCCCTGCATTACTACAAGGTGATGGAAATAGAGCGTATCCCCAGGCTCTACGCCAGAGTCTATTTTAAACGGGGCAGCAACAACTGGGCCCTCAGTCACTCTGTTCTCAAACTCACCGTTATCGTTGAATCGGTGGTCAATGTGCAGCTCAAGTCCGCTTTTAAGCGTAAGCTTGTCGTTGATGAGCTTATCAAGCTCAACAACAAAGTAATTATACGTTCGCATCAATTAAAAGTTCAAATCGTACTCTATGAGGCAGGGCATGTCGTCTACTGACTTCCACAGCACCTGACCGTCATCTGTCTGCAAATATACGAGATATCTCTTCTTATTGAACCTAAACAGGTGTTCTTCGTCCATTACGATAGCGCTAACGTTACCGCTTCCTGCACGCATCCCTACATAATAAGCCATCGCATCCTTCGGGTCTCTCCCGATTACGATCTTTCTAATAACTCCTTCCATTTTAGTTTAGTGATATACCCATGCTGTTCAGGAGGTCTTCAAAGTCATCCCCTCGACTAATATCCTCCTGTTCCTTCCAGGTATCTTTAATAAAATCAATCATAGTGTCAAGCTCCTCTCTGTTCTCTATAGAGTACCCGTACATGGCCTTCATGGTCGAGGTGTTATCATCTATTGGTTCGAGGATTCCAGTAACAAAGATAGAAAGCAATCTATCTCTCATCTCGTATTCATCAATCAGCAGATCAATTTCAAACAATTTTTGCTGCAGTTTGATCAAAAAATCGTCGTCTTTCATATCTTGTGCTTTTAAAAGTTTCGATGCCGAGAAGCAAAGTTCCAAAAAAACGGATGTTCCGCGACTTCAGTCTGCAAGATAAGAAGTATATTAAAAGGAACAACCTAAAGAGACTCAAGCAGATACGCCATAAGGTACAAAAGGAGTGGGAGGTTTCTTTCGCAGACCTTGAGTTTCTGCTCTGGGGGTATGATCTACAGTTCTTTACTATAGACTATGCGTCTAAAGATCTAGACTACAACAAGACGAATCTATCGAACCGCATCATCTACCCGCTTCAGGCTAAGGGATTGCTCTATAAACACTTCGATAAGCTCACCCCGTCTCAGACCATGGAAGATCATTTGTTTCGTGACGAAACGAAGTATAATTACAGAGTCAGGTACGCACTAACGCAAAAAGCCCGCTTGTTAGTGCAGGCTTTTTACAGAGAGCTCGAAGCGTGATTAAAGAAGTTGAAGAAGATCTGTCTGTAGGCAAGCAAAGTTTTCGACATACCCACCGTCGTTTGAAACCTTAGACTTGAAATAAGCCAAGATATCCCCTTCTTTCGTAAAAAGAGCAGCGTTCAGGTTTGACGACGTAATTACGGAGTTCGATAGCGATAGCATTATACTTCTTCTTCAGTTGGTTCGGGGAAATATTCTGGATGGAGTTCTTTGCAGGTAGAAACCCACTCTGCGATAGCGCTAGAAGAACCGAAGACGTGAACCCCCATAGGGGCGCACCACACCATCTGAGCATCCCAGTCTGGATTAGGCTCACCGTTCCACAGCACGTCTACGTGGTAGCTGTCTGACAGCACTGGTGGTGTAAGCTCGTTACCTTCTTCGTCGTACGTACCTTTAGTCGTCACGATGTGGCCGAGACGCACGATAGAGTGCGAATGTGTAGCGTTACCTTCGTCGTCAAGACCGAGGGCGTTGATCTTCGTGGTGGCAGCACCTTGGCTACCGAACTCGTATTTGCGAAATTTTCTCATGATTTCTTACAGATTATTCTACTAAAGCCTTACACTCAGAGTCACTTAGTGCTGAATCAAATATTTTTATGTTGTTTACATACGTGCCCGTCTGCTTAAACTGGAACTCATCTAGGTCTCTGGCTGTGGTCATAGCTGTACCGCTTGTTTTAGTTGGCGTTCCTGAATTGTTGTGGAATAAGTCAAAGGCTGTGCCGTCAATCCTCAACACCCACTTTTTTGTTGAGCTAGTGTGAAAAGTGCTTATGGGGTACTGAGTGTCAATATTATTATAAACTCTAACCTTATCTGTGCTCCCATGCCATCTAGCCGTAAACGAAAGTGTGCCTGAAGAGTTGAACATCGAAAAAGCAATGGTATTGTCCACTGGATTATTTGTCAAATCAAAGTCAAACAAGATTGTGTGGGAGTTGCCTATCTGAATATCATCGAAATTATTGCAAATATCAGATGGCCTCGTGTCTGAAACCCCGTAAGTAGGGATATACGAAGTAGCGAAGCTATTTTCTTCAAACTGCCAACCCCACGTCTCAATAGAGGTGGTGTCAGAGCCGTTTCGTCTATCGATGTCTATCTCAAAGTCAAGCTGAGTTCCATCCGTTGTAAACGTAAATCCAATACGCCACCAGCCATTGCCATAATCTTCAAGTATAGTGTTTGAGGTTGACCCGTTATCGCCGTAGGAAGTACTTGCTAAAGATGAACCAGTCCATTCGTAACCTTTGCGGAACAAAGTGCCTGCATCAACCCTAGCCGCAATAGTTGTCACTCCAACATCTACTATATCAATGTTTTTTACAAACCCAGATACCGTATATGTTGTTGCGTTACTGACGGCTAAGTCGTCTGAAACAATAATCCTGTCGTTTTCTGATACCCCATTCTTCTGTACCTTCAAAGAAGACGTTGTACCATCTGGTGCCACACCGTAGTTCAAAGTTCTAGTAACGGCTCCAGTAGCCTCTGGTATTCCTTCGCTAAGCGAAACAAGGTTCGTCGTCGAAGGCTCAATTAACAGCTGAGCACTACCGTTTTTATAGTCGATACGTGGGAGGTTGTCAAGGACACCAGCACTAGCTGTGGAGCTATCAGTCTCGATGTAGTCAGTAGCCACCAACCCGTATTCAAGCTGAGGGTTCTGTACAAAAATGTGCTCAGGGGTGGAGTGAGTGTTAGGCAATAGGCTTCCGTCACTCTCAGCGAGATAGATATAACAAGCGTCAAAAGCACTACCAGCAATTCTTGTTATGGAGCAACGATAAAATCCGTTGCCTGCGCTTTCTATCTGACCAAAAACACTTGCACCAGAATCAGTGCCAACAACTCCGTTTTCAAGGTCAAAATAAACATTACCTGTATTATTCAAATTTAAACGAACCCAGTTTGTAGTGCCAGCTTTTAGGTATACAGAAAAAGTAGCCACCTTAGAGGTGAGTGGCGTTATGGCTGCATTGTGTGTCTCTTGCTGATTAAGGTTGTTGTAAGACGTAAGAACTGTAGATTCAAGTTTCCAAGCGTTATTAGTACCATCATATCCAGCATAGCCAGATGTAGCAGTAGAGTTGTTCTTTACCCAGCCACCTGAAGCACCTGCGATAGAGAAATCACCTGAATTAAGTAGCACGTTCTCTCTGTACTTCTCAATCAACCCGTCTTTGTTTACTCTCGTAGCAGCGATGTCTCCTGCGCGAGAGAAGTAAAAATCACGAGAAATGTACTTACCAGAAGTGTCCCCTACGGCGTATCCGAGCAAGTTTCTGCCACCAACGCCATCGTTCTTTGCCGCCCAGTTACCTCCACCAAGCTCTATTCGTGCGTTACTCATAAATTGTGTAGTTTAATGCTGATGCCATGACGTTAAATGATCTGTAGCTCGTAGCTCCAGTAAGGATCTCTGAGTCGTTGTTAGACAGAGCTGTTGTAAACAATATTGCTTGGGATACTTCGTGACCGCTTTGAAGTGCAGCGCCAGTTCTATACAGGTTCATTTTACCAAAGTGATCCTGAGCAGTAATTGTTTTTGTATCGTGAAGCTCACCGTTTATGAAGACGTCCATCGTAGTATCATCCATCCTAGCCAGAACCTTGAACGAATCGCCTATGTTTAGAGCTTTAGTTGCTGAATTTGTAGAGGTCCCGCTAACTCTATGTTGAACGGTCAAATTATATGCAGAGCTAGTGTTACCAGCACCATAAATAAGAAACCTGTTGTTATCGTCAGTTTTTAGCTGAAAGAAGCTTAGCTGACCAATGTTTGGCGCAAGGTGCTTCCCCTCAAAGAATACAGAGCACGTAGTACCCATCGTAATCCCATGCTGTAGCTCTCCTGTTACATCTTGATCCCTCGTAACGGTAGCAGCAGCACCGTAGTTAGGAATGTAAGAGGTGACGAAGCTGCTTTTTTCCTGTTGTGCCCCCCACACCAAAATCTCGTCGGTATAGGTGTCGAGGTTAAGATAGAAGCGGCCATTTGCCGATGTAGCTGTGCCCGTAACATCAATACGCTTCCACCCGTCAGCTGCGGACAAAGAAAAGGCCGTGCCGACGTTCTCAACATCACGAAGCCGAACATCTCCCGTTCCCGAAACCCTCTTGACATAGATACTGTTTGTCACTACATCACCGCTAACAATAGTATTAAGAGCGGCGAGTTGGTTACTACCCGCTGTGCCTTGAATCTTATATGCCACTGACCCGCCATCTGGAGTTGTTTCCGAAACCTGCGTGACTGTTATATCGCGAGTAGCTGAAGTATCTATCCAGCTTGTGTGGTCAAAGTACTCACTTTGCTCAATAAGGTTCGTACTTGCAGGTTCCATCAACAGAGCTGGGCATCCACCACCAGTATAGTCAAAGCGTGGTTCGTCTTCGAGCAAACCAGCAGTAGCTGTAGAAGAGCCTGTTTCGATGTAGTCTGTGGCCACTAACCCGTACTCAAGCTGTGCGTCTTGAATAGTGACGTTACCAAGCACTTGAGTCCCAGCATTATCTGTTACATAAAAACGAGGAGAGATTGTGGTTGTGTCAAAAGTCATAGAGCATCTCCACCAATCATCTCCGACAGCCTCAATAGATGAATCAATGTAATTACCGCCATACCCTTCTACTTCTCCAGTATTCAAATCAAACCATGTCCAAGTGTTAACGGTTCCGTATATGTATAACCGTATACCGTATGTAGAATTTTTCTTGAAGTACGCGCTCAATGTTTGAACGCCGCTGTATGATCTTGCTTGACCCAGCGGGCCAGTGGTAATGTTGTTGCTGATGAGCCATGCGTCAGAACTTCCGTCGTAGCCTGTCTGACCTCCTGTGAGTGTCCCACTGAAAGTCCACGGAGACGTATCAAACTGGTTGGACTGGAGGAGAAGGTTCTCCCTCCCCTTCTCAATATACCCGTCCTTCCCGACACGTGTAGCTGTAAGGTTAGTACCTCTAGTGAAAGTGAAGTCGGCTGGTATTGATTCTACCTCTACGATAGAGACATCGTCGATCTTACCTCTAAAGGTGCTGTTTGCAGTAAACTTGATAGCGTCTGTGTCGCTACCAGCAGTAGCGTACTCAGTGTACGTCCCGTCAGCGCTAGCTGTACCAGCAGCCGTACCTCTAACAAACGCAGACAAAGTCCCTGCCGTATAGTTAGATACAGTGTACTGAAGCTTGTAAGGTCTACCTTCCGCAAGGTTTGCGTAAGTAGTGGTCTGAACTAAGTCGATGCTGCTTATCTGAGCGCCAGTAGTACTAGCCTTCCCGTCTTCAATAGTCCATCCAGCAGCAGCAACCCAGTTTGTAGCGCTATCAAATGTACCGTTATCTACTAAGTTTTTAGTAGTAACTCTGCCAGTAGGCTTCAGATTGTAAATCTTCCCGTCCTTACCAGCTGCCCCTCCAGCTAAGAATACTAATGATGCGTCATCGTAAAAGCTCATGCGTTAAAGTCCTTTGCCGAAGATCACTTCGTAGTAAGTTTTTCCGTTATCGTCTCTGCAAGCCCTGAGGCACCTCTTACGATTAACCCCATCATAAACATAAGAGACGTGCACCCAATCAGGATTATCGTCATCACCAAACTCCCAAATGAGCTGATCAAAGTCCACATTCTCTTTAATCCAGTTGAAGACCTGAGAGTTTGTACAACCTCCGTATACGTCTGCATCGAGATCGAGTGCTCTTCCCTCCACATGCTGACTGCGCGTGCTCCCACCGATAGCAGTGTTGAGCTCACCTGACCTATAGCCTGACGACACGTAGATAGGGCAGCCAAAAGCTTCTCTAAGAGGCTGGAAGATGTTGATTGCAATTTGGCGTAGATTTTCTGTAGTCCACTCATCGGGTGTATTATCTATGCCGAGTCGCTTCGCGGTAGTGCTCTTCGTTACTTCGGCGAGAGTTAAATTTTTTGACAGATTCATTGTTGAGTCGTCTTTTTTCGTTCTCTATAGAAGAGACTTTTTTCTTCTTCCTTTTATTGAAGTACTTATCTTTCAAGCTTCAGGAGTCTCACCTTAGCGTTCGGCACAACCATGCCTTGCTTAGCGATACCGAGAAGACCAGGCAGCGCCTGAATAGCCGTCTGACCCACAGGAGATCCCATGAAGTTGGCAAGCCCACCTCCTTGTTGAGTCGGTTGCGCTCCTGCAGGTGGGATGACATTCTGCAAGACATTACCTGCCATGTTTACTGCCTTTCCGCCTGGGGTGAGACCGCCTACCATGCTAGCGACCTTTCCAGCTTTTTGAAGGAATGGGTTTTGTGATCTCTGAGCAAGCTGACCCAATCCAGCAGCAAGGGCCCCGCCAGCGAAGTAATCAACAGTACCCCCGTTTCTCATCACCTTACCTCCGTATCCTTGCTTCTTGAGCTTTACGCCTCTCATCTTGAGGACGTCTGCGTAGGTGAACTTACCGTCCCCTGTTACGTCTTTCATTGCTTTTGCCATTTTATGATGCTATAAAGACCTCTACTGAGATCGCGTTAACTCCTGGGTCCACCAAGAGGGATTCTAAGTTGTGGAGAGCCGTTACAATGGTTGCGTTGGTGTCATCCACGGCGATACCGTCGGACGGAGTCCCCATGATAAACGATCTACCTGCTGCAACCAGCACGGTGGCAGATTCGTCAGCAGCAGAATCATCCTCGCCAGCATCAATCTGCAAAGAGAGGTTGATAGAGTTGCTAGCGTCGAGGTTAGTCACTCTGATGTACTTTACATCCTCGACGTCCAACGCCCCGTCCGCCACGCTAGTGTCGCTACGGAACGTTGCTACAGTCGTATCGACATTCGCTGGGCATGATACGATGCGGTGGAACACCTCGGTAACGGATGTGACCTCCAGAGTATTCTCAGATCCTCTGTCCTTACCGTTGAGGTTGACCGATTCGGTTATTTTTACTTGGAGAGTTGCCATTATCTAATTCCGTATTTCTTCTTAATCATATCTCTCAGCTTATTCACAGACGGGGTCTTGCCACCCATAGCGTTTTCTACTCTGGGCCCGACTTGGTTTCTAAGCGGTACAAACGACTGATCCGCTCTATTTGGTGGATTCTGCTGCATTCTGATGAGCATATCGAGAGGGAACTCTGGGAGCTCTCTAAACATCGGAACTCTGTACTCGTCGGATTGAGTAGCACGCGGTCCCCCTGTCGCAACTGGAGCACCAGCTGGCATCATACGTCCTCTTCTTTCAAGCGATGGGAGCAAGTCCATGGCTGCATTGAAATCACGAGTATCGCCTGGGAAGTTCTCCTCTCCTACAGGGATGTCTTGCAGCCCAAGCTCTTCACCAGCAAAGCGTGGGTCACGGATCTCTACTCTTCTAGAGAGCGGATTATTCGGGGAGGTAAGTCTTGGGCGTACACCGAGCTCCTCAAGACCTGATCCAGAGAGAATCTCTTCTGGGGCAGTCATTCTAGGGCCAGCACCCTCTGGAAGAGCTTCCATGGCTCTATCTAGATCTCTGCCAGCGAGCGCTGAAGCAAGATCAAACGGTCTCTCATCAGACCCAACTGGACGAATCTCATCCATAGCGGGTCCAGCAACAAGCTCATCAATCGATCTACCAGCACCCTGAAGCCCTCTTTCTCCTAGCTCACTGGCAAGTCTTGCTTGACGAGCTCTCATAGGAGCCATCTTCTCGTCAAACCGCTCTTCTTTCTCTTCAATGTCTTGAATACCACCAGCAAGCGCAAGAGCATCTTCAGCGCCTTCAGTCAATTCTTTTTCTCTTCTTGCTTTCTCTAATTTAAGTCTATCTGCGTAAGCATCAGCTGCATTAGGTCCATCAACAACAACCTCTTCCGATGCTTTCTTGGTCTCATCAGGCTTGTTCTCATCACCAGTGGCCTCACCTCTGTCAAGAAAATCACGGAGACGGTCCATCCCCCCTCCAAGAGCTTCCTGAACCCCTGGGATAGTCAAAGCCCCTCCCAAAGCCGCGAGAGCCCCACCTACAATCGGTGCCCTTCCTCGTCTTGCATCTCTAAATGCTGCTTCTTGTTCTAGGAGTTCTTTTTTCTCTCTAGATGTAAGCTGTCCCTTACGCGCTTGCTTCCTGAGGTTTCTGCGGAGGGCTCTGCTGCGATAGTCTCTGTCTTTTATTGCCATGAGGCAAATATAACTACTTATTTTTAAAGTATTCTACCTGACGCAACCGCCTCGTAGCCGCCAGTCTGCTGCTATAAGGCCCCCCAAGATTCTTGCCCTTCTTGGAGATCACGTAATACCCGTCTTTCTTTTTGAGTATCATAAGTAGTTGAGTTATATGTACAGCTATCCTGTATTTAACAGTATTATTTCCGATCTAGACCTCTAAATGTCTTCTTGTGTACACACAAAAACCCATTGAGAACCGCCTTATCTTGTTTTTCTTGGATAGCAAAGGTATAACAGAATTTTTTAAAAGTCAATAGTTGAGTAAAACTTTATGTAGAACCGCTTAAACGCTTAAATATGAGTTAGTTAGGATGTTTTGGGTATGAATGTTTTGGCAGATCTGGAAAATTTTGGGAGAAATGTTTAGGGTGGGGATAATATGTATCTTGAGAGGACGTCGACCTCACAGAAAACTCGTTTTCTGAACCCCCCTCCCCTCAGCAAAGCTACGCTTTGGGGTCAGATTTTTGACGTAACTGCCTCCTGTACAGGTCTTTAGACCTGTAGCGTTAAAGCTACGCTTTAAAGTCAATCGGCGGTAAAGGGTAAGCGGCTTGTTCCTATGCATAATGCGTTGACAATCACCCCCTTTGCTCCAACCTCTTGGAGTATTACTCCAACTTGACTGCTCTCTCTCCTCGACTTTTCTGTTGACAATTCTAATATCTATGGCTATTAGCAATACAAATTCTAACAGCAAAATCCATTGGCGGAGCGGCGCGCTGCGTCAGTAGCACACATAGCCAACTTGTTGGCTTCCTGTCACTACCGAGGTTTGGCTGAAAGTATTACTTTATCTTTAGATAAAGGAATAAGATGGTGGTGAAGTAGAGATGTAGTAAGAAAGAGAAGGAAGTCTATGACTTCTCTTCCTTACTACTATCTCCTAATCGGTTTCGAGGAGTCAACCGATAGGTCAAACTTCAAATTCATCTTCGATGAAAAACTTCAATTTCTCTGACTGCCGCAAAGCGGCAAACCAAGCCATCTTTCGTCCAACTGCTTCCCGCAAAGCAGAAGCTGTAAAGCTTCTCCTTGAAGCTGTAAGCTTCATCGAAGGTCTCGAAGAGACCAAAGAAACGAAGCCGAAGGCTTCGAAAAAGCGTCGTCGTAAGACGACGAAGAAAGCAACTCCAACCCAAAGGGTTGCTGACCGCCAAGAAAAGGCTTTCCATGGGAAAGCTGACAGCCCTGTGAAGCCTTCTCCGAAGGCTAAGACAGCTTCGGTAGAAGCTGCTAAAGCATCTCTGAAAGAGATGGATGAGAAGCGGTCTTTGGCTAAAGCCAAGAAGCTGGAAGCCAAGAGAGTGGCTTCAGGTGTTCAACCAAAGGTTGAAGACGACTCTCGGATTGCTTCCTTGGAAGCAAAGATTGAGGCTTTGACAGCTTGCCTTGCGGTTGCGATGGAATCTACGATTCCCTCTTCAGCTAACGAAGTTAGCTTGGACGAACTCCCTTTCGAACTCTAACCCTTCTAGAGTATCTTGTAATACACACTCTCTTCATTTATGAAGAGTGTGTATTACTTAGATACCTCTTAACTCGACTTTTTTCAAACTTCAATTCAACCCATCATGCAGAACTTTGCAGACATCCGCCGTCAGCTTATTGCTGACCTCCTCGACAGCCACCTCTCCTTCGACGCAGTGCGTGCCACGACTGAGTGGGAGGAACTCACCTGCCTTGAGCAAATGACCTTGGAGGACTTGGTTGAGATGTAATCTCAAACCAAGGCACACTGACGAGGCTTGATTAGCCGAAACACCCCAAGGGGGTGTCTGTGTCAAAGCAAACGTAGCTTTGAGGGGCGTAGCCCGCAAGGTGTGATGGTGTAACAGGATAGCACACCACTATGTGGAGGTGCGGGTTCGAATCCCGCCACATCTAAAATTTGTCAAACTTCAATTCATCAAAGATGAAAATCGAATCTCTTTACTTCCTCATCCAAAGCGGTGAGGGCTTCAGCGTCCGCCCCGACGGATACATCACCTATGTAGGCGACGGCTATGCCGTTGGTGGTGTGAAGGGCGGCAAGGTCTTCACGTTGGCGAACGAAATCCTTTCGTTCAATACGTTCTCCACTCAAATGGCTCGGCTTGCGATGTACTCACCCGACGCGTCACAAGTGATTGGCGGATGGGTGGACGACGATGGAATCGTCTACCTTGAGGTCTCTGACATCATCAAGTCAAAGTCGGTTGCTCTCGAACTTGCGGAAGCGCGTGGTGAGAAAGCCATCTATGACTTTGCTAACGCAAAATCGATCGATTTATGAACATCTACACCGCCTACTTCTACTATGGTAGAGACCGAGACGATTGGACATCACGCCAATTCGCGGCTCACGACCTGACGAGCGCACTCGAAAAAGGTGCGGCCATGACACCCTATGGATACACGTTTTGGAAAGTGGAACACACTGACCCTCAACAAGATAGACAACTTTCATTCAACAAATACTTAAACAATGGGAAATAAACTCAAGCAACGCACGAACTTCGCGTTCCTCGCCTTCCTTGCGTGGATGGCATTCCTCGCTCTGATTGCAGTAACTAACTAAAAATCAGCAACTTACTATGCACAACTTCAAGCAACACTTGAACCCGTTCGTAGGTATGTCGGTAGACGAACTGACCGAATCTTATGTTTACTTCAGCCATGCCGAAGATGCGGAGGCGGTCTCCTTGGTCGCTGATGCGTACGACGCAGACATCTACATGGACTTGCGCTCCTTCGGTATCGGCTCTTCCGACTTCCCTTAATAGAGAGGTAGTATATATACCTTCTGAATTTATGAAGAAGGTAATATACGACCTTCTCAATGTCAAACTTCAAACCTCTACCACAATGGTAAAAGACAATTTCTTCCAACGCCCCGTCGGTGCGGCGGTGCTCTTCCTCAACGACTTCCACCACGGACGTCGGTTGAACGACCTAAATCGGTGCGCTCGCCTTGTGCCCGACGACGTGAAGGAGATGGCCTCCATACTCTCAAACATTCCGCAAGCTGCCGACGCGACGGCCAAACTTGCCATCGACCAACTTGTTTCATTGGCAAACTATGCCGAAAACGCAGAGCAATGAAATTCAAACTCGACTTCAAACACGTCGTGCCATTCGTGTCAATGCAGACGGCGTACGGAGACCTCTACAAGGCCGAGAACGTAGAGATGGACACCACCATCGAAATTGACCCCAACCACAGGTATGGCGGATGGTATGAGACATACGACCTCGAAACGGGAGGCGAACTCTTCTATGGAAGCGGTATCCTCGAAACTCTCGACACATCAGACGGGGATGGCAACGAAGGTCTGGCTCTCGTCGGGTACGACGGATGCTTCGACCTCCCTGAATACATCATCAAAGCCCTCGAAGAGAAGGGCGTAATCATTGACCTATGACACGAGAAGAAAAAATTGAACGCTACATCGAAAGCGTAATCGAAGGCATGGATTGGAAAACCATGTATCACTACGTCTACGAATCAATCGAGGAATCCCTTAAAGGCGATAGCGATGAGCAGATTGACGAATTGTATAACGAATACTTCGAAGAATGAATATCTACGAGAAAGCAGTTGAGGGCTTAGCCCTTGCAGGGCATGAAGCTAACGTGATTCAGCAATCAGCAACCGACATCGGGGTGTGGATTAATGTGTGGAATCACGACTTGCAAGACGCACACTCCTTCCGTATCCACGACGAAGATGTTACTTGGTGGGCAGAATACTACGACGAACAACAAAACGAAAAGCAATGACACTTACACTCGGAAAAAATCAAGTAGCCGTGCTCGACTACTCAACCCGCAAAGTAGCGGTTGTAACGTTTGACGACATCAATGCCGTTGACGTAGAAGAATCCCTTTATGAACTCGGCTACGAAGTAGCTAATTGTGCATGGATGACATGAAAATAATCCGACTTGAAACCGAGGTACGCCTCGACATCAGCAACGCATTGCATGAGAGAACCGCCTCAAACCAAAGCGGTTACATGAATCTCATCGCAGTGTGCCGTCGGCATGGGCTTGACACGAATCAAATCACGCACATAATCGATCGGCTTGAGGACGAGGTGACCGATATGATTATCGATGCGGTCGAAGAGAATGGTTAATTGAAGTTTGACCAAGAGGGGTTGGTGTGAAACGTCACGCCTCCCCTCGACTCATCCCCTCTCAATCGGTTATTAAACATTACCTTGTCGGGTGTGGTGGGGTAGCCAGTCATCAACGATGATTAAGTCGGGAGATTGGGAGGGCCTTTCATGTGCTCGTTATGGCTATCAATGACTGACGGCTCGGAAAGACGGGCATCGCTTTTCAAGGGAGCGCAGTCGGTGCGTCCGAGGTGTTCGAGTCCCCTCCTCCCTTCCAAGCATTATAGGCAGAGAATCCCGATGGTCGGGCGGCGTTAAGCCATTCATCGCGTCGTTATTGATACGCCATGTGGCTGGCATATTGCGTATCCAACGAGGTTCGAATCCTCCTCTGCCTACTTATGTGTGAGTGTATATACACCTTCTGAGTTTACGAAGAAGGTGATATACACGAACACTTCAAATCAAATTCAAACTTCAATTCAATCAGCATGAAACAATATGCAGTAATCCACGCCGTCGCAGGACTCTTCGAAGGGTACTCCGACACCACCTGCGAGTTCTTCCCTACCAAGGAGGCCGCGCAGAAACACATCGACCAAATTCTTGACGACTACCGCAAGGATAAGATGTGTGTCAACATCGACCACGACGTAGACAGCACCTACGTCACCATGACCCGTGACTACGAGGACTACTATGCTTGCGTCCCGTCTGACATGGAGCACGACGATTGGGTTGCCGAGAACGGCGACGACTGCAGTGTCGAGGTCTTCCGCATCATCGAGATTGACTGCGAACGTTACGAGAACGCACCTTCTACCGAGCACATGTGGCTGACGTGGGACCAAGTAGATGCCACCGAAGCATGGGATTACCACCCCTTGTGTATGTCATTGGTGGCTCGTGTGTCGTCAGACATCCAAGACAACACACGTCCTGTCCGAATGGCAAGCACAGGCAAGTACACACCTGACGACGGGGCATACAACCTCGAACAACTCACGGAGTTCATCTCCTCTGTGTACTACCGCAACCACGCCTTCATCGACTGCGATGACTATGTGATGCACGCTTTCCGTATCCCAAAACCACAAAGTGTCAAATGAAAACGCCTCAAAGTGTAAAATCATGAACAACACAATCAACTTCAGCGACGAACAAAAGCAAGAGCTAATCAATCGTATCAGCGACGTGCTCAACGAGACAGGTGCGTACTCCGCCCTGTACAAGCTACTCGTTGTCCGCGAAGAGGTGATGCTTCACTCTGACATGGAGAACCTTGCCGATGACCTCGAAGAATTCATTTTTAACTACACACAAATCGAAGAATGATGAACAAGAAAGAAATTATCGAAGACCTGTGCCACAGGGTTGCAGACATCAAGTATGACCTGCAAGTAGTGCTCGACATCCTTTACCAATTAGACAACGAAGACGATGACTAAAGCAGAATTGATTGACGCAATGGCGGAATACCCCGACGATGCGCTTGTAGTAATCGAGGTACACGACACCATGCTATCTGAAGACCTCTACGACTTCACGTTCGACGGCGTATCGTGGACTCGGTTCAACTTTACGGACAACACGTCAGAAGAAATGCACGAACTGCGGCTCACCGCTATCAACCACCACGAAACAATTAATTAGTAATGAATATCGAAGACATCATCAAGTACGAAGAGGGTAGGCTCAACGATGCCCAAACCCTGCGCCTTTTCTCCAACCTCATTCGATCGGGTGCGGTGTGGAGTTTGCAGGGGCACTACGGACGAACCGCATCAGCAATGATTCAAGACGGGTGGCTTTCCCAAAGCGGTGAACCACAAGACAAATGCTACGACAACGGAATCCTATGATACGAGTGAGCGACATCATCAGT
>Ga0208162_1000990_pt1 | contig 15344 bp, 14 predicted proteins | sample CB_VirMetaG_4_FD_184539 | JGI IMG/M metagenome (GOLD analysis project Ga0208162, IMG submission 184539) | Freshwater to marine saline gradient viral communities from Chesapeake Bay - CB_1508_1M Viral MetaG (SPAdes) (version 4) | ecosystem: Environmental > Aquatic > Marine > Coastal | place: USA... | reverse complement strand
ACAAAGACAAAGATAAGTATTTAATACAAGAATACAAAGGCATAAATAATAATATGAAAAAAATGCCATTATCTGTAGTTATGTCAACCATTATTTTTTTTTACAGTTTAAGCAAGGACTTATCAATAAATACCCTGAGATCTTTACAGAATCAGAAGGACAATATACAATTGAATCAAACTTTGCTAGAAAATGGGGCTGGTATCAATCTATATATGGAATTAGTAGAGGAGACATTACAAGATTTGACGAAGTCACCTATCTCAAATTACATGAATGTTTAACATATTTAGCTTTTGAAAAAGATAAATTAGAATTAGAATCAAAAAGAATAAAATCAAAATTTAAAAAATGACAGGATTTTATAATATAACAACAAAAATAAAAGAAACATTAGAACAAGAACCTTTTGTGAATACAATTACATACGGCAATATAGATGATGTTGATTTAAACAAACAAAACATTTTCCCTTTATCACACATAATAGTAAACAACAGTACTATAAATGACAAAACAATTACTTTTAGTATGAGTATATTATTTATGGATATCGTAGATGAAAGTAAAAAAGAAGAAACTACTAAGTTCATGGGTAATGATAATGAACAAGATGTATTAAATACACAGTTAGGTGTTGCTGCTAGGTTGACTAGTTTACTTAAAAGAGGTGATCTATATAGTGAACTATATCAACTACAAGGTGATGTATCTTGTGAACCTTTTGTAGATAGGTTTGAAAACAAATTAGCTGGTTGGACAGCTACGTTTGATATAATAATACAAAATGATATGACTATTTGCTAATGGATTTTAAACAAACAAAAGAAGAACTCGATAAATTTGCCAAGTATGTAATACAACAGGCACGTACTAACTTAACGAAACAGAAAAACGGTTTACATTTAGATATATTCATGGATGAATATGGTGATTTTGTAGATCAAGGTGTAAAAGGTGCAAACCCAAGTTTAGTTAAAAATGGAAAACAAAAAGCGCCTAATAGTCCATTCAAATATACTAACAAAAAACCTCCACAAAAATTTATAGAACAGTGGGCTAAAGCTAGAAACTTCAGATTAAGAGATAAAAAAGGTAGATTTGCAAAAGGTAATTATAGGTCTATTGGATTTGTATTACAGAAATTTATATTTGCACAAGGTATAAAACCTAGTTTTTTCTTTACAAAACCATTTAAAAAAGCTTTCACTAGATTACCAAGTGAATTAGGTGAAGCATTTGCAAAAGACCTTATTAATATAACAATTGATACAAGACAATGAGTACAATAATAAATGCAAGAAGTCCATATTATATAAAAGTAGAACCAGCTTCTGGTACACTTAGTTCAGCTTCAATGAGCTTATATATATATTCAGGAACTTTAACAACAGACAAACCCGCATCACCACAGTATACTATAAGCAAAGATATTATAGGTACTAATAACTATGTGATATATGAAATAACAGAACTTATTAGAGATTATCTAATCACAGAGTATGGTTCATATTCAATAGATGGTGTATGGGTAGAAGCAGATGTTACATTAACTAAAACATCAGGTAGTGAAACACAGAATTATGATTACTTAGCTTTTGATGGTTATGGATATTTTGAAGAAGGAGTAAATCCTAGAACAAGTACAAATCCTGCAGTAACAAAAGTAAGTTCTACAACAACAGGCACAGCGGGATATAAACTTATAGATTCTACACAAACATTTACTAAGACAGTTAGTGTGGGAGATGCTGTTACAAACACAACAGACTCTACAAGTACAACTATTTCTGCGATAGATAGTGATACACAACTAACAGTAAAACAAGATATATTTGTAACTGGAGAAAATTATACAATAGCAGATACAGGAAATTATACTCCTCAATATCTTCAAACAAATACTAAGATATATTTTAAAAGAGGTAGAGATATAGTATTTCCAATATTTGCAGAAGCTGAAGGTACTATAGAGTTTACAACAGGTGGAGGTGCAAATGTTTTTTGGAATGTTACTGAAGAATTTTGGAACTTATATGATGAGTACTGGAGTACAGTAATGTCAGATATCACAGTAAGTGATACTAATATATCTGAAGATAAAATTGTATATATAAGAGTTACTCCTACAGATGGTTTAATTACAGGAGATCAAATAACAATCTCTACTTCTAAATCAGGATATACACAAAGCGTAGTTGTAACATTAGAAGAAGTATGTGAACCTAAATACGATTTCTTAGATGTTATATTCTACAATAAATATGGTGCATTACAGATTATGCCATTTCATAAAAAATCAGTTAAGAGTTTGAATGCAAATTCAGATAGTTACAAACGTAACTTAATGGACTTTGTTTCTGACCCTACATACAATAAAGAAAAACATCAAATAAGACAATTTCACGTTACAGGAAAAGAATCTATAACAATGAATACAGGATATATAGACGAATCATTCAATGATGTAATGAAACAACTAATGCTAAGTGAACAAGTGTTTGTATATGATGGTAATGAGGTTTTACCAATAACCTTAGATACGTCTAGCTTACAATTCAAGACATCTGTAAATGACAAGCTAATAAACTACACTATAGACTTTAGTTATGCGTTTAATAAAATAAATGACATCAGATAATGCAGAATATTCAATTATATATTGAGGGAAATAGAATGGATATGTTTAAGGATGAGTCAGTATCTCTAACTCAAACTATTCAGAATGTAAAAGACATAGCTAAAGTGTTTACAAACTTTACTAAAACATTCTCACTTCCTGCATCTAAAGAAAATAACAAAATATTTAAACACTATTATAATTATGATATAGTAGGAGGTTTTGATGCAAGAATAAAAAAGAGTGCTACTATAGAACTTAACTATTTGCCATTTGAAAAAGGTAAAATAAAGTTAGAGGGAGTAGATATGAAGAATAATAAGCCTTATGCTTATAGAATAACATTCTTTGGAAACACAGTAGATTTAAAAGACTTGCTAGGAGAAGATAAATTAGATGCATTGACTTGGTTAAATAATTTTAAATTAAATTATACTAATTCACAAGTTAAATTAAGACTACAAGCTGGATTAGATGTAACAGTAGATAGTGTAACATATGCAGATGCAGTTATAACTCCTTTAATTGCTCATAATTATAGATTATATTATGATTCCTCAACTCACGTTCAAGACAGTAGAAACATATCATTTGTAGGTTCTGGTCAAAAGAATGGTGTGTTGTGGAGTGATTTAAAATATGCTATAAGAGTACACACAATAATAAAAGCTATAGAGAATGAATATGGATTAACTTTTTCTACAGACTTTTTTAATACAACTAATAGTAGATACCATAATTTATATTTATGGTTACAAAGAAAAAAAGGGAATCTAATACAAGACGATCAAACATTCACATCACAAGTAACAAATTTTGATGGCATACAAAATCCTGTATATGTATCTGGAGATGTAATAGGAGAAACATTAACAGTAGAAAGAACTATAACAAACATAAGTTTAACAACAGTTATGAGTGATACATCTATTTCTTATGATGTTTTGATTTATAGAAATGGTGCTTTATTTACATCTCTTATAGATAATACTGGTAATTTAAGTTCAGAACAATTTTCATTTACTGGAGATTTAGAAGATGGAGAACTGACTGCTTTTGTAAGAGGTAGAGACTCAGTTACATTTAATACATTTACTTTAGGATTTGTAAATATAAAACCTAACAATCCTTCTGAACAAACAGTAGGTGCAGGTAATGCTGAAATAACAGAAACAATAGAATTTTTACCAACACAAAATGTACCTGAAATAAAAGTTATAGATTTTCTTACAGGATTATTTAAGATGTTTAACCTTACAGCATTTACATTAGATGATGGAACAATAAAAGTAGATACACTTGATAGTTTCTATAGTGCAGGTACGAGTTATGATATAAGTGAATATGTAGATATAGATTCAAGTCAAATAAATATAGCACTACCTTATAAAGAAATAATATTTAAATATAAAGGAACAAAGTCTTTATTAGCATCTGTATTTAATCAATTATTTAATAGAGAGTGGGGTTCATTAGAATATAATAATAATGAATCATTAGACGGAGGTATATATAAAGTAGAACTACCTTATGAACATATGCAGTTTGAAAGATTAACGGACGGAGCAGATAACTCTACTAAAAATGTACAAGTAGGATATATGATTGACGAAAATGAAGATCCTATAAAAGGAGAACCTTTGTTATTTTATGCTGTATATAATAATTCAAGTCCTACATCAATATCATTTTTAGAAACATTAGGACAAAGTCATATAGAGATTCCTGAATCAAGTTTTACAGGTTATTATATACCTAGTAATTCAGTAGCATTAGATTCAAGTACAGATGACACTACAATACATTTCGGATTAGAAACAAATGAATGGCAACCTAGTGGTGTATTTGATGGAAGTTTATTTGAAGACTTATATAGTACATATATAACAGATGTATTTAATACTAAAAGGAGATTATCAAAAGTTAAAGCATTTCTCCCATTAAAGATATTAAGAAACTACACATTAGCAGATAGATTTGTAATAAACAACAGAAGCTATAAAATAAATAGTATAACAACTAATCTAGGAACTGGAGAAAGTGATATAGAATTATTAAACGAGGTATGATAGAAAATATATTACAATTATTGCAAGATGCTAATGGTGAAACAGAAAACATTAGAATAGCACAAGGAAAATATAAGTTTCCCGAAAGTTTAAAAGAAACATTTGCTCAATTTAAAAAAGAAATAGCATGGAAAAAATTACAATAGATCTTATTGCTAAAACAGATAAAGCTGTAGCGGAAGTAGAAGAACTAAAAAAAGAAATACAAGAGCTTAATAAACAAGTTGAAAAAGGTAATAAAGATACTAAAGATGGTTTAAAAGGTGTTGAGAATGCATCTAATAAAACAGCTGGTGGTGTTAAAAAAATAGGAGGAGCTTTAAAAGCAGCTGGTATAGGTTTAGCTATTGCAGCATTTGCCAAGTTTACAGAAGTTTTAAATCAAAATCAAAAAGTAACTGATTTTTTTTCTACAACATTTGAAACATTATCTTTAGCATTTAATGACTTCTTTAGCTTTATAGATACTAACGCGGGAACTATAATAGACTATTTCAAAGGTATATTTGAAGATCCAGTTAGTTCTTTAAAAGATTTTGGACAAGCAATAGTTGATAATGTAATAGAAAGAGTAAAATCAAGTTTAGATGCTTTAGGTTTTTTAGGTGATGCTGTTGTAAAAGTATTTCAAGGTGATTTTGCTGGAGCTGCTGAAAGCGCTAAAAATGCAGGAAAAGAATTATTTGATGTAGTTACAGGTGTAGATGATAGTTTTGATAAAACTGTTGAAACAGTTGGTAATGTCGTAACAGCAACTAAGGATTATGTTAAAGAAACTGTAAATTCAGCTAAAGCTAATATTGAATTACAAAAAACATCAGAAAGAGCAAGGGTTTTAAATCAAGGTATTATAGAAGATTATGATAGACAAGCAGAACAACAAAGACAATTAAGAGATAATGAGTTTAATACTATAGAGGAAAGAATAGCAGCAAATGATAAATTAAAAGCAGTATTAGAAGAACAAAAACAAGCAATGCTTGAAAACGCTAATGCTATCGAAGCTGCTGCTCAAGCTCAATATGATAAAAATCAAAATGAAGAAAACTTTATAGCGTTACAAGAAGCTAAAAATGAAAAAGCAGCAGTTGAAGCTCAAATTACTGGTTTTATGTCGGAACAAGATTCTAACCGTAATGCATTATTGAGAGAAAAATTAGAGTTAGAACAAAGTGATATAGATGCTACTACAGAAAGACAAAAAGCAGAAAGAGACTTTAATTCAGAACAAATAGAAAACGAATATTTAAGATTACAAGCTCAAAAGGATAATTTAGAAAAAGAACGCGAAATAGAATTACAAAGATTAGAAACTAAAAAATCTTTGTATAAAGAAGGCACACAAGCTTATGCAGATGCAAATAATGAATTACTTGCTTATGATGAAGAAACAAAAAGACAACAAACCAAAATAGAGGTAGACTTAGCAAAAGCAAAAGAAAAGGAAATTACAGGTGCTTTAGGTAATATAGCATCAATAGTAGGTCAAAATTCTAAATTTGGAAAAGGAATAGCTACGGTTCAAGCAATAAGAGATACTTATGCTGGAGCTAGTAAAGCATTAGCACAAGGAGGTATATTTGGTTTTATACAAGCGGCAGCTATTATAGCAGCAGGTTTAAGGAATGTTAAACAAATTACCGCTACAAAAGAACCAACTCCACCTTCATTTGCTAAAGGATCAGGTGGTAGTAGTAATTCATCACCAGCTATTCCATCTGCTCCACCTGCGTTTAATGTTGTAGGATCAAGCGGAACAAATCAATTAGCTAGTGCTATATCAGAACAAACACAACAACCAGTAAAAGCATTTGTGGTTAGTAATGATGTAACAACCGCACAGGAACTTGATAGGAATATTGTATCAGGAGCGACAATTGGATAATATAACAAAACACAAATAATATTATTATTAATATATGGACATTATAGAACTTTTTATAGACGAATCAGATGAGTTTTCAGGAATTCAAGCAATATCAGTTGTTGAAAACCCAGCAATAGAAGAAGATTTTATTGCATTAAAAAACCAAGAATTAAAGTTAGCAGAAGTTGATAAAGAAAAAAGAATTCTTATGGGAGCTGCTTTAATACCTAATAAACCAATATATAGAAAAAACAAAGAAAAGGAATATTATATTTATTTTTCTAGAAAAACAGTTAAAAAAGCAAGTGAGCTATTTTTAATGAGAGGTAATCAAAATAAATCTACTTTAGAACATCAATTACCACTACAAGGATTATCTGTAGTTGAATCTTGGATAGTTGAAGATGATAAATTTGATAAAACAAGAAAGTATGATTTAAATGCACCTATAGGGACTTGGATGGTTTCTGTAAAAGTAAATAATGATGAAGTTTGGAATGATTTTGTAAAAACTGGTAAAGTTAAAGGTTTTTCAATAGAAGGTTATTTTGCAGATAAATTAGAAAGACCAAATGAGCCCAATGCACTTGCAATAATGGAACAAGAAGAAGCTGCCGAGTTATTATCACAAATAAAAGGAATAGTTAAAAAAGATAAAAGATATAAAAGTGGTAAAACACTAGAATTAGAAACTTATGCTGATTATCCACAGGCGGTTAAAAACAATGCTAAAAGAGGGTTAGAGTTAAATAAGAAAGTAAATAATAAATGTGCTACACAAGTTGGTAAAATTAGAGCACAACAGTTAGCCCAAGGAAAGGCTATTAGTAAACAGACAATTAAAAGAATGTATAGTTATTTATCTAGAGCAGAAGAATATTATAAAGAAGGTGATAACGAAGCTTGTGGAACTATATCTTATTTACTTTGGGGAGGTAAAGCTGGAAAACGTTGGTCAGAAAGCAAGTTAAAAGAATTAGAAGAGTTAAAAGCACCGTGTTGGGATGGATATGAAATGGTAGGTTTTAAAACTAAAAATGGAAAAAAAGTACCAAACTGTGTACCAACAAAAAAATAATATGAGAAAAAAATACGAATCTAATAAATACTATACTAGCCCTAAAAATAGCAAAAGAGGATGTTTATGTAAAGACGGACTAACTTATTCTAGAAAATGTTGTGACGGTAGTTACCAAGCACAAGGTATAGGGAAAATATAACAAATAAATCTATTAATTATTATAATACTATGAAACCATTAGAAATGTTAAATCAAGTTAAAGAACTTCTAGGTGTTGAAAACGAATCTTCTGTAGAAGAAGTAAAGTTAGCACAAATGAAGTTAGAAAATGGAACTGTTTTAGAAGCAGAATCATTTGAAAGCGACCAACCTGTATTTATAGTTACTGAAGATGAGCGTGTAGCTCTTCCATTAGGTGAATATGAATTAGAGGATGGTAAAATTTTAGTTATTGAAGAAGAAGGAATTATCAAAGAAATTGTTGATAGTAAACCACAAGAAGAAGAAGTTGAAGAAGAAATCGAAGCTTCTGAAGAAATTTCTGAAGAACTAGAAGATGAAAAAGAAGAAGAGGTTGAAGCAAAATATGTTACAAAAGAAGAATTATCTTCAGTTGTAGAAGAAATTAAAGCTATGATCGAAGATCTTAAAGGACCTCACAAAGACGAAGAAGATATGAGTGAACAAGTTGGTCTTGCTGTAACAGAAATGTTAAGTAAAGAAGAACCTGTTGAATTAGCTGAAGAAACTAAAAAGGTTAATCACTCACCTGAAGGTAAAGAACAAAAGAAAATAAATTTGTATTCTAAAAATAGAGCACAAACAATTAAAGACAGAGTATTAAATAGAATTTTAAATTAAAATAAATAATAATTATTATGGCTACTACTACATCAATTACGAGTACTTATGCAGGGGAATTTGCTGGAAAGTATATTTCAGCTGCATTACTATCTGGTGCTACTTTAGATCAAGGTAACATCGAGATAAAACCTAACGTAAAGTTCAAAGAAGTAATTAAAAAAGTTGCAACTGATTCTAATGTAATCAAAGATGCTACTTGTGATTTTACAGACACTGCTACTGTTACGTTAACAGAAAGAATCTTACAACCTGAAGAGTTTCAAGTAAACTTAGAACTTTGTAAGAAAGATTTTAGAAGCGATTGGGAAGCTATCCAAATGGGATATTCTTCATTTGATAACTTACCTCCTAAATTTAGTGATTTTTTAATAAGCCACGTTGCTGGTTTAGTTGCAGAAAAAACTGAGCAAAATATTTGGGGTGGAGTTAACGGAAATGCTGGTGAATTTGACGGGTTTACAGTTCTTATGGCTGCTGATTCAGATGTTAATGACGCTGCTAACGGTTCTGAAACTTCATTTACTTCTTCTAATATTAATAGTTTATTAGGAAACATTGTTGATTCAATTCCTAATGCAATCTACGGAAAAGAAGATTTAAATATTTATTTACCACCAGTTGCTTACCAAGCATATGTTAGATCTCTTGGAGGTTTTGGAGCATCAGGTCTTGGAGCTGCAGGTTACGAAAATAAAGGAAATCAATGGTATAATATGGGTAATGCACTTTCTTTCGATGGAATTAAAGTTGTATTAGCTCCAGGAATGCCATCTGATCACGCTGTTGCTGGTCAAAAATCTAACTTATACTTCGGTACAGGTTTATTGTCTGATCACAATGAGGTGAAAGTATTAGATATGGCTGACTTAGATGGATCTCAAAATGTAAGAGTTGTAATGAGATTTACAAGTGGTATTCAATACGGAATTGGTTCTGACTTAGTGCTATTAACATTAGCTTAATAGTAATTGTATAACAATAAGAAAAGGGTAGGTGGAATTAATCTACCTGCCCTTTTTTTAATTAAAATAAAAAAATTATGGCTTGTACGTTAACAAAAGGTAGAATTGAACCATGTAAAGATGTAGTTGGTGGAATAAAAAATGTTTATTTTACTGACTTTGGTGATTTTGGTACTGTATCTCAAGATGCAGATGATCAAATAACTGACATGACTGGTACATTTACTGCTTATAAATATGAATTAAAAGGAAATTCATCATTCGAACAAACCGTTACTTCTTCAAGAGAAAATGGTACTACTTTCTTTGAGCAAACATTAAACTTAACATTACATAAATTATCTAAAGAAGATAATAAAGAGATTAAGTTACTTGCTTATGGTAGACCTCATATTGCTGTAGAAGATTATAACGGAAACGTTTTTGTGATGGGATTAGAACATGGTTCAGAAGTAACAGGAGGAACAATTGTAACTGGAGCCGCTATGGGAGACCTTAGTGGATATACTCTTAGCTTTTCAGCTCAAGAAGTAAAACCAGCTAATTTTGTTGACAGTCCTACTGCTTCAGATCCCTATGCTGGAATGTCTAGTGCTACTGTTACTGTAACATCTGGTTCAGATTTCTAAAATATATTTATTATATATTATTTAAAAGGGGGCAATAGCCCTCTTTTTTATTATAACAAATAGTTGTTTTTTTTATTGTATATATATGATAATATTACAAGACTCTGATAGTTCACAAACAATAAGCTTTATTCCAAGAGAATATAGTGGTTCAATTACTTACAGTGTAGATATATTTTCAGAGACAGAAAATAAAAGTGTTTATTCTCAAGATCATACAGGTGATTTTTCTTTAGTTAAGTATTATAGACAATTAAGTGCTATTTTTGATTTAAAGCAAGATAATTTTTATACTATAGAAATAACAGATCCAAGTAATAATGTGATATTTAGAGATAAAATATTTTGCACTAATCAGCAAGTATTAGATTATAGTGTAAATAATAATAATTATACTACTCATAGTAGTAATAACGAATTCATAGTTATATAATGGAAAACTTACATATTTTAAATTTATCAAATTATAATAGACCAGTAATTGTTGAAAATAAAAACAAGGAATGGATTAATTATGGTGAAGATAATAATTATTACCAATATATTATTGATAGATATAATGGTAGTGCTACAAATAATGCTATTATAAATAGTGTTGTTAATATGATTTATGGAAAAGGATTAGATGCATCTGATTCAAATAGAAAACCAGACGAGTATGCTCAAATGCGTTCTATATTTCCTAATAATGATATTAGAAAAACTTGTCAAGATCTTAAATTGCTAGGCGAAGCAAGTATGCAAATAATCTATAAAAACGGAAAAGTAATAAAAGCCGAGCATTTTCCAAGACAAACATTGAGAGCTGAAAAATGCAACGAGAGAGGAGAAATTGAAGCTTATTATTATCATCATAACTGGAGTAAAATAAAGCCCTCAGAACAACCTGAAAGAATCCCAGCATTTGGTTTTGGTAATAAAAAAACGTCAGAAGTAATAATTATTAAAAGATATGTGTCCGGTTACGATTATTATGCTCCTGTGGATTATCAAGGCGGATTAGCTTATGCTGAATTAGAAGAAGAAGTAGCTGATTATTTAATTAACGAAGTACAATGTGGTTTTTCAGGTACTAAAGTAGTTAATTTCAATAATGGAGTTCCTGATAGAGAAAAACAATTACAAGTAAAAACTGATGTTTTAAATAAATTAACAGGAAGCCAAGGTGAAAAAGTAATTGTAGCATTTAATAATAATGCAGAAAGCAAGACAACAGTAGATGATATTCCATTAAACGATGCTCCACAACATTATGAATATTTATCAAATGAATGTATAAAAAAATTAATTATATCACATAGAATTACATCACCTTTATTACTAGGTATAAAAGACGGTAATAGTGGTTTAGGAAATAATGCAGATGAAATAAAAACTGCATCTTTATTATTTGATAATATAGTTATAAAAAACTATCAAGAATTATTAATAGACTCTTTTAACGAGATATTATCTGTTAATAATATTTCTTTACACCTATATTTTAAAACTTTACAACCTTTAGAGTTCACTGAAGTTGAAGAAATTGAAGATGAAGAAACTAAAGAACAAGAAACAGGTGTAAAAATGTCCTCAAACACTTCTAATGAACTTTCTGATGATGTTGCATTAGATATATTAGAAAATTTAAAAGGTGAAGAAATAGATGATGAGTGGGAATTAGTAGATGAAAGAGAATATTCGGATGAAAATAAAGATATTGAATCTTGGGCTAACGATCTTATAGAAGAAAAGAAAACATTGTTTCAAAAAATAGCAATGGCAATACCAAACTTAAAAAAAGGTAAAGGTGACTTTTCTGTATTAGATAAAAGTTATTATAAGGTTAGGTATAAATATGCTGAAAAATATTCTAGCGGAAACTCAAGAGAGTTTTGTAAAGCATTAATGAAAAGAAATATGGTTTATAGAATTGAAGATATAGACGCGGCATCTAAAAAAGGAGTAAATAAATCATTTGGGCATAAAGGAAAACCTTATGATCTTTTTAGATTTAAAGGAGGAGTTAGTTGTGGACATTACTGGAGTGAACAACTCTACAGATTAAAGAAAAAAACAAACGGTAAATACATAGAAAAATCAGATAAAATAAAAGACTTTGTAGAAGTTAATGATATACCAAAAACTTACAAAGCTAAACCAAGAGGTTGGAGAGATGCAAAAAAAGCACCTAAAGATATGGCAAACCAAGGACATCATCCAAATTATAAGAAGTAATTATGGCACAGGCATTATTTATAACAAGAAATGATTTAGTTAAATATACCGCTGTTAACGGGAATGTTGATACGGATAAATTTATACAATTTGTAAAAATAGCACAAGATATACATATACAAAATTATCTAGGTAGTGATCTATTTAATAAAATAAGTGATGATATAGTAGCTAGTAATTTAACGGGGGATTATTTAACACTAGTAAATGATTATGTAAAACCTATGGTAATACATTGGGCTATGGTTGAATATTTACCTTTTGCTAGTTATAACATAGCCAATAAAGGTGTTTATAAAAGTTCAAGTGAAAATGCTAGTGTGGTAGACAAAACTGAAATAGATTTTTTAATAGAAAAATCAAGAAATTTAGCTCAATATTATACAGATAGATTTATTAGTTATATGCAGTTTAATGCTCCTAGTAAATTTAATGAATATTATACTAATTCAAATCAGGATGTTTATCCTGACAAAGATGCTAGTTTTGAAGGATGGGTATTATAAAAAAGACTTACAAGCCAAAAGAGGCGAACGTAAAAAAATTATTAACTTATTTAAAAAGCAATAATGGCTACATTAACAAGCACAAAAATAAAAAATACATACGATGCACTTCTAAAAGCTAGTGATAACGATGCAATAGGAAGTTCAGCAAAACAAATAACAGATGGTTTAGGAAATTCTACTCCTTTATATATATCTACTACACAAATAGGTATAGGAGTAACTCCAGAAGCAACATATGATCTTCACGTTTATTCTAATGCTAAAGTAGGAGGTAACTTAACTATTACTGGAGATTTAACAGTCAATGGCACAACAACTACTGTTGATACAGACACATTAAGAGTAGAAGACCCTCTTATAGAAGTAGCTAGAAATAATACTTCAACAGATTCAGTAGATATAGGAATATATGGTAAATATGCACCAAGTGGTACTACACTATATGCAGGTTTATTTAGAGATGCAGGAGACGATAAATTTAAGCTATTTAAAAGTTTAGAAGAACAACCTACTACAACAGTAAATACAAGTGGAACAGGATATGCTGTAGCTACTTTAATTTCTAATTTAGAAGGTAATGTTACAGGTGACTTGACTGGAGATGTTACTGGAAATTTAAGTGGTAACGTAACAGGAGGTACTATTTCAGGTACTACAGGAACATTTAGTAGTAATGTAGATATTGACGGAACATTAGATGTAGATGATGTAATAAGTGTTGAAGGTTCTGCTTTTGGTAGAATAGAGGTAGGTGGAGCTTCAGGTGGTTATATAGATTTAAAAGCACCTAATTCAGATGACTATGATTTAAGATTAAGTAGTAGTGTTGGAGGTGGTGAATTATTATCTATAGATACATTAAAGTTTTATACAGGTTCAGGTACAGATTTAGCAATAACAATAGATACTTCACAAGATGTTACATTTGAAGGTAATATAATACTTTCAGGAACAGTAGATGGTAGAGATGTTTCTACTGATGGAAGTAAATTAGATGGTATAGAAGCAGGAGCTGATGTTACTGATACTGCAAATGTAAGAAGTGCAGGTGCATTAATGGATGATGAGCTTACTAATATTTCAGCAGTAAAAGCTATAAACCAACAACTAACAACAACTAGCAATGTACAATTTACAAGTGTAACCTCTGACCTTACAGGTGATGTTACAGGTAATGCAGACACAGCAACAAAAATAGCTAGTATTACAAACAGTAATATTGTTCAATTAACAAATACACAAACATTAACTAATAAAACTATAAATGCAGACAATAATACTATTAGTGATTTAGAAGTTGATAATTTAAAAAGTGGTGTATTAGATACTGACTTAACAAGTGTTTCTGCTTCAGATGATACGTTAGCTTCTGCAAAAGCAATTAAAACTTATGTGGATAATCAAGTAGGTGCTAATAACGAATTATCAGAAGTACTAGCTAATGGTAATACTACAGGGGGAACAGATATAGCAGTAAGTGCAGGTGATGATATAACTTTTGCAGATTCGAGTAAAGCTATATTCGGAGCAGGAAACGATTTACAAATATTTCATAATGAAGTTGATAGTTATAGTGCTGTTATTGATTCTGGTACAGGTTACTTTTTACTTGGTACAGATGGTCCATTTATACTTATTGGTAATTCAACTGCAACTGAAACCTATATAAAAGCAAATAATAATGGAAGTGTAGATTTATATTACGACAACTCTAAAAAACTTGAAACAACAAGTTCTGGAGCTAAGGTTACAGGGGATTTATATGTAACAGGAGCATTTTTAGATTCAAATAACTCATCAGGTACAGCAGACCAAGTATTAGTATCTACAGGTACAGGAACAGATTGGCAAGATTTATCAGATATTTCAGGAGTAGATGGTTCAGGTACGGCTAACTATGTAGCAAAATGGAGTGATACAGATACAATAACCAATAGTGTTATTTATGATAATGGGTCAAATGTAGGAATTGGAACTGATTCACCTGACCAAATATTTGTTGTAAATCAAACAACGACTGGTAGATATGTTTTTAAAGGGGAGTATGATGGAACAAATTTAGGTGGATTATTTGTAGATGGTTCTACAAATGCTGAATTATTTTTAAAAGCAAGCGGAAATGTTACAACAGTTAAAATTGACACAGCAGGAGACAGTTATCTTAATGGTGGAAATGTTGGAATCGGTACGACTTCGCCTGACACTAAATTAGAAGTTGTAAAAGATGTTGATAATTCTACTAATACTGGTACAGACGGAAATGCTACTCAAATATTACACAATGGTAATGCTTCTGGTACAGCAGTATTAAAACTTAGAGGAACTGGCTCAAATAGTGGGGCTATTGTATTTGGAGGAGGATTAGGAGCTTCGACTGATAAATTTAATATTATTTCAAGACACAATAATACTAAAATACTAACTGCTGGTGCAAACGGAAACGTAGGAATTGGAACAGATTCGCCTAGTGCTAAATTAAGTTTATATCACGCAACAGATGATGTCTCAATTAATGTAAATACTGGAACAGGAGGTTCTTACCCTAAAAAAACAGGTATATCTTTTGGAGCAACATCTACAAGTTTA
>Ga0208162_1000989_pt1 | contig 15344 bp, 15 predicted proteins | sample CB_VirMetaG_4_FD_184539 | JGI IMG/M metagenome (GOLD analysis project Ga0208162, IMG submission 184539) | Freshwater to marine saline gradient viral communities from Chesapeake Bay - CB_1508_1M Viral MetaG (SPAdes) (version 4) | ecosystem: Environmental > Aquatic > Marine > Coastal | place: USA... | reverse complement strand
GAACCATCCCACAAAAATACAATATATGATTATTCCAGAATAGTAAGAAATCCAGAATCCAGAGAACCATCTAAGAAAATAAAAATTGTTTTTGATTATGCAAGTTTCTCCGAATCTGATGATGGGGATATTACTACAGCAAGTTCTTATGACCAGTTTGATTACTGCGATATTGGAAGTATAAATGGGATTAGAATGTCTGATATTATTGATATTAGGCAGAGAGTTTCAAATTATTCAGTTTCCGAAGGATCAAGATCTCCATTTGAGTTTCTTGCTAGGTCATTTACTAGTGGAAACTCTGCATCAAATGTTTTAGCTTCTGACGAGTCTTTCTCAATAGATTATGATTTTTATCTGCCAAGAATAGATAAAATTTATCTCAATAAAGATGGTACTTTCCAATTAGTTCTTGGTGATCCATCAGAAAATCCAAAAGCACCTTATGCAATTCAAGATGCTTTAGAATTAGCTACAGCATCTCTTCCACCTTATCTTTGCAATGTAAATGACATAAGCTTCACTTTTGCGGAGTATAAGAGATATAGAATGTCCGACATTAAAAAGTTGGAAGATAGAATTAAGAATTTAGAATACTACACATCATTAACTTTACTCGAAACTGATACTCACAACTTAAAAATTAAAGATGCCAATGGACTTGATAGATTTAAGTGTGGTATTTTTGTAGATAATTTTACAACAACTTTATATCAGAAGAAAATAACCTCAGTAAAGAATAGTATTGATATTGCAAACTCTGAGTTAAGACCAACTCACCACACAACGAGTGTTGATTTGATTTTGGGTTCTAATTCTTTAATTGGAATTGGAACAACAGCAAATCCAAGAGTAGACCTTAGATTTGTTAATGATTTGGTTGGTAATAATGTTAGAAAAACTGGTCAGTTGATAACTCTCGATTATGAGGAAGTAACACAACTGCAGCAAAATTTTGCAACTAGAGTTGTTAATGTAGCTCCATTCTCATCAAACTATTACGGTGGAAGTGTTGAGTTGTTCCCATCATCTGATGTTTGGGTAAATCAAAATAGGATGAGTGCAAAAGTAGTTGAGGCTGAAGGAAACTATACGGAAACATCTATCCAATTGGAGAAGCAAGGATTTGATCTTCAAACTGGATTTGGTCCAGTTACTTGGAACTCATGGGAAACTGTTTGGAGTGGAGATACTACAACAGAGACAACCACTAAAGAAAGAACTCAAGGTTATAAGGTATATGAAGATACTATTGAAGCAACTACAAAGACTGGAGTTTCTACTAGAACTGGAAGTGGAGAAGTACTATTAAAACAATACGATAATACTTCATTTGGCGATCAAGTATTAGATAGTCAATTGATTCCATTCATGAGAAGCAGAAATATTCAATTCTCTGCTAAGAGATTAAAACCATTTACTCAGGTTTATCCTTTCTTTGACAATGTTTCAATGGAAGATTACGTTGTTCCAAAGTTAATTGAAATTCAAATGGTATCTGGTGTTTTTGAAGTTGGGGAGACTGTAGAAGTATCAACATCGATCAGAACTAATCCTTATGTGAAAGGGAAATTTAGAGTTGCTGTCAATGACCATAAGTATGGACCTTATGATGCTCCAACAACTGTTTTTACACAAAATCCATATGAGCAGGATGTAGTTTTACCTGAGACATATTCTGCAACATCAACAGTATTGAATATTGATACTTACAGTCTTGCAAATTCTCCACAAGGTGAATTTTATGGATATATTGCATCCGGAGCAAAACTGATAGGTCAAACTAGTGGTGCCGAAGCTGTTGTTACAAATGTAAGACTCTTCACTGATGCAGTTGGTTCTCTACTTGGTTGCTTACATATCCCACCAGGTTCTAATGGTGGAATTCAGAATGGTGATGTTGTACTAATGGTCTTTGATCCAAATAATTATGGACCAAAATTTGAATGTGGAACTAAATTGTTTAGATTATCAAGTGACGATTCTAATTCTGAAATTCCGGGAGCTGCAATCACTTCGGCAGAAGAAAAGTTCTTTGCTGAAGGAAAACTTAATACAGTTCAAGAAAATATAATTTCAGTGAGAAATGCTAAGGTAGAGACACAAACTCAGACGGAAACAAAACAAGAATCTGAAACTAGTGAAGTTGTTGTTGATTCGAAACTTATCAAAGATAATACACCATCTTATAGTGGTGGTGGAGGTGGAGGTGGTGGCACCACTACAGTTTATTATAACTATGGAAATGCACCTCTACGATCACCAGGTGCTTCTGAATTGAAGGGATACATGCAAGCAGCAGGTTTCACTGGTGGTGCAATAAAAGCTGGAATGTCGAAGGCTGCGCAGAATAAAGCAGTTTCCAAATTTAATAGCAGTTCTTATGCTAAAAATAATGGAATTAAAATTTCATCAAGCAACACTGGAACCACAAGAAGTGGTGGTGGGGGCAAGAAGAGTGATATGTTATTAAAGAAAAATATAACAAACATTAATAATGCTCTAAATAGATTGATGAATATTAATTTTTGACGATGAGTTCATTGAATAGAATACTTAATATTAGTGGAAAATATTATGAATGGAATGAAAAGATGAAAGAACTTGATGGAAAAACTGGTTTTGAATATGGTGTAATAGCTCAGGAAGTTCAAAAAGAATTTCCTGAGATGGTAACAATGCAGAGTGATGGATATTTGGCAGTCGATTACATTCAATTAATTCCGGTTATGATAGAGGCAATAAAAGAATTAAAACTAGAAATAGACTCAATAAAGCAAAATAAATAAAGAATAACAGTACACAGACAGATGAGAGTTTTAGATCCGTTAGCACAATCATTTTATGTCGAACAGGAAAGTGGAATTTTTGTAACGTCTGTCGATTTATATTTTTATAGTTCAGATCCTGAGTTGCCACTAACTGTTCAACTGAGGCCGATGAATCTTGGCCTCCCAACACAGGAAATATATCCATTCAGTGAAGTTGTTTTAGAACCAGATGAAGTACAAATTTCAGATGATGCTTCTGTACCAACTAGAGTAACCTTTGATTCTCCAGTTTATCTTGCTGGTGGAAAGTTTCATTGCATTGTTTTGATTTCCAATTCGATAAATTATATTGCTTGGGTATCCAGATTGGGTGAATTTGATGTAACTAACGGAGTTGAAGATGTCGTCGTAACCAAGCAGCCACTTTCTGGTGGTTTATTTAAGTCACAAAATGCAGATACTTGGACTGAGGATGGATTTGAAGATCTGAAGTTTACACTATATCGAGCAAACTTCGATACCAATCCGGGTTTTGTTAATTTTTATAGTCCAGAATTAAATATTGGAAATGATCAGATTCCAACATTAAGACCAAACTCTTTAGAAATGTCATCTAGGTTGATTAGAGTTGGTTTAGGAACTACAGTTCAGGATTCTGGATTAGTACTTGGAAACACCATAATACAGCAAGGTTCTAATGCTTCAGGAAATTATGTAGGATCGGCAGGTTCTGCTACAGGAACTCTCAATATTACAAATTCTGGAATTGGATATACTCCATCATCAGGTCAACTTACATATACTGGAGTTGCATTAACCAGTATTACCGGTAATGGACGAGATGCGACTGCAAATATAACTGTCGAAAATGGGGTTGCAATTGCAGCAACAATTAACTCGGGAGGATCTGGATATACAATTGGAGATGTTCTTACAGTATCTCAAATTGGAACAGAAACTTTAGGAAGAAACTTAAAACTATCTTTGGTTGGAATTGCAGGAACCAATGAACTTATTATCGATAACGTCCAAGGAGATTTTGAGACTGGAGTTGGGAAAACTGTACAGTACATAAACAGCTCTGGAGTTACGACAAGTTTAAATGCTTCTATAGGTGGTAATGTAATAATTCCATCTGACGGAATTAGAGTAATTTCTGATGGATTGAATATCAAGGTCAATCATAAGAATCATGGTATGCACGCTCTTGAGAACTCTTTGATTATTTCTAATGCAAGAAGTGATATTAAACCAGTAAAATTAACTGCAAATTATAGCAATACAGCAACTACTGAGTTATTCATATCTGATACAACAAAGTTCACTACTTTTGAAAATGTTGGAGTGGGGACAACAAATCCTGGTTATGTATTAGTTGGAAATGAAATAATATCTTATGAAGGAACAACAGCATCTTCTCTTACCGGAATTACCAGGCAAATTGATCAAACACTAGCATCTTCTTATGAAATTGGTGATAGAGTTATGAAATATGAACTGAATGGGATTTCTTTAAGAAGAATTAACACACAACATACTATCCAAGATTCAACTGTAACGGATCCAGTTGGACTTGATTATTATTATATTAAAATTGACACATCACAAGATGGTAAGACAGATCCTTTGCCATTGGGGCAAGTTGATAGAAGTGTTGGAACATCATTCCCCAAACTTTATTCAAATCTATCAAAATCTTGCGGTGGTAGGCAAATTAGAGCAACACAAAATATTCAATATGAAATTATTAGACCCAACATCCAAACGCAGGTGTTGACAGAAACTTCAGTAAAAGCAAAAGTTAGAACTGTTAGTGGAACTAGTGTAGATGGTAATGAAATTTCATTCATAGATAAGGGATTTGAAGATATTTCATTAAACAAGAATAATTTCTTCGATTCTCCCAGATTGATATGCTCTAGGGAAAATGAAACAAATCTATTATCCTCATTACCTGGAAATAAATCCATGACAATGACAATGAATCTTGCAAGCACCAATCAAAATGTTTCTCCAGTCATTGACTTAGATAGAGTTGGTATGATGCTAATTACCAATAGAGTTAATAGTCGTATAGACGATTATGCAGCAGATGAAAGAGTTGCAACATTGAAGGATGATCCATCAGCATTTGTTTATGCTACAAAGTCCATTGGATTGGAAATCCCAGCAACTTCACTTAGAGTAATAGTATCAGCTTATATAAACACTGATAGTGATCTAAGAGCTTTATATTCGATCCAAAGTGATCCAAATGATAAACAAATATTCTATCCTTTCCCAGGATATGCCAACAAAACCAATCTTGGACAAACTATAGATGATTCATTAAGTGATGGAACTCCAGATATCAAAGTTCCAAAGTCTGATGTTTATGCTTTCAGAAGTGCTAAACTGAAATTTAAGGATTATGAATTTAGCATTGATAATCTTCCAGAATTTAAATATTTTAGTATTAAATTCATCGGATCTTCAACCAATCAGGCATACCCACCAAGATTAAAGGACTTGAGAGTTATTGCATTTGCTTAATATACTATGGATTATCATAAAGTAGAAGGTCATTCTAAGTTAGTTAGAGATACTCAAACAAACGCAGTCTTAAACACGAATATGTCAGAATACAACAATTATATGAAGATGAAGGCTGTTAGAGAGAGTGAAAAGAAGAAAATTGATTTTATTGAAAATGATGTTCAGAGTATAAAAAAAGATCTGGACGAAATTAAAAATTTATTGAGGAACTTGGCAAATGGATCCTGATAAAATTATTCTGGAAGATATTCACAAGATGTTTGAATATGAAAAACTTTCTAGGGATATAGATAGTATAGATGATATTGAAGTCTTGAGGAATTACTCAAAATCTTATATCAAATTATATTTAAAACAGCAAGAAGTTGTATCTAAATTCTAATGGCACAACCATCTACTAGACAAGAATTAATTGATTACTGCAAAAGAAAACTGGGAGCACCAGTTTTGGAAATTAATGTTGCAGATGAACAAATCGAAGATTTGGTTGATGATGCCATTCAATTTTTTCAGGAAAGACATTTTGATGGAGTATATCCTACCTTTTTAAAATATAAAATTACTCAGGACGATATTGATAGGGGTAGAGCACAACCAGATTCTTCCGTTGGTATCACGACAATAACAGTAAATCATAATGTAGGTTTAACAACTCAATTTAATTTTTATGAAGGTGGAAATTACTTGCAAGTTCCACCATCAGTAATTGGAATTCAAAAGATATTCCATTTTGATGGATCGAATACAGTTACAAATAATATGTTTAGTGTGAAATATCAATTATTTTTGAATGATATTTACTATTGGGGTTCCACTGAATTATTAACCTATGCAATGGTAAAAACTTACCTTGAAGATATAGATTTCTTATTAACAACTCAAAAGCAAATTAGATTTAATAAACGACAGGATAGACTTTACTTAGATATTGATTGGGGTAGTGTTTCTGTCGGAGATTATCTCATCATCGATTGCTATAGATCACTCGACCCAAATGATTATTCTAAGGTTTGGAATGATTCTTTCTTGAAAATGTATCTTACTGCTTTAATAAAGAAGCAATGGGGTCAAAATTTAATTAAGTTCCAGGGAGTAAAACTGCCGGGTGGAATTGAATTGAATGGTAGGCAAATTTATGATGATGCTCAGAAAGAAATAGATGATATTATGGAAAAAATGTCAAATTCTTACGAACTTCCACCACTGGATATGATAGGATAATATGCTTAATCCATTTTTTCTCCAAGGATCAAAATCCGAACAAGGACTAGTTCAAGATTTAATTAATGAACAACTCCGCATGTACGGCGTTGAGGTATATTACATACCAAGAAAATATGTGACAGAAAAAACTATCATAAAAGAAGTTATTGAGTCAAAGTTTGACAATGCATATCCATTAGAGGCTTATGTTAATACTTATGATGGGTATGAGGGTCAAGGAACAATACTATCAAAGTTTGGAGTTCAACCTTTAAATGATTTGACATTGACAATATCAAAAGAAAGATTTGAGACTTATATCACACCTCTTATTAAGGATCTAAGTAATATAAAATTGTCTAGTAGACCAAAAGAAGGTGATTTAATTTATTTTCCCTTAGGTGATAGATTATTTGAGATAAAATTTGTTGAGCATGAAACTCCATTTTATCAACTTCAAAAAACTTATGTTTATGAATTAAGATGTGAACTCTTTAGATATCAAGATGAAGTTATTGATACTGGAATTGAAGATATAGATGATAATGTTGAAGATGAGGGATATATTCAAACTCTAACAATGGTTGGTGTTGCATCTACTGCCACTGCCACCGCAAGTATAGTTAATGGTGGAGTGAGATTTGTAACGGTAACGAATAGAGGAAATGGATATACTAGTGCTCCAAGAGTTGCTATTTCATCAGCACCATCCGGAGGTCTAACTGCAGTTGGAATCGCAACACTTATTGGTGGACTGGTTGATTGTAATGGAAATACTGAAAATTATAAAGTCCAGGGTGTGGAAATTGTAAATGCTGGATATGGATATACCACACCACCGTCAGTAGTTTTTGTCGGTGGTGGGGGAGCAGGAGCTGCAGCTACAGCAACGATTGGTGATGGTATCGTTGGTATCATTACCGTAACTGCTGGAGGATCTGGATATGAAGTGGCACCTAATGTGACATTTAGCAGTCCGACTGGATCTGGAGTTACTGCTAGTGCTAGAGCTGCAATCAATAGTGCTGGAGTTGTTACTGCCATCTATATCACAAATGCTGGTTTGGGATATACTACAGTTCCAACGATTACAGTATCTTCACCATATTCTTCCGGAATTGGAACTTATATTTACAATGAAACAGTTACGGGAACAATAAGTTCAACAACGGCAATTGTAAAGAGTTGGGATTCTGTAACAAATATTTTACAAATTTCAAATGTAACCGGATCATTTACATCAGGAGATTTGATTGTTGGATCAGATTCGGGAGCAACATATAAATTGAGATTGTTGGAAACTAATGATATTCAAGATCCATATGCACAGAATGATGAAATAGAAACTGAGGCTGATACGATTATCGATTTCTCAGAATCCAACCCATTCGGAAATCCATAAATAATATATCTAACTTTCCTGACAAATGTTTGAATATTTCTATCACGAAATACTTAGAAGAACTATTGTTTCGTTTGGATCTTTATTTAACAATATTTCCATAAAGCATACCAATTCTTCGGATCAAACAGTAAGTGTATCTAAAGTTCCACTTGCTTATGGTCCAACGCAAAAGTTTTTAGCAAGACTTGAGCAAGTTTCTGATTTAAATGCTCCAGTTCAAATGACCTTACCGAGAATGTCATTTGAATTTACTGGTCTTAATTATGATAACTCAAGAAAGGTAACAACAACACAAACATTTTTGTCGGCAATAACCTCAGATAAGACTAAGCCAAGAAAGTCTTATATGCCAGTTCCTTATAATATGTCGTTTGAACTGAGCATTATGACTAAATTGAATGATGATATGCTTCAAATTGTGGAACAGATTATTCCATATTTTCAACCAGCATATACAATATCTGTAGATTTAGTCGAAACTATTGGTGAGAAAAGAGATATTCCAATTGTTCTTGAGGGGATATCAATGCAAGATGATTATGAAGGTGATTACTCTACTCGAAGAGCATTAATTTATACACTAAGATTTACTGCAAAAACATATCTATTTGGTCCAGTTACAGATGTATCGAAAGATATTATCGAAAAAGTATCTGTTGGATTTATTGCCGGTGATAGAACTAATACTCCGACTAGAGAAATATCATACTCAGTTGAACCAAGAGCAACTCAAAGTTATACAAATAATATCGTAACTAACTTAAAGTCTGATATTACAAGCACAGATGGAATTATTGAAGTAAATGATGCCACTGCGATTTCTTCTGGTTCATTTATTACCATAGATAATGAAGAACTCAAAGTATCTTCAGTATCTGGAAACAAATTAACAGTAACCAGAGGTGTTGATTCGACAAATGCTTCTGCTCACGTAGCAGGATCTGAAATTAAGTTAATTACATCATCGGATAATACATTGATTCAATTTGGTGACGATTTTGGATTTAGTGGAACAGTATGAAAATGACAAAAAAGTTTGATGGTCTTAATGATGCTTTCAATATTGCTGGGGATATAGTATCTTCTGAGGTTGAACCGATAGAAAATAAGATTGAAAAGATTGCATCAGTTAATGATGATTTGAAAAAGGATTATGAATATACTAGAGGAAATTTATACTCAATCATCGAAAAAGGTCAAGAGGCACTAAATGGCATTCTGGAGTTAGCACAAGAGAGTGAAATGCCAAGAGCATATGAGGTTGCTGGACAACTGATTAAGAATGTTGCAGATGCCACCGATAAACTTATTGACCTTCAGAAAAAACTTAAAGATATTGACGAACAAAAGGTCAAAGGACCAACTAATGTTACCAATGCACTTTTTGTTGGTTCCACCGCAGAACTCTCCAAATTACTTAAACAAGAAACAGATAAAGATAAATAATTAAAAAAGTAAAATGGCAGCAGTAAGTGCAGTAAATCTAGTTATCCAAAAAGGCACTTATTTTGAGGAAACTTTTTCCTTAAGTGCAGAAGATGAGTCTGGTTTGAATCTTACTAATCAAACCGCAACTGCAAAATTAAGAAAACATTCAACTGCCGGAATTGCGTATACATTTTCAACCACTCTTACGGTTGCGGATAGTACAGTGAAAATAACGATGCAACCAGCAGTTACAGCAACTTTACCAACTGGTAGATGTGTTTATGATTTAATTTTGACATCATCTGGTGGAATAGTTTCAAAGGTTGTAGAAGGAAATGTATTGGTTCAGGAGACCGTATCTCTATGACTTATCAAGTAAAAGTAAAATCAAAGCAAAAAATTAAAGCAACTGTAGCATCAGGAGTAATTATGGCAAGGACTCTAGATGAACTTTTAGATGTTGATGTATCTGGAGTAAAAGACAAATATTTAATTATGTACGACTCATCAACACAAAAATATACTGCAGTTAATCCAGATGATATACTTTCTGCAGCAGTTACAGATACCGAATCTCCAGGTCTTCCAAGTGATTTCAAAGACCAACTTGATGTTGATTTGGATAATAGAATTGATCTTGATGCTGGGACTTTCTAACAAATAAATAAAGATACAGTAAAATAGAAAAAAAAGAAGATGGCATCTCCTGTTATACAGTTTAAAAGAGGTCTTCTTGCAAATCTCCCTGGTTTGAGGGCAGGTGAACCTGGATTTACTACAGATAGTTATGATCTGTATGTTGGTATTACCTCCGAAACATCAACTAATAAGTTCTTTGGTTCTCACAGATATTGGACTAAGGAAACAACTTCTACAGGTAGTGGATTAAATCTTGTCGAAGGAACTTCAAGTGGTTCTGATTATATTACTATCAAATCGCCAGATTCACTTGCAGGAATTGTAACTTATACTCTTCCCGGAATTCAAGGTGCTGTAAGTTCAGTCTTAACAAATGATGGAAGTGGAAATTTAACTTGGTCTAGTAATACTGAGGATTTAGTTTTTATTGGTATTGCTACCTTTACTGACACAACAGATAATACTTTAGGAGATTCTGATACTGGTTCCGTTCAGATTGATGGTGGACTTGGAATTGATAAGAATGTTACAGTTGGTGCCAACCTGAATGTTCAAGGATATTCTGAATTTGTTGGAGTATCAACTTTCGGTAGTGATCTTGATATTAACGCATCAGCAGATATCTCTACCAATTTAAGTGTAGGACAAAATCTTTCAGTTACTGGTGTTTCTACATTTACTGGAGCAATTGATGTTAATGGTGGTGGAAGTATTGATAATGTTCAAATTGGGATAAGTGGAGATAATGAAATTGATACTTCTTCAGGAAATCTTACAATTGACTCTGCTGGCGGAACAACAACTATTGATGATGATTTGATTGTTTCTGGTGATGTAAGAATTAATGGAAATGACATTCAAGCATCTGATGGAACAACTGCCATCACAATGTCATCAGCAAATGTTACAGTTGGAGGTGATTTAACTGTTGGTGGTAATGACATCAAAGCATCAGATGGAACAACTGCATTAACTCTTGCAGATTCTACTGGAGCCGTTACTGCAGCAAGTGATTTAACTGTTTCTGGAAATCTTTATGTTTCTGGTAACACCACTCAAGTCAACACTGCAGCACTGACTGTAGAAGACAGAACAATTGATTTGGGTATTGTAAATGGTGCTGCACCTGCCGCAGCAACGACCTGGGACTTAGGTGTTCTCTTTAATTATTATACTGGTGGAGCTGCGAAGAAATCTGCTGTTGTTTGGGAACATGGAGATACAAGATTTAAGTTTGCAAGTGTTCTTGGTGCCGATTCAGATGGTACTGATGCAAATACTCCACAACTCACAGTGACTACCTTTGCACCGATTGAAATTGGTGCTCTTTGGGTTACTGATTGTGCAGGAACTTCTCAAGTTATTTCTTGTACTGGAACTGAAAGATTCCTTGAGAACATTACGGTTGATGCGGGTCAGTTTTGAGGTTAATTAAATAAGTTCTAAATACACACAGGAAACTGTGTGTATTTTTTTATGTCTGAAGAAGATTTGAAATTAGTTCTTTCAAAATACCAACAGAAAACTTTTGAGTTGTTGAATCAGAATATTGTATTGGAAACTCAAGTAGAAAAACTGAATGCAACTGTTCAGTCATTAAGTAATGAACTTGAAAAGTTGAAGAAACCAAAAAGAGGATCAAAGACAAACGAAGAATTTTCATAAATAATAAAAACTCTTAGATAAGAGTTTTTACGGTCTCTACCACCAATGAGAGGATTGAATGGCGGATCCAAATATAAGAATTAAACGATCATCAGTTCCCGGAAAAGCACCAACTGTAGGACAACTACCTCTTGGAGAACTAGGACTCAATACTTATGATGCAGAATTATTTGCTCGTAGAGAACGCACAGGTATTGGCACCGATATTGTAAGAATTGGTGCAGGCGCAACAGTTACTAATATTCTTTATGTCACACAAGACGGAAGCGACTCCAACACAGGAAAAAAACTTGGAGACGCAAAAAGAACAATCGGAGCAGCACTTACAGAAGCAACAACAGGAACGGTTATTAAAGTTAGTGCTGGATCTTATGTAGAAGATAATCCTCTCACCATTCCAAGTCAGGTATCAGTTGTCGGAGATAGTTTAAGAGAAGTATCAGTATCTCCACAGAACGCAGACCAAGACTTGTTTTATGTCTCAAATGGCAATTATATCGCAGAGATGTCTTATACAGGCACTCTGAACAACGGAAAAGCAATTTTTGCTTTCAACCCAGATGAAATAGGATATTTCGACCAATCACCATATATTCAAAATTGCACAAACTTTATTCCAAATAGTATTGGAATGAGAATTGATGGTCTGAAAGCAATTGGACCATTAAAATCAATGGTTGTAGATAGTTATACTCAATATAATCAAGGTGGTATTGGTGTTTCTATTACGAATGAAGGATATGCTCAATTAGTTTCTATCTTTACTATCTGCAATGATACTGCAATCTATTGTGGTAGTGGTGCTGCTTGTGACCTTACAAACTCAAACTCATCATTTGGTAACTATGGATTAGTTGCTGATGGTATTGGACCACACAAATATACCGGAATCATCACAGCATCTGCAGCAGCAAATGCATTTGAATTTGTATTGGACTTAAATGTTCCAACACTGAATGTAACCAATGCACTTTATGATAACACTACAGGTCTTACAACAATCACCACTAATACTAATCATAATTTTAATGTTGGAATGGGTGTTTCAATTACAGGACTTGGATTTACTTGTCCATCAGGTCCTGGAATTGTAACTTATCCATCAGGAAATAAAGGAAATATCTTTGAAGTTCAAGAAGTTCCATCATCAACTTCCTTTGAGGTTTATGTTGGTACTTCTACTTTACCACATACTTATAATTCAGGTGGAACTGTAAACATCAATGCAGTTCGCCCTTTTGATGGTCAGGTAATATATCTTGATTCCTTATATTATACAGTTGGTGGAGTAACTGTAAGTTCTGGTGGAACTGGATATACACAAAATGTTGATATTACTTTTGATGATCCAAGTGAACCTTGGGGTATTCCAGCAACTGCTGTTGGTGAAGTTAGAAATGGTTCAGTGACTAATGTTGAGATGGTATCAAATGGTAGGGGATATACATCTGCGCCAACTGTTACGTTTGCTTCTCCTAGTTCTGGTATCAATACTGCAACAGGAACGGCAAATCTAATTCCAACATATTATGTAATTGAGAGTTCAACTCCAGTCTCTGCTGGAATTTGTACCATAACTATTACAGATAATGTACCTTATGCTGTTGGAGTTGGTACAACAGCTCCATTCTTTAAACAAAGTCGTGTGTTGGCATCAGGCCACTCACTTGAATATATTGGTTCTGGTACAGATATTCTAACATCTCTTCCACAAAATGGAGGTGTTCCTATTCAAGAAAATGAGACTGATTCCCGTAATAGTGGTTTGGTTGTATTTACTTCAACTGACCAGGCAGGTAACTTCCGAATTGGTGATGGAGTTATAATTAATCAACAAACAGGAACAATTAGTGGAACATTCTATTCCAAGAGTTTGTTCTCAACAATGACACCATTTATTCTAGCATTAGGAGGAGATTAAAGAATGGCACTCGCACTTAATGTATTTCAAACAGTAACCGCTGTAGTATCGACATCTGCAACTGAAATTTATACAGCACCAGTTGGATATACTGGAGTTGTTCTTTTAGCACAAGTGACAAATGTTGGTTCTACATCAGAGGATGTAACACTTTTGCATCGTAGAAGTGCAACTGATACGAGAATGTTAAAAGAATATCCAATTTCTGCAAATGATACTGCAAATCTTCTTGCAGGAAAGTTAGTACTCGAAAGTGGTGATAAATTAGTTTTATCTGGAAGTAGTAATACTGACCTTGAATTTATTGCAAGTATCTTAGAGACACTTAATTAAAATGGCAAAATATCTAAGTCAGAGGCAAAAAGTTCTTAAGATTGGTATCAGTTCTTATACAGAAAATTCAACTGTACTTGATGTTACTGGAAATTCAAATTTTACTGGAATTGGAACTTTCCAAAGTGATCTTTATGTCGGTGGTAATGTTAATATTGTTGGTGTCCTAACGGCAGAAAGACTTTATAGTAATATTTATGGTGAATTCACTGGTGGTGGAATTGTTGGCGATTCAATTGTTGGTACTGCACTTTCAATATCAGGTATTAGTACATTAGGAACAGTACAAATCTCATCAGGTATTATCACTGCTACTTCTGGTATTGTTACTTATTATGGTGATGGTTCTAACTTGACTGGTGTTGCCATAGCAACTTATGCATCTACTGCAGGAATAGCAACTAGTGTCATTGGTGGTATTGCATCTGTAACTTCATTAAGTGTTTCTGGTATTTCTACATTAGGAACAGTACAAATCTCATCAGGTATCATCACTGCCACTTCTGGGGTAGTAACTTATTATGGTGATGGTTCTAATTTAACTGGTGTTACCGCAGAATCAAAAGATTCTTATCAATTCAATACTGCTATTACGAGTAGAACTTCTGCATCATTAACTGGAATTGGAAGTACTATTCTTACATTACCATCAACTTCAGGAAAACAATATATTGTTCATTCCATTCATGCATCAAATGTTGCTACGGGAAATACTGAAGTTAATGTTGTTGGTGCATTTGATTTTGATGGTGGAGAAAGAAGTTATTTTGCATATAGTCTGCCAATACCAACAGGAACTGGAATTGAACTTTTAATAGAACCTCAAATATTAAATCCATCAGATCGTATTACTATGAGAGGATTGGATTATGATAAAAACGGTACTGATGATGTTGTTGAGGTATATGTAACATATCAAGAACTAACTAGCAATGTGTATTTTGGTGTTGGTCTTGGAACAGTTGGACTTGGAATTACTGCTCCGGTTGGAATATATACTTCTTCAACATATCCAAGCACTGTTCAGTCAATTAGATTAACAAATCGTACTGATTCCGGTGGTTATCCAGTTACGATTAATATCACAAGTGGAATAAATACGATAAGACTTGTTAATAATTTGATTGTTTCCAAATATGGAAGTGTTGAAATTTTAGAAACACCAAAAAGAATTGAAGTTAATGATATAATACAAGTTCAAGTTGATCAAGGTTCAACAATTGATGTTCAAGTTTCAGGAAAACAAATTGTATAATTATGACTGATACTCGTGGTGTTTTTGCATTAAGATCTTTAAATAGTATAATATAAAAAAACATTCAGTATGAAACGCAGCATTATTATTATTGATGATTTCTATTCCGAACCAGAAAAAATTCGCCACATTGCTCTAAATTCTCCATATCCAGACCCCGAATCCACTTATACTTACCCTGGAAAAAAT
>Ga0208162_1000988_pt1 | contig 15374 bp, 17 predicted proteins | sample CB_VirMetaG_4_FD_184539 | JGI IMG/M metagenome (GOLD analysis project Ga0208162, IMG submission 184539) | Freshwater to marine saline gradient viral communities from Chesapeake Bay - CB_1508_1M Viral MetaG (SPAdes) (version 4) | ecosystem: Environmental > Aquatic > Marine > Coastal | place: USA... | reverse complement strand
CAAGAGTAAATACAGCAAAATCTGTAGGCAGTGTATCGACTTTTCAACAAGATTCAAATGTTGAAGCAAGACTCAAAGCACTGGAAGAAAAGGCACATACCCCCTGTGGAAACGGTGGTGGAAGTGCAGATTTAGAGGCAAAACTTGATCGAGTAATTGGTGCTCTTAAAGGAGCATTCCCTGCTAGGTTCAAGGACCTCTGATTGGTTTCTTGCTTTACCTAAGAGCAAGTGGTGCGGATGGGGTTTATACTCCCGCCCTGTTTCTTGCTTCAGGTAAAAGAGCAAGTGGCGTGCATGTAAAGACCTTAAGAAGACGGTTGACATCAACCGTCTTTTTTATTATGATATATACTAACACAATTATCAAGAATTTATGACTGAGCGTAAGAAAACAGCACTGGTGTTGGGTGCTGGTGGATTTATTGGTAGTCACATGGTAAGAAGGCTGCGTAGTGAAGGATATTGGGTTCGTGGTGTAGATCTTAAGTATCCAGAATATTCTGCTACTGTTGCCGATGAGTTTATTCGTGGTGATCTTACTGATCCTAGACTGGTAGAACGTGTTGTAGAATTTAAAGGACAACTGGGTAATTTTTACAAGTCTGTACCTTCTGAGTACATTGATACCTTTGATGAAATCTATCAATATGCTGCTGACATGGGTGGTGCAGGATTTGTCTTCAGTGGAGACAATGACTCTGAAATCATGAGCAACTCTGCTTCAATCAACATCAATCTTCTGGAAGCGCAGAGGAAGTTGAATGATGCAAAAGGAGTAAACAAAACCAAGATTTTCTATAGCAGCAGTGCTTGCATGTATCCTGAGTATGCTCAGATGGATGTGAACAATCCTGGTCTGAAAGAGACTGATGCATATCCTGCAGGTCCTGATTCTGAATATGGTTGGGAGAAACTGTTCTCTGAACGACTTTTCCTTGCATATAATCGTAACCATAATATTGAAGTTCATATCGGTCGTTTCCATAACATCTTTGGTCCAGAAGGAACTTGGACTGGTGGTAGGGAAAAATCACCTGCTGCAATGTGCCGTAAGGTTGCAATGGCAGAAGATGGTGGAGAAGTTGAAATCTGGGGTGATGGTGAACAAACTCGTTCCTTCCTCTATGTTGAAGAGTGTGTTGAAGCAACTCGTCGTCTGATGGAGTCTGACTTCTCTGGTCCTGTGAACATCGGTTCTGAGGAAATGGTCACTATCAATCAACTGGCAGACATTGCTGCTAAGGTTGCAGGTAAGACCATTGTTAAGAAGCACATTGATGGTCCTCTGGGTGTGCGTGGTCGCAACTCTAACAACGATCTTGTTCGTGAAAAACTTGGTTGGGACTACACCATGACTCTTGAAGATGGTATTGCTAAGACCTATGCATGGATTGAAGAGCAAGTTCGTCAGAGTGAAGAACCTACTTTCTACGAAGATAGTTTCGGACTAGTCGCGGGGACTGTTTGATATGAATGTTGTTTCAGGTAATTGTGCTGGGACCTTTAGTGGGTTCCTAGCACAATTGGCATGGATGGAAACTGCAGAGAAGAACCCAGAAGTTAATCTTTCTTTGCATACTAGAAACAAAACCCACTATCCTGGTAGTAGTTACTCCAATTATCGTTGGTTTAGTTCTGTTGATTGTAACAACATCGATGAAGTCGTAGGGGAGAATCTTCTCTATGACTTCTTTGAACCAAACGAGTACATGACTAAGGAGTATCCTGAGGAGTTTACTTATTTTGAAACTTACCCTGCCGACATCAAAGATCAATTTTCTAATTATCCAGAAGACACTTTGAAGTATGATGGTAGAGGAAGTAAGAAGGAACAGTATACTGATACTGAATTCTTCAACAATACCAGAGTTGCTTTGAATCGACAGTGGAATAAGTTCACTTTCACTGATCGTATGAAAAAACTCATTGCAGAAGAAGAAAAACTTATTGAAGGTAAGAAAGTAATGACTCTGATGCTCAGACACTCTGAGCACTATGCTGGAGCAACAAAAGGATATCGTCTCGGTGGTCCTGCTGTCATTGAAAATGCAATTCGTTGTGTGAAAGAACGCATTGATGATTATGATGCAGTCCTTCTTACCACACTCATTCAACCTTTTGTTGATCAATTCAGAGATATTTTTGGTGATAAATTGATTACCACTAATAGAGATCGTTTCCCAATTGATATTGATTGGAAAGGTGGTCGATACTCTCAAGAACCAATGACTGATGTTGAGTATGATACTGAATATCAGAATGCATTTCTTGATGTTGCTTTGACATCTAAGACCGATCTTGTCATTGGAAGTAGTAGTAACATGTTTCTTGCTTCTATGTGTATGAATCCAAAACTCAATTACGAAATGTTTGTTATCGCGGATGGGTGTTGATATGAAAAGGCAATTTAAACTATTGAATGACAGTTGGATTCATCTGAGCAATGGAAACAAAGGTCACATGATTCATGGAAAAGAATCCAAGTATCTTGACTGGGTTCATTGTGGGGAAGGAAAGCAACAAGAGACATTCAACTCTCTTGTATCAACAGATGAAACTTTCTATGTTGACAAGTTTCTTCCCGCTGGACTTCAGGATTCGATAAGTGCTGTCAAGTATGGCATCATTTTTGAGTGTGGTTGGATCATGCAACCAGTTATTGATCAAGTAAAACAAAATCTTGATGCATACATGAATTGTTATGAGAAGATTTTTACTTGGTCTGAAGAACTTTGTGAACTTCATGAAAGGATTTGTTGGATTCCTGGATACGGATCTTACATTGAAGAACCTCAAATCTATCCTAAGACCAAATTAGTATCGATTATTTGCTCCATGCAATCTTGGTTGCCTGGACATCGTGATCGTCTTGCTATGGTTGAACAACTAGCACCATATGCACCTTGGTTTGGTAAAGGACGTGGTGACATGGAGATCAAACGAAAGGAAGAGGGTCTTGCTGACTACATGTTCTCTGTCGCCATTGAGAACATGGACAACTGGTTCACTGAAAAGATCATTGATTGTTTCCTTTGCGGTACTGTACCCATCTTTTATGGCACTCCAAACATTGGTAAGTGGTTCAATACTGATGGAATCATTGTTCTTGAAGATGGGTTTGATATTGAAGAACTGACAGAGGAGATGTATTATTCCAGAATGGATGCTATCAAGGACAACTTTGAAAGAGCACTGAAGATGGAAAACGTTGAAGACTTTATGTGGGAGAATTATTTTGAACAACGATAAAATTTGTCTTATCCACCACTTTGCTGGAGTTGGTGATGTTTTCTTTCTTCAATATGTGGCAAGAAAGTATCTTGCTATGGGTTATCGGGTCATTTGGCCACTGAGAGATAAGATTATTTGGATCAAGGATTACATTCCTGACATTGAATTCTGTTCAATGAACGATGATTTTCCTGGAAAACAATACTATGGTCAGGATATGATCATTGTATCTCCTAACTTTGTCTATCTTGGTGTCATGAAAGCACACCTGTGGGGCAATGATTACGGTGTTTCTGAGGAAGATACTTGCTCTTGCATGTCTGCCAAGTATGATCTCATGCATCTTGATTGGAATGATTGGTCAAAAGGATTTAAGTTCAATCGTAACATTGACAAGGAAAATGAACTCTATTATGATGTTCTTGGTTTGAAAGATGACTCAGAATATACCTTTGTAAACCGTTATTCAAACACAGATAACCGTAAAAATGATGTATTGGTGATGCAGGACTTCAAATATCCTGCAGTAAACCTAGATATTGTTGATGGATTCTCTCTCTTTGACTGGTGTAAGGTCATTGAGAATGCTAAAGAAATCCATACGGTACATACATCTGTACCCTATTTGATTGATATGCTAGATATCAAGGCAGAAAAATACATCATGTATCAGGGAAATCACAATGATAATGTGAAACACATCCCCTTCTCCAAAAATCCTGTCTACATTCCAAACTAACGAGGTGCTACTATGAAAATGCCTATTTCTGAAATCATTGACCGATATACAATCTCTAAACTCAAGTCTGAACGTACTAGTGAAGATGTTTCTCATGAAGTGAACTCATATTCTGAGGAAATTAGTCAGTATAATGCTGAAGAAGTCACTCCATACGTTGAAAAGATGTATGAAATCAACGGAACTCTCTGGGATTATGAAACCAGAATGCGTAAACTGATGGACAGTCGCAATGGAACTGGTCCTGTTGTTGATGCAAACGATCTTCCTCTTGCTGAAATTGGAAAACTCGCCCTTCTTGTTAGAGATCTGAACGGAACTCGTAACGGAGTTAAGTCTGAAATCGTTGAGAAGTTCAGTGAAGGATTTAAGGATATTAAGATTAACTATGTGAAAACTGACTATCCTGTTCTTTCTAATCTTGGTCTTAAGTTTGAAGATGAATGAGATATGTCATAGACATTGATGGAACTATTTGTGATCCTGGTCCTGACAGGGAGACAAGATATACTCTTGCCACTCCCAGACAGGATCGGATTCAATTCATAAATAAGTTATACGATGATGGGCATACTATCATCTACCTGACAGCTAGAGGTATGGGTCAGTTTGACAACTGCCGAAAGATCGCAGAGGAAACATTCTACGATTTTACCTGGAAACAATTAGAGTCATGGGGTTGCAAATTCCATGACTTATTTTTGGGTAAACCTGCTGCAGACTTGTATATTGACGATAGAGGCATCAACGATCATGACTTCTTCATTTCAATCTGAACAAAGACCTTGGGGTATATTTGAAAATTTGTATGAAGCAGAGTCGTACAAAGTTAAAAGAATTTATGTAAACCCAAACCAATCTTTCTCACTTCAATATCACAATCACCGTTGGGAAGATTGGATTATTGTCGAAGGAAGTGGCGTAATTAATGATGGATTTGAAGTAAGAAATTGTATGGTTGGTGATAGATTTCACATTCCACCAAAAAATATTCACAGAGCAACTGCTGGTCCAGATGGATTAACTTTTATTGAAGTTCAAAGAGGTGTTTGTGATGAAAATGATATCGTTAGATTAGAGGATAACTACGGAAGGGTTGTCTAAAATATTTTTTTGTGCTATTATTCTGTTAGATTGTTAAGAAAATTCAATGAATCGTTTCACTGATTATTCCACACTCCAAGAACAAATAGTTTCTTGGTTGAAAACATATTGCTCCGATAATAATATCAAATCACTAGTCATTGGTGTTTCTGGTGGCATTGATTCTGCAGTAAGTTCTACTCTTGCCGCATCGACTGGACTGCCAACATATGCAATTGGTATGCCAATCAATCAGATCGCAGATCAAAGAGATCTATCTGAGGCGCATCTCAACTGGTTGGATGATAAATTTGATAATGTAACAGTTCTGAGATTTGATCACTCTAATACTTTTGAGACCTTTAAAGGTATCATGGGTGAAGAGTATGGATCTGATAAAATGGCACTTGCTAATACCAGATCTCGCATTCGCATGGTAACTTTGTATCAGGTTGCTGCTACTGTTGGTGGTATCGTTGTTGGCACTGGCAACAAAGTTGAAGATTATGGTGTTGGATTCTACACCAAATATGGTGATGGTGGTGTAGACATTGCACCAATTGCAGATCTTTACAAGACTGAAGTATGGGAACTTGGAAAGTTCTTTGGGGTTGACGAACGGATTATCAATGCTCAACCCACTGATGGTTTGTGGGATGATGGTAGAACTGATGAAGATCAACTTGGAGCATCTTACGCAGATCTAGAGTATGCTATGGAGCACGGCACTGGACCTGCAGTTGAGGTTCTCCACAAGTTCAATACTCAAAACAAGCATAAGATGATTCCCATCCCTACTTTTACAGTATGAGCGTTTGCTTAATCGTTAGTGATGAAGTGTCTAATGACACTTGGAAAAAAGAGATCCCACCATACAGTGGATTGGGAACCGAAGGCATAGGATCTGTATTTCAGTACCAGATCCTACTGGCCTTTTTTGCTGATTTTATGGGTGTGGATTACACCTTTGCTGGAACAACAAAAATCTCTCACCATTCTTATACAAATAAGTCTGAAAAAGATTTCTGTGGATCTCTAGATGAGTTTTTTAATCTATCCAACATCAAAAAAGAATGGGATAGGGTGCATATGTTTGCACAACTTTCTGGTACTCAAGATCCTAGAGGTGCTGAGATATTCAATGGTGAGTTGCAATCGTTCATTGAAACTCATAGGAACAGTGAAGAAAATATATTGATCAATCTTCACTGGTGTCACCTTTATTTGGCACAGTTTTGTAAAGTTAATGCTTCTCAGATCTTTACAAAAGAAAGAATTGATAGAATGAGAGCAAATTTGGTATATAATGGAGAGAAATATTTTGACAACAAGGTCAATATTTCTTGGCATGTTAGAACGCCAAACCCAAATGATGTGCCAGCAGAGATTGTTTCTCCTTTAAGAGAACTTTACTTCTATGAAAAGGATTATCCCAGATATGTTAATCTGATTAATGCTTTGAAGAATACTTTTGCTGACAAAGAAGTGAATTTACATATTCACTCTCAAGGATTTACTTCTGACTTTACAGAATTTACTCAGTTGAAGACAGATAAATTTAATATTATCGTTCATTTGGACGATGATGCTATAAATGATCTGTACCATATGTCTCATGCAGATCTTCTTGTGATGTCAAATAGTTCTTTCTCTTGGGTTGCATCACTTCTCAATAGCAATCAAAAGATTGTAAGAGATAACTTTACCAACGGACCATTCACAATTAACTCCACTAGAACAAATTACGATTTTACCAGTTTCACATGAAAAACACTATTAAAGATGTGCAGGATTTTTGGAATACAAGACCCTGTAATGTCCGACATTCTAAGAAAGATATTGGAACCAAAGAATACTTTGATGAGGTAGAGAAGAAAAAGTTCTTTGTAGAACCTCACATCAAATCTTTTTCTAAGTTCAATGAATGGAATGGGAAAAAAGTTCTTGAAATTGGTTGCGGTCTTGCTACGGCAGGAATTAACTTTGCAAGATATGGTGCAGAGTATACTGGTGTAGAACTTTCCTCTGAGAGTCTTGAACTTGCTAAAAAGAGGTTTGAAGTCTATAATCAAGTAGGTGAATTTTATGAAGGAAATGCTGAAGAACTGTCATCTTTTCTTCCTCCTGAAAAGTATCATTTAGTATATTCGTGGGGAGTTCTTCACCATACCCCTCATCCTGAGCGTGCGATGGCAGAGATCAGTAAGTATCTTGCAAAGGATGGTGTCTTCAAACTGATGCTGTATTCCTCTGAATCTTGGAAGAATTATATGATCAGTATTGGTCTTGATCAACCAGAAGCACAATATGGATGCCCTGTTGCATATACATATACTGAAAGTGAGATTCATGATCTTCTTGGAGAGCACTTCGAAGTTGTTTCAATTGAAAGAGATCACATCTTCCCATATCAAATTGAACCATACAAAAAGGGTGAATATGTAAAGCAACCCTGGTTTGAAGCGATGCCTCAAGAAATGTTTGATGTTCTTGAGAAGAAGATTGGTTGGCATCTGCTGATCACTGCAAAACCTAAATATTGAACCGAATAAAACATTTTGGATGGAGTAAAATGAAAATTGGAATTATTGGGGCTGGTAGACTTGGTATCTGTTTTGCACTTTTATGTGAGGAAGCAGGATATGATGTCGTTGTTTCTGACATTAGAGAAGACTATGTAAACAGTTTGAACAACAGAGAGATTATTACTAACGAACCTGAAGTTTCTAATCTCTTAAAAACTGCAAAGAACTTTAGAGCAACCACAGATAATAAAGAATTGATCAATGAGTGTGATCTCATTTATACTCTTGTAGCAACTCCATCTTTGCCTGATGGGTCTTATAATGTTTCCTCTGTATGGGATGTTGTTAAGTGTTTTGAGGGAGTAACGAAAAAGAAATATTTTGTTGTTGGATGTACAACAAATCCCGGAGACTGCGATAGTTTTAAGAAACAGTTGCCAAATAATATCAAGATTTTTTACAATCCAGAATTTATCGCACAAGGATCTATCATCAAAGACTTGAGAACTGCTGATATGGTTCTTCTTGGTAATGATGTTTTTGATGAATCTGTAGATACAGTTATTGAAGACATCAAAAAACTGTACCAGAAGATTCAAACAACAAGAGCAGTCGTTTGTACAATGTCTAACACTGCTGCAGAAGTCACAAAGATCGCGGTTAATTGTTTCTTGACAACAAAGATCAGTTATGCCAACATGCTCGGTGATGTTCTTCGTCAGGCAGGATGTGGAGACGAAATCAGCAGTGTTCTAGGTGCTGTTGGTATGGACAGTAGAGTCGGTAAAAAATATCTTGGATATGGTTTTGGGTATGGTGGTCCTTGCTTGCCCAGAGACAACCGTGCATTTGCTGCATTTGCAAAGCAAGTAGGACTTGATTATAACCTTGGTTTTGTAACTGACGAAATCAATAACCAACATGCAAAGTATATCTGTGATTACTTTGAAAGTATGAATGGAAGAGAAAGTGTGTTCTATTTTGACTCTGTTGCATACAAGAAAGGAACTGATATTATTACAGAGAGTCAGCAATTGCGTCTTGCCACAGATCTCCTTGATAGGGGTCATAGAGTCTACATTCGCAACGATCATCGAGTCGTGTCTCAGATTAGAGATGATCTTTTCCATCGTTATGGTGAGAGAGTAAGATTTGTTGATGGTAAAGACTACGTTAAAGAACCAATGTTTATTGTAGATTTATGAAAATATTTCTATATCCATTTATACAATCTGTTTAAGTTATGACTAGAGAAACAAAAAATCTTTCAATCAAATCTGTTGATGAAATCAAGGGTATTCTTGATACTATTGACACCGAAGAATATTCTTTGGTCAATTATGTCTGGACAGAGTATGGATTCTACCCAACATATTTCAATGAACTGTTTAGAGAATTCTTCGAAGATGTAAAGGGACCAATCCTAGGATTCTGTTTTCCTGGTCAGGAAATTTTCTATGAAGGTAAAGTTGATATTCTTGTAAGTCTTGATGGATTCCTTGATACCACTAGAGCATATAGTGATAATCAAGAAACAGATTTGCTGCTGAACAACTTCAAAACGATTGATGATCGTGGAGTAGCATTTTGGTTTACTGTTCGCAACTTTGATGAAGATGCATATGAAGATGCATTTTCAGGATACACCTTTAAGAATATCATTTTTCCAATCGGCAAGAGACTTCCTTGGGAACTGGGTTGGCCTCCTGGTCCTGGGCATCAGTATGCTGATGGTGAAGATGGTCCATGGCGTTTTCCCACCTGCAAATACTATGCTGACAAAGTTCAGTCATATGATTTGAATCTGTGGGATCCTGCATTCAAACGGGCAGAAGGATTGGACATTGGAGAGTATAATACTTTCTTTGTCAAGAACAGTTTCAAAACTAGAAACTATGGATCTGCCAACATTGATGACTACCTGGTAGGAAAGGATGGAACATCTGGTGATCTTGGATTTGGAAGTGTTGAATTTGACTTCTATGCTAAGGTAATCGACTATCATATTAAGAATAAGAAGAACCTTGTAGTGATTCATGATCTTGTTAGGTTCCCTGAGATTGAGAGTGAGTATATTCATTACATTGACATGAGGGGTAACTTGGATGTAAGATTACTCTTGACGATTGTAGACGACTCCAACAATTTCATTAACACTGGTACAAGTCCTGGTGATCTTGCTGCATATTATTGCAAGACTAATCAAGTTATCATTGGTGATCAATCTATTCAAAATAGAACTCAGTTTGCTAATATTATTCTGGGACGTAGTGATAGAAAGGTCTGTCGATTCCATAAGGAAGAGCAGAATTATGATGAGTTGTTTGCATTCCTTACAGAGAATTGATTTATGAAGAAGGCACTTATTACTGGAATCACAGGTCAAGATGGTTCATATCTTGCTGAGTTTCTTTTAGAGAAAGGATATGAAGTTCATGGAATAATCAGAAGATCTTCCATGATTAATACTCATAGAATTGATCATATCTTCGGTCAAATTACGCTTCACTATGGGGATTTGACCGATTCTACTAATATGGTCCGTGTGATTCAGAAAGTTCAACCTGATGAAATTTATAATTTGGGTGCTCAAAGTCATGTAAAAGTGTCTTTCGAAACTCCAGAATATACTGGTATGGTGGATGGTCTCGGAACACTTCGTGTTCTTGAGGCTGTCCGTCTTTTGGGTCTTGACAATAAAACTAGAATCTATCAGGCATCTACCTCAGAGATGTTTGGAAAGGTCAGAGAGATCCCTCAGAAGGAGACCACACCTTTTCATCCTAGATCTCCATATGGGTGTGCCAAAGTTTATGCTTATTGGACAACTAAGAACTACAGAGAAGCATATGGAATGTATGCTTGTAGTGGCATCCTGTTTAATCACGAATCTCCTAGAAGAGGTGAGACCTTTGTAACCAGAAAAATTACAAGAGGACTCAAAGCAATCTCTGAAGGTAAGCAAAAAGTTCTGACCCTTGGAAACCTAAATGCAAAAAGAGACTGGGGACACGCCAGAGACTTTGTAGAGGCAATGTGGTTGATGTTGCAGCAGGAAACCCCAGATGATTATGTAATCGCAACAGAGGAGCAACACACAGTCCGTAAATTTGTTGAGCAAGCGGCACCATACTTTGGTATGGATATTGTATGGGAAGGTGAAGGTGATGATGAGGTTGGAATTAATGCCAATACAAATGAAGTCGTTGTTAGAGTAAATCCAAAATACTATCGTCCATCTGAAGTTGATACTCTGCTGGGTGATTGCTCAAAAGCAAAGAATGATCTTGGATGGAGTCCAAAGATTACCTTTGATGAATTAGTTTATGACATGTGCAAAAATGAATCTTGATAGTAAAATTTACGTAGCAGGTCATAATGGTCTCGTTGGATCTGCTCTTGTCCGTGTTCTTCGTGAGAACGGATACCGAAATTTAGTATATGTTAAGCACCAAGATCTTGATCTTTGTGACGAACATCAAACCAAACAATTTTTTGAAAAGACAAAACCTGAGTACGTTTTTCTTGCTGCTGCTAAGTGTGGTGGAATAGGTGATACAAAAGATCATCCAGTTCAATACTTGGAAGATAATCTAAAGATTCAAACAAATGTCATTTCTTGTTGCCATAGTGCCAAAGTCAAGAAAATGATCATGTTAGGATCCGCAAGTGTATATCCTGCTCAGTCCGCGCAACCAATCAAAGAAGAATATTTGTTGACTGGTAACTTGGAACCAGTGAATGAATCTTATGGTATGGCAAAAATTCTTGGAACCAAATTGTGTCAAGCATATAATAAACAGTACGGAACTAACTTTATCACTGCCAATCCTTGTAATGTCTATGGACCCAGAGATAATTTTAATCCATCTTCAAGTCATGTTGTTGCAGCACTGCTTCGTAGATTTCATGAAGCAACTGTTTCTCAGAAACAATTTGTTGAATGTTGGGGAACAGGAAATGCAAGAAGAGAACTCATCTATGTTGAAGATCTTGCAGATGCCTTAATTCATCTTATGAAAATTGATGAAACTCCTGACGTAATTAATATTGGACCAGGAAAGGATGTTTCGATTAAAGAACTTGTCGCGCACATCGTTGATGTGGTAGGATATGAGGGTGAGATTAGATGGGATGAAACAAAACCTGAGGGTGTTAAACAACGTCTTCTTGATGTTTCAAAACTAAATGATCTTGGTTGGTCTGCACAAACTTCTCTAGACCAAGGTCTCTACCATGCATATGAATACTTCAAATTAGGAGACAGAAAATAATGTATTGGCCTTTGATGGAAGAGACGATCACTTTTGTAGATCGTCTCAAGATGGCAAAGTTTATTTTAACTAATAGTCGTCTTACCAACGGACCCAGGGTTCGTCGGTTTGAAAAAGAATGGTCTGAGTGGATTGGCACAGACAATTCTCTTTATGTTGGTAATGGAAGTCTTGCTAACTTTCTTTTGGTTGCTGCAGTAAAAGAGTACTATGATCTCAAGGATGGAGATAAAGTGCTGGTTCCTGCAACCACTTGGATGACAAATGTTGCTCCTATTATTCAAAACAATCTTGAACCAATCTTCTGTGACATTAATCTCAATAACTATTCCTTCGACAAGGATGAGTTAAAGTATGTTGCACAGCAGCATCCTGACATCAAAATGGTCTTCATTACGCACCTGATTGGATTGTCATCTGATGTTGAGTATGTCAAAGAGATTTTCCCTGATGCTTTGATCTTAGAGGATGTATGTGAATCTCATGGTGTAGAGGGACCAGATGGAAAGAAGCGTGGAACTCATAGCATCGGATCTACTTTTAGTTTCTACTTTGGACATCACATCACGACCATTGAAGGTGGAATGATCTGCACAGACAATGAAGAACTTCATGACCTGATGAGAATCAAACGATCTCATGGAATGGCAAGAGAGTCTAATCTTTATTTCCCTCAGTATGCATCTCAAAATCCAAACATTGACCCTGCTTTCTTGTTTGTAACTGATGGATACAACTTCCGCAATCATGAGGTATGTGCGGTCCTTGGATCATCTCAACTTAAAAAACTAGATAAGAACGTTCAGATTCGTAGAGAGAACTATGATTGGTGGTTGAGAAAGGCGCAATCACTTTCTCACAAGTATTATCTTCCAGAGTTTCAGGAGAGGAACAGTAGTTTCTCATTCCCACTTATTTGTAGAGATAAGGACAACTCTCAAAAATTAAAACAAATCTTTAAAGAAAATGGTATTGAATACAGACCTGTGATTAGTGGTAATTTACTGTATCATCCTGCTTTTAGGAAGTATAATCTTTGTACTCAAAGAGAGAATCCTAATGTCAACACTCTTCATGATCATGGACTGTATGTTGGAAATAGTCAGTTTGTCTGCTTTGATAAACTGAATCACCTCATCCAATTGATGGATATATAATTTACTTTTAATGGGATTATGATTGGATACAATAGACTTGGTATCAATGGTAGATTGGGAAACCAGATGTTTCAGTATGCCACTCTAAGAGGCATTGCTGCTAAACATGGATATGATTGGGTCATTCCTCCTCGGGACACTGAAACAAACCATATGGCAGAATATGTGCTGATGGACGGTTTCAAGCTTCCACACCTTAAGCAAGAGAACATAGGGTACGTTCCTGCTGAGTGGAAAACATATGATGAACCTTCTCATGATTTTGATCCTGAGTTTTTTGAAAACTGCCCAGACAATGTGAACATTGATGGGTATCGGCAATCTATCAAATACTTTCAACACATTGAAGATGAGATTAGAGAGGATTTTGAATTCGTCGATGAGGTTTACAATCCATGCAAAGAGTTCATTGAACAGTTTGATAACAATGTGATCGCACTTCATGTGCGAAGAACTGACGCTACTGGTAGACCTGACATGTACCCAGTGGCATCAGTTGATTGGTATGAAAAGGTGCTTAAGGAAAATTTTCCTGATGACGTGCCAGTGCTTGTGTTTACTGATCAACTCAATTGGGTTCAGGAGCAATCACTTTTCAAGCAAGATAGATTCCTTATCTCTGAACAGAGAGAGTATTCTAACTACAAAGTATTGAATGGTCGTGGTGAAATGGAGTACAGTTTACTTCCTTGGATCGATCTTTGTATGATTAGTTTGTGCAATGGTTCCATCATTCCAAATAGCACCTTTGGATGGTGGGGATCCTGGTTGCAGAAGGATAAGAAGTATGATACTGTCTATCAGTTTCCATATTTTGGTCCATTCTTTTACAAGATTCATCCTTGCTATAAAGAATTGAAAGATTTTTATCCTGAGCAATGGGTAAAGGGGCAACTTCCTGATGAACTTATTGACCCAGAATTCAATGCTGTAGAGAAGTCATAATGGATCTTACTTTTTTAATTCCCACCAGGATTGAAACAGAAGACCGATTGAGAAATATTATCTCATCGGTCTCTTATTTGTTGCGACATGTGCCTGCAAAGGTTATTGTCAAAGAAGTATCTGGTAGAAATACATTCAGATTTAGAGCACTTCCAGAGATCAAGAAGTATGCAGATACAACAAACCTTACCTGTTTGTATGAGGAGAATAATGAACCACTCTTTTGTAAGAGTAAGGTTCTCAATGATTTGATTGTTGCTGCCGACACAAAAGTTGTTGCTAACTATGATGCAGATTGTATTCTTCCCATTTCATCTTATGGGCAAGCGTATGAAATGATCAAGGATAATGAATGTGATGTTGTTTATCCATATGGATGTGGAATCTATCAATGGAAGGCAGATTATAATATGCAAATTTTTGATGAGTTTGTAAATTCTTGGAATGGAACTTCTGTTCTAGATAAGAATAAGACTTTATCTAATTCAACCATTGGATGGTCACAATTTATTGATCGTCAAAAATATATTGACGGATATATGATGAATGAAAACTTTGTGTCATGGGGATGTGAGGATGATGAGTTCTACTTCCGTATGAGTACCCTTGGATATAATATTGGAAGGGTTCATGATTATGTCTATCATCTAGAGCATGGTAGAACACACAACTCCTGGTTCAGTAATCCAAACTTTAATAACAACTGGCAACTCTGGAATACTATTAAAAAATTTGACAGAGATCAGTTGGTAAGTTATTATGAGAGTCAGGACTATCTAAAAACACGTAGAGAACAACTGAGATGATTGGATTTAACGCCCTTGGAAGGATGGGCAGACTTGCTAACCAGATGTTCCAGTATGCCTCTCTGAAAGGTATTGCAAGGAACACTGGTGTGGATTTTTGTATTCCTTTTCATAAAGAAGCAGTTGATGATGGCATTGGAAATATGCTTCGGACTGAACTGTTTGATTCTTTTGATCTTCGAGTCAATATAGGATTATTGAATAGGGGACATGCACCTGTAGTTAACGAAAGATTTTTTCATTTTGATGAAGAACTTTTCCGCATGTGTCCCGATCATGTAAGTCTGCAAGGATATTTTCAAACGGAAAAATATTTCAAGCACATTGAAGATGAAATTCGTGAGGACTTCACTTTTAGGGAAGATATTTTAAATCCATGCAAAGAGATGATTGAGTCTGTAGAGAATCCTCTTGCTCTTCATGTTCGCCGCACAGACTATGTAAAGAATAGTGCGAATCATCCTCCATGTACTCTTGAGTATTATGAGAAGGCACTGAGTCATTTTGATGATGACCGTAATGTGATTGTTTTTTCTGATGATCCTGCATGGTGTAGTGAACAAGAATTGTTCTCTGGAGATCGATTCATGATCTCTGAAAATACTGACAACA
>Ga0208162_1000987_pt1 | contig 15377 bp, 19 predicted proteins | sample CB_VirMetaG_4_FD_184539 | JGI IMG/M metagenome (GOLD analysis project Ga0208162, IMG submission 184539) | Freshwater to marine saline gradient viral communities from Chesapeake Bay - CB_1508_1M Viral MetaG (SPAdes) (version 4) | ecosystem: Environmental > Aquatic > Marine > Coastal | place: USA... | reverse complement strand
TGGATTCGCTTGATGATAAGTTGAAGGAGGAATTTATCATTATTCCTCAACGTGTTCGCGAAGAACATTTGCGCGATCCAAGAAAAAAGATTCTTTGGCTTCACGACCTTCCCGAAGATCCTGAATCTGAACACCTCAAGCAACAAGAGAATCGTGATTTATTTGAACGATTCGTATTTCCAAGCAATTGGGCATTGTGGGATTTTCATCAGAAACTTGGTGTACCCTATGAGAAGTCTGTTGTCATCCCAAACTGTATTGAGCCTATTCCGCAGCATGAAAAGCCCAAGGATGGAAAGACTCGAATCATTTATTTTTCGACTCCTCATCGTGGTTTGAATCTTCTTGAATCTGTCGCTCGTGTCATGCAAGATGCGCGAAATGATTTCGAGATTGACGTATACTCTAGCTTTAAACTATATGGTCGAGATCAGCAGGATCAACATCCAGAGTTTCAGGATCTTTACAATCGTCTAAACGAGTTGCGATGTGTCAATTATCACGGAACCGTTTCTAATGATGAGATTCGTGCTGCGCTTCTCAAAACTCATATTTTGGCATATCCTTCCACATATCTTGAGACAGCTTGTCTTGTTGCGATTGAGGCAATGGCAGCAGGCTGTATGGCAGTTGTTCCCAACTATGGTGCGCTTCCAGAAACGTGTAAGGACTTTGCTCACATGTATCCTTGGAGTCCTGATATTCAGCAACATGCTGCGACTCACTATCACTACTTGACTAACGCGCTCAATATCTTTTGGCAAGATGGTAATCAAGCATCACTCGCGATGCAAGCTACATATTATAATCACTTTTACAGTATGCGAATGTGTGCTGCGAAGTGGAGCAGTCTTTTGAGAGGATTACTGTAATGAAAGCATTGGTTACTGGTGGTGCTGGGTTTATCGGAAGCACTCTCGTAGATCAACTGATTGATGATGGAAATGAAGTTTATGTCATCGACAATCTATCTACAGGAAAGTATGAAAATATAAATGATAAAGCGTGTTTTGATTATGAGACTGACATTGTTCACCATGATCTAACTGGATTTATTGAAGACAAATCTATCGACACAATTTTTCATCTCGCAGCGGACGCAAGAGTTCAACCTTCAATCGAAGACCCTATCACCTTTAATCAAACAAACGTAACAGGAACCTTGAACCTTCTAAAAGCTGCTGTTGATGGAAATGTCGATCGTTTTATTTTCAGCTCCTCCTCTTCTGTGTATGGAGATGTTTCCATTATTCCTACTGATGAGTATCACAATACCGATCCTCTGAGTCCTTATGGAGCGCAGAAACTTATTGGTGAGATTTACTGTAGACAGTTCTGTAAGACATATGGATTGAAGACAACGAGTCTTCGATACTTCAATGTCTACGGAGAACGGCAAAATATTGAAGGCGCATATGCTTTGGTTATAGGTAAGTTTATTCAACAAAGATTGAATGGTGAACCTATGACTATTCGCGGAGATGGTGAACAGCGTCGAGATTTTACTTATGTTGGTGATGTGGTCAAGGCAAATATTTTAGCTGCTTTGACTGAAAAACAATCCGCATGGGAAGGAACGCCGATCAATATCGGTAACGGAGACAATCATTCAGTAAATCAAATTGCTGATATGATTGGCGGTGATCGTGTTTATGTTGATGCTGTATTGGAACCAAAAGAAACGCTGGCTGATAATCAAAGAGCTTTGCGTTATCTTGATTGGGTTCCTCGTGGCAATCTTGAAACTTGGATGGAAAAATATAAAAAGGATGTTGGACTATGATTGAAAAATTAGCCGTATATATTCTGACGTATCACAAGCATAGCAAGTCACACTTGGAAAGATGCTTCTGGTCGATTGAAAATCAACCAACTGAAGTAAAGTATGATGTAGTCGTCAACTACAATTCGACTGAGCCAGATTATTTCGATGAACTAAAAGAAATTATTCCAGAAGATTATACACTCATCAAAACAGAAAGTGATGGTTATACAGGGAAGGGTACAAACTCTTGTCTCGAACACTATCGAAAAAATTATAAAAAGAATGGTTGGACTCATATGTGTGTCATTGATGGTGATGACTATTACTATCCAATGGCATTTGATCTCATCAATGAGATTCACGAAAAGTCAAACTTCGATTACTTGAGTGGAATGGCACATCATGTAGATTCACTTAGACCAATACCTCCGCACAGAGATGATCCGCGAAAGGTATATCCGTATCAACCAAAGCGATGGCTCTGGTCGTTTGTAGATAACCGTCTTCCAGTATACCCATATCTTTTCTGGAGTGGCGAACAAATTCCGGGTGGAGAAGTAACACTATGTATGTCCACTAAGGCAGTCAAAGCAGATATTCGTTCTCTCGAAGGTCCGAATCGGTGTGATGATTATTTCTTCATGCTGGATGCCATTGTTGCTCATTTGAACAAAGAAATCAACTTCGTGAGTACGGATTGTAATGACATCTACATTTACGATTGTACGCAAGAGAGTATCACCAGAGGAACCGATGATTTCGACGAAGAGAGGGGGTGGCCCTTTGATAAAGATGGGTTGGTTTACTCTGAGGTCAACAATGAAAAATACAAAGTTCTTGAAGGAATTACACGACAATACCTTCCTTATGTTACCATGCCGCAAGTATGGACACATCGGGAAAAGTGTGAATATGTTTCAGCATGTGAGGTACGATAATGACACATTTTAAAATTTTGATACCAGTATATAACGCGGAAAACTATATCAAAAATGCTTTGATTAGTGTTCTGAATCAAGATTATGGTAATTATGAAGTTATGATTGTAGATGACTGTTCTACCGATTCTACTCCAGATATTATCCATGACTTTATTTACGAATATTCTCTGGACGATATTTTCTCTTTTAGAATCAATGAGAATAGGCAGTACGCTCTTCAGAACTTGTATGAAATGATTCAAAGTTCTAAGTGGGTTGATGCTCTTTCCGACGAGGATGTTTTTGTCACCCTTGATGGGGATGACTGGTTCTCAAACGATTCTGTTTTGTCTAGGCTGAATGAAATATATCAGGACGAGAACTGTTGGATGACTTATGGTAGCTATCAAGTCTATCCCACTGGTCAAGGTTGGATAGATCATGTGAACGAATATCCAAAAGAAATTATTGAATCTGGAGATTTCAGAAAAGATCCCGAGTGGAGAGCCAGTCACCTTCGCACATTCAAAGCTAAGTTAGCAAAGCGTTTGACGAAAGAGGATCTTTCTGATATGGATGGGAACTTTTATGAGATGGCATGGGATCAAGCTCTTATGTTTCCGATGATGGAAATGGCACGAGAAAGGGTTCGATATGTGCCTGACATTCTATATACATATAATAATGACAATCCCATCAACGATCATAAGGTGGACAAGCGGAAGCAGGTAAATACTGCTTTAAGAATTAGAGTTCGTCATCAAAAGAAGGACAGGCTATTATGATTACTGCAAGAATGATGGGTGGTTTGGGTAATATAATGTTTCAGATTGCGGCAATTCAGTCATTAGCTAAAAGGAATGGTGATTCTGTTGATGTAGCATTTTCAGCTAAAACACACTATATTCCAGAAGATATTCCAGAAGTAAATCGCCCAAATATCAGAGAGTATTCTTCTTCGATACTGAGAAATGTGAATGTGATTGAAGAAGAAATCCCTTATAACAATTATTATCGTTGTGACTGGGATTATCAAAGCATTCCTTTTGGTGATAATGTGTGTTATGAGGGTTACTTTCAAAGCGAAAAGCATTTCTTAGATTGTTCAGAATATATTAGAGAATTGTTTTCTCCAAGTGATGATGATTTTGATTACATTTTTGATAAGTATGAAGATATAGATTTTGAAAATTCTACGTTTTTACACGTTCGTCGTGGTGATTATGTAAATATAGACCTTCACCCATTATGTCCCCTTGATTACTATAGACGGTCTTTGGATATTTTTTCTGAGAATGAGAGGGTTTTGGTTTTTAGTAACGACATACCTTGGTGTCGAGAAAACTTTAATTCTGACTATGATTATTTCTTTGTAGAAAATGAAAAAGATTATATGGAGATGTATATGATGAGCTTGTGTAAAAATGCTATAATCGCGAATAGTTCGTTTAGTTGGTGGGGTGCTTGGTTGGGTGATTGTAAAACTATTGCTCCTAAGAATTGGCTTAATTCTGAAGAAATGGACTGGTCCGATATTTACAGAGAAGGATGGTTGGTAATATGAGCAAAATTTTATTGTGTACGATAGCAACCGGAAAGTATCATCATTTTGTTTCACCTCTATTAGAGTCCGCTAAAGAAAATTTTTTCCCTGATATTGGATTCGATGTTTTGGTTTTTAGTGATCGTCCTAAAGACATTCCAAATGAAGTTTATACTTCCGTATGGTATCATCGACCCTGGCCATACCCAACTCTGCTTCGGTATCATGCTTTTCTGTCTCAGAGAAGTCTATTGTCTAGCTATGATTATGTTTTTTATTGCGACATAGATATGCTTTTCGTTGATGAAGTGTCTGATATTTTACATGATGGAATAGTTGCGACAATTCATCCGGGGTTTTATAATAAAACTAGATTGGAATATACCTATGAAACAAACCCAAATTCTACAGCGTATATTTCACCGAATGAAGGAATAAAATATTTCGCTGGGGGTTTTAATGGGGGCTCATCATCCGAGTTTTTGAAAATGTCTGACACCATATGCAAAAATATAAATTCGGATCTTGAAAATAATATAGTTGCTGTTTGGCACGATGAAAGTCATCTAAATAAGTATTTGAGTAATTACGATAATATTCGTATGTTAGATCCTTCGTACTGTTTTCCCGAGGCTTTGTGGGCAAAGGATTTGCCGTTCAGAAAACGATTGATGGCACTTGATAAAAATCATAATGAGTTGCGAGGTTTGATATGAAAACCAAAAAATTTATTGCTTGGGGATGGAAACAAAACGTAAACACATTTCATTATATTATGCTTAGTTATTTGAGGGCATTTAAATATTTTGGGTATGATGTTTATCATTTTGATGATTCTGATGATGTTTCTGGTTTTGATTTTTCTAATTGTGTATTTTTTACTGAAGGTCAAGTTGATAGTAACATACCAATATCAAGAGATTCTATATACATTTTACATAATTGTGTTGTTGAAAATTATAAAGACCTAAACCATTTGGGATTACAAGTATATATTAATGGTGCTACAGAAGGGGGGCACGGCGGATCTCAAAGTGGTTTTTTCATAGATGAATACACTATATACAATGAAGATGAGAATGTTTTATATCAGCCTTGGGCAACTAACCTCTTTCCAGATGAAATTGAGCGCGATTTGATTGTTCAAGACAATAAAATTAGTAGCTTTGTTGGTACAATAGGGTCTGGGCACTTTGGGAACACACCACAAATTATTCCTTATGCAAAATCTTGTGAACGGTTTGGATATAACTTTATATCCTATCCTCCCGGTTCGTGTTCATTTGAAGAAAATAGAAATATTATAGCATCTTCCGAAATTGCTCCAACAATAACGGGATCTTGGCAAACAGCCCAAGGATACATTCCGTGCAGAGCTTTTAAAAATATCAGTTATGGTAAGTTGTGTATTACCAACTCAAAAACTGTACGAGATGTTATGGGTGGTAATGTTGTATATAACGAAAATCCTGAATGTTTGATTGAGGATTATCTTAGTACGGATTTTAGTGTTCGGAAAAAAATGTTTTCCGAATCGTCCAAATTGATAATTGATAAACACACATATTTGAATCGAGTAGATTCGATTCTGCGTGTTCTTGAATGTAGGTAATCGGGGGTAAATATTATGTCATGGAATTTAATGACCGATAACGCAATATCAGAGAGTGATCGAAGTGTCTTGAGTAACTTTGTTTTAAACTCAGGAAAACTCACGCAGGGACCAGTTGTCAAGGAATTTGAAAATCGTTGGTCGGAATGGCTTGGATGCAAGTATTCTGTATTTGTCAATTCAGGTTCCTCTGCCAATCTATTGATTGCCAGAGCTTTGGCTGAAGAAAATCAAACTTGGGTTTGTCAAGCATCGACATGGATTACAAACGTATCTCCTGTCATTCAAAATAATCTAAAATTGGTTTTGTGTGACATTGATCTTCAAAACTTCGGTCCAAAGCTGGAGTATCTTGAAGACATTTTTCAGCAGAATGAAAACTGCGTATTATTTCTAACTCACTTCATTGGTATTCCTGCTATCACCAAGGAGCTTCTGGCTTTATGTGAAAGATATAATGTTACGTTGGTGGAAGATTGCTGTGAGTCACACGGAGCAACTTATCAGAACATTCGAGTTGGAAACTTTGGAGTAGCGTCATCATTCTCTTTTTACTATGGTCATCATATGACGACCATAGAAGGTGGTATGGTCTGCACGAATGATGAAGAATTGTATAATCAATTTCTACTTCTTCGATCACACGGAATGCTTCGGGAGTTGCCTTTGGAAGTTCAAAGCAGACCTGAGTATCACCTTGAAGAGTGTGATCCAAGATTCACGTTTCTTAGAGACGCATACAATGTGAGAAGCAGTGATCTTAATGCAAAGTTAGGTTTGGAACAACTCTCCAGACTTGATTCCATTATTGAAAGTCGAAATGAAAATTATAGAGCATTTTATGATCGCCTAGATAATAGTAAGTATCATTTTGACTTTGCCGTTGATGAGCCTTATGGATTGAGTTCTTTTTGTTTACCAATCATTCCGAAAAATGGAAACTTGCAGGAGGTCAAATCTTTGTTGGATAGATTGAACATCGAAAGTAGACCATTCATCGGCGGCAACTTGAACAAGCATCCTATCTTCAGAGATTTGTATTGTGAAAAGACTGTATTGAAAAATGTGGAGTATATAAACAATACTTGTGTTTATGTTGGAAATCATCAGGATGTTACTGTTGGTATGGTTACTGATTTAGCTGATTCGTTGAATTGTATTTAAATATATGGAGTGATAATGATGACAAAAAAGAAGGCATTGATAACTGGAATTTCTGGACAAGACGGGAGCTATCTTTCCGAATATCTTTTATCTTTAGGTTATGATGTGTATGGAATTCTCAGAAGACATTCTACGACAGAAACCCAAAAGAGCAGGATAGATCATATAAACCATAAAATACAAACCTTTTATGGTGACGTATCAGACTTTTCTTCTCTCGCTAAAACCTTTTCAAGTATTCAACCGGATGAAATTTATAATTTGGCTGCTCAGAGTCATGTGAGAATTAGTTTTGATATTCCAGAATATACTGTGAAAGCAAATGCTTTGGGTGTTTTGAATGTGCTAGAAGCTCACAAACAGTTTTGTCCTGAAGCAAGATTATATCAAGCGTCTTCGTCTGAAATGTTTGGAAATTCTTTTGATTCGGATGAGCATCAACGAGAATCTACTCCAATGAATCCTGTAAGTCCTTATGGGTGTTCTAAAGTATTTGGATATAATATGGTTAGACATTACAGAAATGCTCATAATCTATTTGCGTGTAATGGTATACTATTTAATCACGAATCTCCGCGTCGAGGTTCAAACTTTGTTACAAGCAAAGTGGTTAAAACTGCTGTGGAAATTTCTAAAGGAATTAAAAACGAATTGGTTCTTGGAAATATGGATTCTTATAGAGATTGGGGTCATTCAAAGGATTATGTTAGAGCCATGCATATGATTTTGAACCATGATGTTCCTGATGATTTTGTTGTTTCTACCGGAAAGACACATTCTGTTCGAGAATTGTGTGAATATGTTTTTTCGCGACTCGGGATGGATTATCGAGAATATGTAAGGCAGGATGAAAAGTTTCTACGACCCGAAGAGTTGAAGTATCTTCGTGGTGATTGTTCTAAATTAAGAAATACTTTTGATTGGACCCCAGAATATGATTTTGAAGGTCTTTTGGATGATATGATTGATTATTGGGAGGCTAATTTAGTATGAATATTCAAAAGAGAGCTTTGGTTTGTGGTGCTGGTGGATTTATTGGTGGTCATTTAGTTAAAAAGCTGAAGAGAGAGGGTTATTGGGTTCGTGCCACCGATAGTCATTATCCAAGACATAGTGTTACAGTAGCAGATGAATTTGTGGTTGGGAATTTAACCGACCCTAAAGTTTGTGATGTTGTATTAGATGATACTATTGATGAGGTTTATCAATTAGCCGCAGATATGGGTGGAATGGGTTTTATCGACTCTGCTGAAGTTTCGATTATGATAAATAGTGCTTTGATAAACCTCAATATGATTCGTACTGCAATTAAAAAGAAAGTAGGGCGATACTTTTTTTCCTCTTCTGCTTATTTATATCCGAACCAAGAACTTGGTGCAGGTTTCATTTCAGAAGAGGCTGCTTATCCACCTAATCCTGATAACGAGTATGGATGGGAAAAATTATTTTCTGAAAGGACTGCGTTAGCGGTAGCAAGAAACACGGATCTTGAAGTTAGAATTGCGAGATTTCAAAATTGCTTTGGACCAGAAACTACATGGAAGGGTGGTCGTGAAAAAGCTCCTGCTGCTTTGTGTAGAAAGATTGCAATGCTTCCGAGTCAAGGTGGAGAGATTGAAGTTTGGGGTAGCGGGACAGCAGAAAGAAACTTCATTTTTGTTGACGATCTATGTGATGCTGTTCATGTTTTGATGCAATCTGATTGTGAAGAACCTACGAACATAGGAACGACCGAAATTGTCAATGTAAATGCTTTAGTTGATATTATTGCTGAAGTTTCTGGTAAATCTGTCACGAGAAAACATATTGATGGTCCGGTTGGTGTTTTGGGTAGATATAATTCGGTTGATAAAATTGCATCTTTAGGCTGGGTGCCTAAGTATGATATAAAAACGGGAATGGAAATTACTTATAAGTGGATTGAAGAGCAGATCAAGCAAGACGAAGTTTGGATAAATTTACATGGACGATGAAATTGATGTGTGAAAAATGGAGGATTATTTAATGCTTATTCAACGAAGTGTTGGGGATTTTTGGTATCACAGAATTCAAATTCAAAATGTGTCCGTTCTTAGGTTAGAATATTTCAAAAAACTAATCGCTGGCAAATCAGTTCTGCATTATGGTTGTGCAGATTGGCCTATCTTTACTGAATCAACGAACCTTCATCTTGATCTATGTAAGTTTTCGGATCAAGTAGATGGATTTGATATAGATTCAATGACGATTGAAGAGATGAAAAAGAGTGGTCTTTTCCGTGAAGGGTCACTTTACGATACACCTCCTGACAAGACATACGATTTTCTTCTTATCCCTGAAACAATCGAGCATGTGAACAATGTAGAAGGTTTTATCGCTTCTCTGAAGCAGAATTGTCATGCGGGTACACAAATTATGATTACTGCGCCTAATGCATTTGTTCAGAGTCATATAGACGGTGTGAAAATTCAGGGTAATACTTATCTTGAAACAGTTCATCCAGACCATAACTATTGGTTCTCAATCTATACTCTTTCTAATGTTGTAGAAAAAGTTTGCAATACTTTGAAATGGAATATCACATTTGATGAGATCGGGTTTTTAGAAGAATGCTCTATGGTTTATTGTTTATTCAGGGTTGATGGTGGTTTTTTATAAAAGGTGATTAAAAATATATTTAAATTGAGTATGTCGAAAATGAACAAAAACGGCGTTTATAATGAAATTGGCTTTTTTTCGCAGTGGGCCTTGACACCATCAAATCGGGAGCTATAATATGGGTCCACGCGGGAATACCGCAAAATGGCAAGGAAACACAGAATGGCACGCAAGGCAGCGAAGATCCCCAAGTCCTACGAACTGACTGGATCGGAGCCTGATTGGGACGATCAGTATAAGCTCACCGACGACGATCTGAACTCCAAGTTTGGAAATGCTCTGAACTGGTATAACTATAACTATACCAACAGAAATGCTCAGGATTTTCTGGCAAAGTATGTCAAGTCGAAGAAAGACGCAGCCGCGATTCTCGCGGTTGACACTTCTATTATCAAGCCCACGCTCGGGTATGTTGCCAAGATGGCAACGAACGGTCTGGAGTTTCCTACTGTTCTTGAGAAGTATAAGACCAAGCTCGACGAGTATATCGAAGAGTTGATCGTCGAAGGCAACGAAGTTCTTGCCTCAAAGCAAGCCAAGGCTGCTGTCAAGGCTGCTGCTCCCGTCATTTCTATTCAGGAACGCACTCGTGAAGCTGCTCGTGAACACATCGGTTTCATTGAAGGTGAGATTGATGATTTCATTGCTTCCGGGTGTAAGAGCAAGTTCAGTACGTTCGAGTATCTTCAGAAGATTGGTGTGAAGGGTGGGTACATGACGTACATCATCGAACACTTTCAGCCGATCTATGAGGAGATTCAGGAAGCACTTCGCGGTGAAGACGAGCAGTTGGTCGAGGGATATTCTTTTCTGACCAAGCCTCGCAAGCGAAAGTTGATTGTCTTCTATGCCAACATTCTCAATGATTGTCGCGAGTGGCAGAAGGAGAGTCGTGGCAAGCGCAAGTCTCGCAAGCGCAAGGTCAAGACGCCGAAGGATCTCGTGAAGTCTCTGAAGTTCAAGGAGAATGACACCGAGTTCAAGATCGAAAGTGTCAAACCCGAAAACATCATTGGTGCCACTCAGGTTTGGGTCTTTGATACGAAGACCCGATTCCTCCACAAGTACGTTTCCGATATTGGAATGAGTGTGAAGGGTAGCACGCTGAAGGAGTTTGACGAGGATCAGTCATTCAAGAAGAAGATTCGCGAGTCTTACTGCGAGCGTGTTTTGGATGACGTAGTGAATGGTGGCAAGGTCAAGCTGCGAAAGTCGATTGCCGACATTGCTGCCAAGGAAGTTCCGGTGACTGGGCGCATCGGAAAGGAGATGGTGATTGTGAGGGTGTTGAAGTGACAATAAGAGATCGTGTAGCAAACCTTGTGCGTGAAGCATATGACTTGGGAGCAGAGGAGCATCGGCTCCAAACAAATGAAGATCCTAGAATCTCGATTATGATGCTCGTAGACGAGATCATGCGGTTTTGCGATTGTACCTGCACATGCTCGGTGGAATCGTATCAATGCCCGGTTCATTGGGAGGAATGATGATGAGGCAGTTTAGAAAGTTTTTGAATGAGGTGATAAACCTTCCTTATAAAGAAAATCTAAATAGCCATGAACACGAAAAGTCTGTTCGTGATCTTTTAGAAAAAAAGTTCAAGAAGATAAAATATATCTATCAGCCCAACGGTTCGCAGCAGTATCCTGATTTTCATTTCATCGAAGATGATGAAGGTTCGTTAAATCGGGATTTGGATTGTAAGTCGTGTAAGACGAGTGGAAAGCCCATGTATAATAGTGGTATGCCACATTTAGATGGGATTTATATTTTTACTACCAAGCAGTACGGAAACACTTTATACTTTGGGCAAGATGTTTGCTCGCCCGATTTACAGAAAGCCTTACAGAAGGAAAGAGAACATCTTCAAAGGGAAACTGAGAAATCGAATAAGAGACTAGCAAAACATCCTGATAATGATCGGGGTTGGAACATCTACTTCAGACCCGATTTCAACAACAAGGGTGAAAGCTCCAATTATTTTAAGCATCCGAGGAGAACAGAAGTAGAACAAAGCGTACTCGAATATTATGATGAGTAGAGGAATTAACCAATGGAATTGAAACCAATCAATAGAAACATTGAAGACGTTACAATCGAGCAGATCGAAAATCATAAGATCATTAGCGATGAGGAATTGTTAAATGATTTGAAAAATATTTGTAACTACAAAATTGATGCCAGAGATAACAAAAACAGTTTTTATGGCAATCCTTTTTTGTACCATTTTCAATTCAAAAATTTGATAAGGTGTCGTCGTGAAAATGGCAAAACCATTTACGACATATACAATGATAAAGAGAAATGGGATAAACTCATTCTCTCTGCTAAGAACCGTAACAGAGGTGGAAAAACTACTGCTGGCAATGTGTACGAGTGTTTTAGAATCGACTTGGGCTCTGTGGTTATGTTCAAGGCAACGACCGCCAAATATCTATATCAAAAATATGGTGCCACAAGCGTACTAGACCCAACAGCAGGATGGGGTGGTAGAATGCTCGGTGCTTGGGCACTTGGGATTGACTATACTGGTATTGATACTAATACAAGTATGAAAACAGCATACGACAGAATGATTGAGATGTTAGATGAAAACTCATCTCCCCTGTTCAAAAAACCTAAACTACAAATGCTGTGGCAAAATGCTTTGGATGTAGACTTTAGTAAATTAGAGTATGATTTTGTGTTGACTTCACCTCCTTATGTCAACTTGGAAATATACGAACACATGATTCCTTGGGATTCAGATAAACAATTTTATGATGAGTTTTTCATTCCTTTGTGGGAAAAGTGTATGGAAAATATCAAACAAGGGGGAATGATTTGTTTCAACATATCACCTAAAATGTATGAAGATGCTGTAGCTTTTGGATTGCCTGCGAGTGAAAAAAATGAGGATCTGAAGCAGCAGCTTGGTCAGCAGACGGGAAAAAAGAAACAAGACAAGATTTATATTTGGTCTAAGAAATAGGAGATTTTAATTAATGATTATTGGAAAAACAACAGCACAGAAAAATGCCGAACGCAATGCGCGGATTCAGGCAGGACCGAGAAAGCACAAGCGCGTCTTTTTATTCTTTCCGCGAAAGCTGGAAGATGGAAGATGGGCATGGTTGGGTTTTGTAACTCGATACATTCAAACCGTCAAAGGTAAGAGGGGTTGGATTGATCGTAAGGTTTATTCAACAAAGGAACTCCCGTGAATATTTTCTATCTCGATTCCGATCCGTATGTTGCCGCTGAAATGAGTTGTGACAAGCATGTGGTCAAGATGATTCTCGAAAGCGCGCAGATGCTCTGTACCGCTCATCGAGAATTGGACGATGATGATGTGCCCAAAAACTTTTACAAGAAAGCACACTTGAATCATCCAAGCACGATTTGGACACGATCAGTCGCAGCCAACTATTCTTGGCTTTACGATCATTTTCTGGGTCTATGTGACGAGTATACTCATCGCTATGGTAAGATTCATATGTCCGATTTGAAGTTGCGCGATGCTCTTGGTTGGCTTCCGCGAAACATTAAAACGGGAAAGTTTACTGAACCTCCTCAATGTATGCCCGATCAATATAAGGTAGAGGGTGATTCGATCGCTGCTTACCGTAACTATTACAAAGGCGACAAGGCTTACTTTGCCAAGTGGTCTAAACGAGAACAACCTAACTGGTGGTAAAATGATTTTAGTTGACTTTAATCAAATCGCTATTTCTAATTTGATGGTAAACCTGAAGATGAACAATACCGATCAGGTTGACGAGAACATGCTTCGACACATGATTCTCAATTCGATTCGGTTTAATCGTTCAAAGTTCAAGGATGAATATGGTGAACTCGTTATTTGCTGTGATGGTCGCAACACTTGGCGTCGCGACATTTTTCCTTTTTACAAGCGCAATCGAAAAGAGTCGCGAGCTTCGTCTGGTTACGATTGGAAGCACATTTTTGAAACACTAAATAAAATCAAGGCTGAGCTGAAAGAACACTTTCCATACAAAGTGGTTCATCTCGACCGTGCCGAAGCAGACGATGTAATTGCCGTTTTGGTAAAGAACTGTTCAAGGGACGAAAAGGTTTTGATTTTGTCAGGTGACAAGGATTTTATGCAACTCCAAAAGTACGACAACGTGAAACAATACTCCCCTGTTCAGAAGAAGTTTCTTCGGACTAATGATCCACACGAGTTTCTATTTGAACATATTGTTCGCGGCGATACGGGAGATGGTATTCCTAATTGTCTGAGCAAGGATTCTACATTTGTATCTGGTGATCGGCAGAAGCCGGTTACTCGAAAGAGACTCGATGAATGGATCTCACAAGGTAAGGTTGTTTATCGAAAAGGTGAGGTCATTGATGGCTTTGATCGAAATCGACGTTTGATTGATTTTGATTATATTCCTGAAGACTTGGCAAATCAAATCTTAGATACATACGAGAATACTCCAGTTGCCGACCGGGGAGATGTGTTCCCATATTTCGTAAACAATCGTCTTTCAATGCTACTGGAGTATGTTACGGAGTTTGTATAAATGGGAAAGACAAATCGTGATCGGACACGAAATCGGTATTTGGATGAAGATGATGATTACACATATCGACGTGAATCAAAAAAGAAGCATAAGAAGGAACGTCGAAATGCCGAGAAGCATTTGATGGATGCTGTCCTATCAGGAGATTATGATGAGTATGAATTGGAAGAGGAGTTTTATAATGATTTAAATTATGAATAATATCCTTTATTTGCTCAAAAAATCCATGTCCATGTTCGCGTGGGTGGCGGCTACTGGGTCCGATAGGGAATGTGTAGAAATCGGTAGCGACTACGTTTCCACACATTTCCGCTTACCATTATTATTTTAATGTATATATAGTTTATTAGTATAATCGGCTGGGGGTTTTCGGACCCCCAGCCACTTACATCGGAACCTGAATATGAGGCAGTTGCTAAGACCATACGATTTACAAATTTCAAGAGAGTGGCCCAACGACGATCAAATTGATGAGTGGTTGAACTCCCTTGAGGGTCCATGTGTGAACATTCTTGTGGGTCCAAGAAAATGCGGAAAGTCTACTTTTATCACATCGCATGGTCTTCAAGTTCGCGGTTCAAAGCACGACCGAAGAAGTGCTGTAGACTCAACTGTCGAGATAAATACTATTGATGGCAATAGATGGAGAGCATCCGATATAAAGGGTGGTATTCGTCGCGAAGAATCATTCATTTTCGATTCAACAAATCTTACTGTGTTGGAGCGAAAGCGTATTCTTAGAATGTTTCCGAATAGTTATTATAAGGTTATAATAACTTGGGAACTCTCGGATGAAGAGTTGAAGCTGAGAGGCTGTAGCTCTTCGCAAATTGAAGAGGCAAAGAAAAATTATGATCGACCAAACGCAGAAGAAGAAGTTGACGAGCTGGTTTACATTCTTTCGTGAAGTATGGGTTCCGTATATTGTAGTCATTGGATTTTCTGTATTTCTTTTTGCAAGCCCACTTGACACGTTTACTTCCGTGCTTACACTTATGTTCTTCTTGGGATTCTTTTTCTATTCGTCCACAGTCTCTTGGGGAAATGGTAGAGACGATGGAATCAATCACACTCTTGAGGTCTTGATTCAAAGCGGTTTGATTCTTGCTGAAGTAGTCGATGGCGATACTGTATTAGTACCAGCAAAAAACGTCGAAGTATATGACAAATGTAAGATGTGTGTTGGTGGTAGAATCTATAATCCGTC
>Ga0208162_1000985_pt1 | contig 15382 bp, 19 predicted proteins | sample CB_VirMetaG_4_FD_184539 | JGI IMG/M metagenome (GOLD analysis project Ga0208162, IMG submission 184539) | Freshwater to marine saline gradient viral communities from Chesapeake Bay - CB_1508_1M Viral MetaG (SPAdes) (version 4) | ecosystem: Environmental > Aquatic > Marine > Coastal | place: USA... | reverse complement strand
CACTACTCCAGTTAGAGTTCTGCTCTTCGCGAATTGCCGGATTGCGTATATCTGTACTACTCTTAATAGGGTCATCTACTATACACAAATGCGCTCGCTTACTTGTAATACTACCGCGCAAACCTGCCGCACGTAGCGTAAATTCCTCATCACCTACACGAGGTATCCCTGCGTACTCAAAATCAATAGACCAACCTATATCGCTTTGCATACCAGGCTTAAGCCTGCAGGTAGGAAAGATTTTTTTAAAAGTTGCACTGTCGACAATCTGTTTAATGATGCGACTTTTTGGTATTGCTGTAGCGACGTTATACGATACGTAGATTATCTGCAAAGGTCTTTGTGCAGCTGTGTGACGACCAATACACCAAGCAGTAAATAAGTTCAAACAAGTTGATTTAGCCGAATTATTACTCACGACATAATTTTTAATAAGAAAGCGGTGCTGCGGATTATCTACTTCAATGCAACGCACAGAAGAGCGTCCAACGGATCGAATGTCTACGATAGATCGAACATTTGTGCTGTTAGATCGCTGAGGCGCTGGGCCTAAATAGGTGCTTGCTTTCCGTTGACAGTGGAACGGCGCAATGCCTTCTGGTAGTCGAATTCCAATCCTATAAGCCAAATTTTTGCTGACAATTTTGACTTTATTTCCTGCCTCATCAGTAGTGTAGTAGTGGGGATAATAAGGCTTACCCGGTAAAGCAATGCCACCTAATGACTGTACTAATTCAGTGACATCTTCAATCAACTGAGGACTTGAGCTTCCAAACCCTAAGCCGCCAAAACCGGAATCGCTTTTATCTTTGTTGTTTCGGTTCATTCGTGTTCCGTCGGTGTCCATCAAACCTTGTAAAAGAGCCACGCGCTGCTCGATAGACCCCAGCAAATATTCTTTAGGGATGCTCTTTTCAAGAGCACCTTTACCCATCATTCCGAGATCTCGCAAATCCAGAACAATTTGTTTTCTAACACCTCCACGACGTCCATCTATTATGGGAGCTTTATTGCCTTCAGTATGCTGAATAGTGTAGGAATACTTCCTTGACTCATAAGAACGCTCTACAGCTACCAAGTCGCTGCTTAGTTCTGCATTCACTCGCTCAATAATATCGACATCCTCAGTGGTGATGGTGATATTGGTTTTGTCTGTAAGTCCTCCGTCTCCTAGAAGAACACCAACGATATAAGGACTGACTTTGAAATCGCGATGAGGATATCTCACAGGCTCTGTAACGGGAACCTGGTATCTAGAGTTTCCCCGCGTGTCCAACCAAGGTTTTTCGCCGGGTGTAGCCATCCGTGTGGTTCGCTTAACCCCTGTACGCCAATTACCGGAAACTCCAGTTGTTACAAAACAGCGCAACTCCTGAAGAGTTCTCGTTTTAAAGGTTCCTTTCGCATCTGTGCCCATTCTCCGGCAATCGATTTTGTGCGAGTCGTCGCAGCGCATGGTCGTCCCATCGCTAAAAACAACTTCAAAAAGTTCAGTTTCTTCGTAATCAAGGGTGTTTACCACCGTGGCGGCTGACCCATCGTCGCCGTAAACTGTGTCACCGATTTCAATAGCGTGAAGCGGCGTCCAACCCGTCGGAGTTGCTACAAGTGTGTTTGGGTCTAGAGGACCTCGTGGGCTCAAAATATCTGTATTAGGGCCAGCAATATCAAGCAAGTACCTGTTACTTTCTCCAGTCACAAGCTCTCTATGCCATTGAAGCATATGCTGTGCTGGAGGTTTATCCATAAGCGTACAAAAAGTCGAAAAATCATTCTGTGCGCGACTAAAAACATTATCTACTGTTGAATCATTGCTTGAGTCTTCCACAGCGCGTTGAGCGCGAAGCTTCAAAGCACGGCGATAAGCAAATGTCTCTCGGCTGGGCATATTCCTAAAAGTGTCTGTATACTGTTAGCAAGATTCTACAGCTTTATGGCAAAAATTCTCTGGTACGGGGATATCCTTTCTAACACAGGCTTTGCTCGTGTAACTCATAGTATCTTAGAGCACTTGAGTAAAAATAATGAGGTAGTTGCGTTTGGGATCAACTACATGGGAGATCCTCACGATTTACCTTTTAAGGTTTACCCAGCTACAGCAGCAAACCCCTCTGATCGTTTTGGTATTGGACGACTACCTGACGTCGTAGCAAAGGAGAAGCCTGATGTATTTATCTGCTTAAACGACATCTGGATCGTTAATCAGGTGTGGGAGCGCATACACTTTCTTAAAGATCAAATTAAATTTAAATTTATTCCATACTTCCCTATTGACTCTGAATGGTACACAGCATCTATGATGCGGTTTATCAAAGACTGGGATTTTCCGATCACGTTCACAATCGAACAAGCTCAACGAATCATGGCTCACGGCGTGCAACCAAAAAGCCTTGCAGTTCTCCCTCATGGAATCGATCCTGCAAAATTTTATGAAATTGACATAGAAGAAGCTCGGAAAGCACTAGGACTTCCTAAAGATAAATTTATAGTTCTTAACGCTAATAGGAATCAACCACGCAAACGAATTGACTTAACGATCAAGACTTTTGCAAAGTTCGCTGTGGATAAGCCTGATACTATGCTTTATCTGCATATGAGCGAGAAAGACCTCGGATGGAGCGTAAGGGAGCTGTTTGAATCTGAGATGAATCGTTTAAATATCGCTCCAGATAACCGACTGATTATGACTTCAAACAATATAAATTACACAAATGCCCCGCCGGATGAACTTTTAAATAAAATCTATAGCGCATGCAACGTGGGAATTAATACAGCTGACGGAGAAGGTTGGGGTCTTGTTCCTTTTGAACATGCTTCTTGCAAACGAGCCCAGGTCGTACCAAATCACACTTCGTGCAAAGACATTTGGAAAAACAGCGCATGTTTAATCGATGTCGCAACATGGGTACGTGACAAAGATCTGGGAGTCGAAAGAGGACTAATCGATGTCAACCACGCTGCTGATCTTCTTTCTTGTCTGTACGAAGACAAAGAGTATCTAGATCATACAGCACAAGAATGTTATAAAGTTACTCAAAACCCAGCTTTCCGTTGGGACAAGATTGCCGAAGGGTTTGAAAAAGCTATCGAGGAGGTGTGCAAGTGAGTACTCAGCACCATCGTTATCACACAGCCTACTCTTACGTAACTCATCCTCTCAAAATAACTCCTGAAAGAGGCGTCCCTAATGTGTACAAACAAGCAGATGATCTTGGGGGTTCTTTTGTACGAATTAGTAAAGGTTTAGATAAAAACCATGTAGCTAACTTTAGTCCGTCAGTCATTAAACACAGAGGACACACAGTTATTGCATGGAGAGCTCAACCAGAGCCCTTCTGTTTCCGGCACGATATGAAATATTTTTACTACAACAACACACCTACAGAAATTTATATCGGACAGCTACATAATGACGACACAGTTCTGGCAGCCAGAAAATTACGTAGCAAGCCTCATCGACTTAGCTACGAAGACCCACGCTTGTTTTTAACTCCGGACGACGAGCTTTACGGACAATTTGTTACAAGTTCGTACGCATCGAAGTGGGATACGAACAAGTCTGTAATGGTTAAGTCCCCGAAAGTATGTGTAGGAAATATTAATGAGTTTGGAGAGCTGGTTGATGCTCTATACCCTCCCGTTGGTCAAAACCACGTGGACGGGAAGGCAGAGAAAAACTGGTGCTTCTTTAGCGACAAAGACAAGTTACGTTTGCTGTATGCGACTGTTCCAGTAACGATTAAAACTCCAGGAGAAAAAGATATTCGCATTAACAGTGACTGCCTTAAATCAGTAACTGGCGGTTGTCCTACATTTAATTCCACGGCTCCAATCGATATTGGAGATGAGTGGCTTGTGTTCTTCCACTGGAAGCACATGGCAATGGAAGATTTTAATGAGCGCCCATATTTGATGTATCACCTTGGAGCTTACTGTTTAGATAAAAATCTGACTCGGATTACTCGGACAATGAAAGAACCAATGTTTTCTGGTTCTACAAACGATGAGCTAATCACTTGGACAGATGCCGTCGGAAACCCTGTCTCCAAACAACCCGCATGTATCTTGCCGTTTGGTTGTTTTGAGGAAGACTATGAGCTTGTAATGTCGTTAGGTGTAAACGATTCTTTTATGGGAATCTTTCGATGCGATATGGCCAATATTCTGTCGCTTATGGACGCTGTCTAGTTCTTCTCTTCGCGTTCAATAGTACCCCAGACAACCAGCGATGCCTCTTCTAACAAGGAGAGCATCGTCGGTGTGTCTTCAAAACTGTTAATCAGTTCGCGCAAACAGCGGTCAGCACCAGCTAAAAGCAAACCACGGCGATCAACGCCATCAGTAAGCTGACGAACAGCTTGAATGTGAGAGCGGAGTTCCTTCTGGAGAACAGAAATCTTCGTAGCTGCCGTGGCATGGTCGAGCATCCCTTGTACAGTCATCTGCCGTACATTATCAATATCGATCTTGAGCGAGTCGATCTCGATCAACAAAACTTTACGAAGATCTTCCTTGGGGAACTTTTCCTGAACGTACGCAGTCAAGTCAGAAATGGATCCCTCATAGCTAGGTTTTAAAAACCTAGCGTACAAGTAAGCTTCAATATCGCTAACACTGTTTTTGCAGTAGTGAATGAAAGCATCTTTTTGAGTTTTATCGAGCGAGTCAAGCCACGAGGCAACCGTGGTTGAATCACCGATTTTAGATTGAATCATGCGAAGTACCTTGTTCCAGCAAGAGCCTGACCAGCCCCATAACGTTTTTCAGCCAAACGAGCTTTAGTCTGACCTTTAATAGTCTGCAAATCGCTAAGCGTTTTAGCTTGTTGAAGCTTAAGTCCGCTTTCCAGAGCTTGAGCACCCAAAGCTAACTGACCTTCGGTATTTGCACGAGTCTGGAAGATATCACCAAACGTCTGAGCTTGATCTGCAGCAACATTTGCCTTAGCTTGCTCTTGTAAACCCTTAAGCCGAGCATTAGTCGTAAACAAGTCCTGCATTAACTTGTTCTCACCAGCCAGCGCTGCTGAACCAGCTTGAGCCGTAAATTGAGGACCTAAAAGCTCAGACTGGATACGACCTTGGCCAAGAAGGTATTGAAGATTTGTACCAGCAGAAAGAAGACGTGCAACTTCTGACGCTTGAGCAGACGTAGCTGTTTTTGCTTGATTAGCAGCCTCAGCTAAAACAGTTTTTTGTCCTGTAGAAATACCTTCCCCTTGCTGGCCCTTAGCACCTGCCAGACTGCCTTGCAGAATAGCAAGACCCTGCATTGCAGCAGTTAAAGGACTGTTAGCTGCAGCCGCTTGAGAAGCATACTGAACGTAAGCTGCAGGATCATAACTATATCCGCCGCCTCCACCACCTCCACCACCTCCGCCATCTCCAAAAAAGCCGCCTACAGCACTTCCCAAACCACCGCCAATAGCGGCTCCAGCGGGTCCTCCGACTAACCCGCCGAGTGCTGTACCGAGGCCACCAAAAAGAGACATAATTAGAACACGGAGGATCCAGCTTTGAAGGCCGAAGATGCTTGCTGGGCAGGACCAGCTAATGCACTGAGGACGTTAGCATTAGGGGTTCCTGCAATATATGCCGTGGAAGCTAAACCACGTGCAAGATCGGCGTCGCGTTGGTACTGAGCGCGAGTAATTGCTTCCCACGATTTCATATTTTGAAGTTGAATATCGCGAGCGCTCTTTTCACGCATTCGCCTGAGAGCAGATTGTTCTGCAATCTCAGACTGAGCTCTATAACGATCTAGAGCAATTTCTGAAAGAGCACGTTGAAAACCTGGGTCTAGCTGACCAGCTGCTAACTCAAATTTTCTATTTAAATAATCTTGAATGACGTCTTCAAGTCTTTTTTCTCCGATCCTTCCGGCTTCTTCTCCAGTGTCGATACCTCCAGATGGAGTTCCGGTAGAAGCTCCACCAGTGGCAGTTGAACCCGTTTCACTAGTATCTGCACTCGTAGGAGTTTCAGTTTGCTGCTGAGGAAAAGGCCTACGGCTAGCTCGTCCACGAGGGCTTTCAGCACCTCCAGGCAGCCAACCGCCAAAAACATCTCTGTCGACACTCCCGTAAGCGCCGCCTAACCAATCAAAAAATCCGTTAGCCATCAGAAAGCCCTCCCAATTTCACTTATGCTTTGAGCCTCAGAAGCCGTTGGTCGCGACATCTCCGAGACACGACTGAGGGCTTCACTTAAGAACTTATCAGCAGCTAAGTTGCCCATTTGATTAGCTAGGCTTTGCTGGATAGCTCCCTCTTGACGTACAGACTCTAAAGCACGCTCTCGCTCACCTGCTTCAGCCATGAGCAACCGGTTTCGGTTGACATTCTCTTCAATAATTTGCTGAGGATCTAAGTAGGGAAGATCAGCTCCAGCAAGATTTAACAGATAGCGGTTATAGTTTTCTTTGGCAATAGCTTGCTCTGCGCCAACAACGTCAGCAAGAGGCACAGAGTACTTACTAGAAGTAAGAGAGGGACTTACAGGAGTTTGAACGCTTTGTGTGGCGGCCCCTAAAAGCGCTCCAATAGGTGCTGTGATACCACCCGCAATAAGATTGCCCAGAACTTCTTTGAGCAAACCGTAGCGTTGACCAGAGCGAGCTATGTCCGCTCGTGCATTAATATCAGCGGCTTGACTAAGTCCTTTATTCATAGCTCCCATACTCTTCGCGACTTTCCCGAAGATATCATCATAAGACGCCATTAGAAACCTCCGGGATTGTCATACTTAGTACCGCTAAGCGGTTTCTTCATTAATTTTAGAGTATTATCTTCCAAATTTTGCTGCATGTTACCTACTTTTTGATCAGGTGAAGGCAATGCAACTGTTTGAGGGAAGTTAGAACTTACGTATAAACGAAGAAATTCCACGGGGTTCGTAGCCGGAGAAAGCTTACGAACATCTCTTTCACGTAGCTGGCTCTGCCTGTTTTCCATATCAGCTAAGAGCTTGGAAAGCCTGAGACGGAGGAATACCGTTTGAAGAAGGAGCGTTGATCAAAGAGTAGTTGCTACCTAGATTCGGGGTATCATACTCAGCAGGACGCTGAGAAGAAAGAGCTTCCATATGCTCTTGCTGCTGTTGTTTTAAGAACTCCAGCACAGTAAGAAGCATCTCGGCAATCTCAGGATTATCTTCCATGACCTCTAATAACGAGATCAGGTATTCATCCTGGTAAGGGTCCTGTGTCTCAGTCCTCAAACGAGAAGAAAGCTGAGCTTTCTCCATAGGCTGCGTGCAGTCAGGCATAGCGTTCAAAGACCGCGTGGCGCCCGTATACATTCCATCAGGCTCCTGACCCGGAACGGGAGGACGCATCAAAGCAAACTCGCGGATAACACGAGCAGTCATAGGCGCCGCTGCTGCCATCTCGGCGTCAGTCTGAGGAACAGGAAGACCCAGAACCCGAGACGCTAACTCGTAATCAGCTTTAGAAAACACCAGAACCTACAGCAACCGATAATCCCATTGTACTCTTAATATCCAGAACGTCGCCAGGCTTGCACTCAAGAGATAAACAAATCTTCTCTAAAACGTCGGGAGACGGAATATAACCTGGATCAGAGTATATTTTGCGAGTTGTCGTAGGAGATAAATCCGCGATTTTGCTGAGACCAAAAGACGAAAGCTTTTTACTCTCTAACAAACTTTTTAAGTTGTTGAAAAGTTTACCACTCTTGGTGTACGAAGAGTAAAAAGGCATTTTCCTCAATAGTCGAACTCGAAACCTTCTGATTTTACTTTATACTCCATAAAACAAGGAAAAAGCTGGGCTTGGTTAAAACCCTAAGTGTTTTTTTCTCACAAAGTTAAGGTCGTAAGTTGTAAAACTTTTAGGAAACTCGGGCTGATTAAAAGGGTGATCATAAGTCGGCTTATCGATGTGGGCTTGCCAACCTTCACCCCATTTCATCGTCACATACTTCTTATTTAATTCATGCGCTAGGTGAATCCCTTGAGCAATAGCAGGATCTGATCGCCAAGTCTGTGACCCATCAGAATAATCATTTTTTTTGGCACCGTGGTAGTATCCTGCGCTCATAGAAAGAACTCGTTTAATATTATCTTTGATAAAACGTGCTCCGAACTCAATATCTTCTACGTACGCAGGGTAAAGCTGCTCATCGAACAAACCATACTCTTGGATCATCCAGTCTCGGATTGCAAAAACATCCCAACCGCCACCTGAACCGTGAGCTGTACCTACTTCTTCATCCTGCATAACATCGCACATTTCCTTTAAAAATCCAGGTTCATACATAACATCGTGATTAGAAATAAGCCACCACGGTGACTTCATGAAGCATTTGATAATAAGATTCCAGGCTCCAGAGCACCCAACGTTTGCAGGCAAGTGGCAGACATGTACTTTTTTAACAAAGTTATTCGGTATCTCTTTAACCAGATTTACTTCGTGTGTAATTTGACCTCTTCCATTATTGTTAAATACAACAAAATTATCTACAGGATAATCAATGCTCATAAATAAGCGATGTAGCCAATAAGGAGTATTTACAATCGCAGTACCGAGAACTGGGATCGAGCTCATGTGATAAAAGTAGATGCCACTATACTAACACTGCTTCTTTGAAATTGTTACAGCCAAAAGCATCAGGGGTATTTGCTTCTGGAATATCAAAAGAGCAACCTGATGAATCAAAGAAAAAACACTCTGAACACGGAATACTCTTAGTCTCTTCCTCTACATCCTCTACCACAGAGGAAGTTATGACTTTTTCAAAAGCCTTAACAGCTCTTTCTAGTTCTAAAAACCTTTCGTAATCACTTCCGCTGATTTCGTAACGAGTTTCTCTGAACCCGCAAACTTCACAAGAGAAACGACGCCTACGTCCTTTAGAAACTTTACGTGATTCAAGAACAGAAAAAGAATTGTGTTTACATTCAGGACATTCAGACTTGTTTACAAAAGGCTTGAGGCCGCGAATTTGTTCAGGTGTGTGTGGTTTGATTTGAGCTGCCATGCTCGAAGAAAAAAAATGGGAGCAGCGAGGGTCGAACTCGCACGACTTTTACAAGTCAACGGATTTTAAATCCGGTCTGTCTACCGATTCCAGCATGCTCCCTAGAGGTGCCAGCATACTACCCTTTCGAGCTCTTGGCGAGCTTTCGAGCTTTGCTTGCGTTCTTGGCATTCCACTTGCCAGAGCACTTGTAATCACAGAATGGTCCCACAACGGACTTTTTCTTTTTCTTGCGCTTGACCCAGTCCTTGAGCTTGGGTCCTTTGAGACTAAACGCTGCGTGGCACTGAGGACAAGTGAAAAAAACCTCTTGGCGGTACATGCAAAGTCATGGCGACCTACGCATTATGCACGCACCAAGAGGGTGATGCAAGCACTCACTCAAATATCAAGAGATCCAGACTTACTAGACTCAAAATTAGATTGAGCTGATTCAGGTTGCACTTGATCGTACTGCCTCAAAGACTGCTCACGACAGTAAGAGGTAACAGGGTAACTCGGTCTGTACCCTTTTGAGTAAAGGTAGTTCTTACAAGAAACCTCATAACGACGAATGGTCGCATCTTTACGTGAATTGGAATAGACAAAAGAAGCTGCTTTGGAAGCAACGCTCAGCAAAATTACAACTAAGACAACTTTCCAAATATTTGAAAACACAACATTTAAAATCTTCCAAAGCTGCCAGGCAAAAGCGAAGGAGGTGAGATCCTTGGTGTTGCCCTTCAAATCAATGTTGATAGCCATGATGTGCATGTAATTACACGAACATCATACACAGCTTGGTCCCTGGTGTCAACCCAGCTCAGAGGTGGTAACATGCTGTTAGTTACCTCTCTAAGGTCAAATGTCCAAATTTAAAGAACTAATGAATCAGTTCAATGAACAAGAGACACCCAGTGTAGTTGTACAAGGCAAAAAGAAGCTAGACGATCGTTATACCTTTAACCAAGGGTGGTATGACGCTCTGTTGAACACCGATATGGTCCTTAACACCCATCCGGAAGGACAAAAATTTGCATTAAAACCAGAAGATAGCCGACAAATCGTCGAAATTGGCGTTTACGAAGGAGCTTCGACCTGTTTTTGGTCTGATTTTTACCTCGATCACCCCGATTCACGTTTGATTTCGATCGACCCCTTTACAGGAAGCGAAGAACATCACGCAGAACCCGAAAAATATCCCGAACTTGCAAATTTGGAGCTTATTGCACGAGGAAACATCGCAAAATCCACAAATGCAGCAAAAATTGAGGTCTTAAAGGGCTTTTCGCAATTTATTTACCCCGAATTATGTCTTCGACATGGTGCTGAGCCCTGGATTGACGTTCTTTATGTCGACGGTGCCCACGATCCAACCTCTGTAGCTCGGGATACCGTGCTGTACGTGTCCATGGTTAAGCAAGGAGGGCTTGTCGTTTTTGACGATTACGGCCATCCAGACGTAAAACGAGGTGTGGATAACGCTTTGAACGCTTTTGCCTCTGCTGAATCAGCTATCTTTACTGGCTGGCAGCTTGTTGTCAAGATGTGAGCACTATACTCACAGTATAATTACATGAGGGGCGCCCCCGGTTTACCGGGGACCTGCCTTCCCACAGAGTCTCACACCACCAGCTTGCCTGGGCGGCGTTTTTATTTTCTCACCCTGCGCCCATTGGGTCTCACTCTTTAGGTTCAGGGCAAAATTTTTGATGCTATGGCTAAGAGAAGCCAGCACACAAAAACATAACCGGCGCAAAAAATAAACAGCGCCTGTGCTGCGTCGTTCATAAATTCAACTAGAACTTAATAATTGTAGTTCCCACGCGGGGCGCTAAATACCGGTCGCCTGCCTAAAGGTCCGCGATTCTCATACCCTTGCTGAAACCCTCGTGCAAAACGAGCAAGTCCCTCAACAAAACCATCTTGAGAACCATTCCCAGTCTCAGCAGGAACTGCAGCCTGCTCGACCTGAGCTTCTGCCTCTGGCAACTCGACATCAAACCGCCGCTGCACAATATCTTGTTGAGCTTGCCTAATGGCGTCGGACAAACGCTGACTACCAAAACTTTCGTAGCCACCGCTTGGTCCTAGTTTCTCCAAGATCTGCTGCCTCAACCGTTCTTTAATCGGATCAAGTGCGGGCGTCTCAACTTGAGTCTCATCTGGGAATTCAGGTGCGGGAAGCTCAGGTGCCGGTGGTGGAACCTCGCCAGTCGCTCCTGGTTGCTGTTTGCTCTCAGGAACAATCGGTGACATAGGCTCCGGCTTTCGTTGAGTCTCTGGTTTTGGTTTTGGTTTTGATTTCGGTTGAGGTTTTGCCTGAGTTACAGCAGGCAACTTGCCGCCATACTTCTGTTCATTCTTCTGCATCGCAGCAGCGATGCGCTCCCTGTCCTTTAAGGGCAACGAGTTAAAGTAGTTAGAAAATGCTTCGGGGGTATCCAAAGCCGAACTTGCTTTTGGATCCAGCAACTGCTCCAAAGCAAAAGCTCCTGCCAATCCGCCAGCGACGGTCGTAGCGAGACCTGCCGCTCCAGTCAAACCAAGAGTATTAGCCAAACCAGCACCCATCCCAATCCCAGGAGCCGGGTTGATTGCATCTATACCTAAATCAGCCCACCACGGCAAGCGAGAAGCCCCGGTGAACTTTTTCCAAGCATCGCCAGCGAAACGCAGGAAACCCATAGCTATACCTTTTACTTAACCAAAGTTTTTAAATAAGTAAGCAAAAAAGTTTTTGCTTTCTCTTCAGGAGTACGAAACTCTTCTAAATATCCTTCAAACTTAGGTGGATCGATAGTTGCAGCCGTACCCAAAGTGGGCAGAGCTGTCTTAAAGTCTCTCGACTTGCTTAAATCGAGTGTGTCGAAATCCATAAGAGTATTCTACAGTCAGACTCCGCAATCAGGGAGCCTGAAGAGGTCCAAACACACCTCTAAGTGTCCGGCTATTGTGATCTAGAACATCGCGATAGTCCATCATCATCTTAAGTTTATCCTCATGTGTAATCACGTGAGGCTTTCCTTCATATCCTGTGTAAACGTTTCGAACCATACGAGGAGCCAACTGAGCAATATCAGGACTTTGCTGAATAAAATTTTCTAAAAAACTTAAAGGGTTTACAGCAGGAGAAACTTCAGACTCAATTTGCATGTCGGAAAAAGAAGAGCGGGGCAGCCCACTGCAAGGATCCCCCATATTCAAAACCCTAGGGTCTCGACTAGCTTGACATTCTTCGTAAGACATGTTCGGACTTGAAGTCAAGCCAGAAGACATAGAGTCTTTACCAAAGGCAAGCTCATCTAAACCTTTGTAAACTTTATCTAAATAGGGATTTGGTTTTACTTCAGCAAAAGACATTTCTAACTTTCAAATAACTTTATTTTAATTCAAAGCAGGCCCTAAAAGCCAAAAGCTGACACCAGAAAAGAAAATTGTCGTGGCAAGGGTGAAAAACGTGAAGTTAGGCATGTTCTTAGTGCGAACACAGTAAAACTACTCATCCACGGGGTGTTTTTTAGTGGTCTAGCGCACATAGTCAGCGTCTCAAAACTTTTGAGGCGTTTTTTCGTGCCCAAAAATTTTTTAAATGGGAGTTGTGGGGATCGAACCCACCTTTCGCGCTTTATGAGAACGCTGCTTTCTCCAGAGAGCTAAACCCCCGCGCAGCCAGTATACTGCTATAACGACCTTTTGACTCAATTTACCTGGAAGATAGCAAAAGGGTCTTCGCCCACGCCGTCGACAAGCTCAAATAACAAAAAAAAGGGTCGATTGCGGGCAGGCAGACGCGCACATTGCCCCCAGGTGTTGTTAATAAGTATTATTTAACAGTAAGTAATAAGAATTAAACAAGAGTTTGTGTTAGTTACATTTAAGATTCTGGGCTTCTACGGTCATCAATTCAAATTGTTACAGTATGTTGACAGAATGCGAGCCATAGTGTAGGTGCGCGTGTGTGCGCGGGCGCGTGGTTCATTTATCAATCCAGGCCCAACGACCTTAACCTATCCTTAACCTGTTCTTAACCTAACCTTAGTTAACCAGAATTTAACCAGACCTTAACCGTTTCTTACTGTGCCTGCTGCCGATCCGTGGGATCTTATGTGTGTCGGCGAGAGCTGGCAGAACCTAGACAACCAAAGACACTGATCAGCTGGAAGCGGCCACCACGCTCTAGCGTTGCAGAGCCAATGGCAGGCATTGACGCAACGGTCTCCACCGGCCCCGATAACGGGCAACCCGGAACGATCCCAACCCATAGGGTTGACAGATCCGCTGACCAGTGTCTAAGGTCAGGTAGCCAGCGAGAGCTGGCAGAACCTAGACAATCCAACAGCAACCGGCAGCGGCCACGCGTCGCAGTTGACGGTCTGACTTGCCTGAGCCCTGCGAGCCTACGTGCTCCCGTTCTGTGCCAGTCGCCGAACCGTCACACTAGCGTCTCGATTCGCTGCCTCCCATGCTGTAGGATTCTGGGTATGGATCACCACCGAGTGATCCAGCACCTTGACAACTGAATGAAAGCCAAGTGGGCGACCGGCGTTCCGGCCCCGATGGTAACCCGTGTCTCAACATCGCCTGTCGGGCGGGATCCCAGGGATGTTGTGTGCAGCTATGTCAGCTGCTCGGCGGCGGTAATAGTCATCTGGCTTCTTTATCTTTCCCAAACTTAGTGTCTTTATCTTTAAGACACACAGGGAAAGCGTCCTATCATCAACCACGGTCATCAACCACGCGACTCGCATGGATTCTCCGACCGCAGCAAACTTAACTAGGTGCAAGACAGCGCCAATAATGTGTAAATTTGCGTGTCGATTGTGAATCTATGTGCCCTGTGTGCGTTGTTTTATGTTTGGCTCTTATTTCCTAGCTTAGGTTAGGGGTGGGGCCAGACATAACCTACAACTAAAGATCTTGCACTTAGTGTGCATTTTATGATGATCATCTATGATCATTGACTGATTCTCTCCCGGTGACATTCTTGCTCGTCAAGTTGTCACCCTGAGGGTAATCTTTCCCTCACTATTGTTTCGGAGTATTACTTGACATGAACACTTTCACTCTTCCCACTGGGCGCACTGTGTCCAAGAACGCATCATTTTGTGTTTCCACTAAGTGTCGCAGCCACTGGAATCATCAGTTCTTTAAGTCATACAAAGGTGCTCAAAATGAGTACCGCAGACTTGAATCATACAGTGCGGATACTCGCGCTTACTACGGTATCGTTGAGTTCAAACTTATCAAAGCTAACTGAATCAAACCTACAACAATTTTGTCATGAAACTATCTGCAACCGAAGCCAAGTTACTTGGTGAAGCACTATTAGCGTGGGCAGACTCTAAACCTGCGGTGGCAGGTGTGCCACTTATGTATACCAACCCTAAAGGTGACAAGTGTCTATTAACGCAGGATGAGATTGAGTCTCTTTATCTGCGACTCCAACATTCCATCAACTGACCAACATCAACACAATCAAACTAACATCATGACCCGCAACATCATCGACGAAACTGCAGCCCGCGAGCTTGAACTTTATGCTCGTAATTTCAGTGGCACGCACTGGAACACTTGTGTGGCCACGCTGCATAAGTTCTACAAACGTGGTGACTATTCACACGATCGCGCCATAGGTTACATCAGCAGGTATCTATGTGTGCCAGCCGCTAAAGATTATCATCTGTGCTGCGGCTCGATGACACAATCGTGGAACAGTTTGTTCAACAAACCAACGCGAGACTTTGCCGCTGAGTGTATCGCTGAAGAGTTGCACAGTGACTTTGTTAATGAAGTCTATTGACTGAATGTGTAGGTGTCCCGCTGACGCGGAGCGCCGATCACACAATACCAACATCAACATTATCAACATGGCCATCACAAACTACAACGCACAACGTGACTTCATGCGTCGCATGATCCGCTCCTACGAACAAGATCTCCTGCAGTTGATTAACGAAACTCCAGATCATCCTGGCGGTGATCGGGCTAAAGATGATCTCAAACAGCTTGAGTATCTACGTCTTAAGACTTTCTCCGACAACACACAAACCATCACCTTCTAATCATGAACCTCGATCGCTTTAATTCTGTTTGCGAGGCAGCACAATCCATCTCCGACGCTGCCTGTGATCTTAAGCATCTTGATGCTCCTGCCAGGATTCTGGCTCTGTTAGATGAAGTGGAAGCTGAGCTTCTTGACTTCACTAAATACCTAGAAGGTGAAGATCATCCTTCACTAACTGCTGCACAACGTAACTCCATTGACTGACTATGACTGTCTACATCAACCGACGCACTGTTAACCACCGTGGCGTCGAAACAATCGAAGAATGTCAAACGTGGCAAGAAGCTAACTCTTTAGTTAGAGAGTATGCCATGGCTGACTATGCTGCCCACTATTAT
>Ga0208162_1000984_pt1 | contig 15395 bp, 29 predicted proteins | sample CB_VirMetaG_4_FD_184539 | JGI IMG/M metagenome (GOLD analysis project Ga0208162, IMG submission 184539) | Freshwater to marine saline gradient viral communities from Chesapeake Bay - CB_1508_1M Viral MetaG (SPAdes) (version 4) | ecosystem: Environmental > Aquatic > Marine > Coastal | place: USA... | reverse complement strand
AGCCGCAGCTGACACAGGTTTGGGTGAGACATTTAGAGGACTAGCAGCAGTTGGTAACTTAAGCAATTCATCTACTGCTGGTATATCTGCTGCTGGATACATGGGTAATATTGACCCAACACTAACGACAGCTACATTTGATGAAGGTACTGGTGCTGGTACTGTTACAGTTTGGTTGAATCTAGATCCTGCATCTGCTCCTTTCTGGACAAAAGCTGATGGTTCATCAACAACAGCCGCTGTTCTAGTTGGTCCCGCCGCTACATCAGTTGATACAGATGCTGGTACAAACAATCTTGGTGATTTTGAGTCAACAGCCAACATCCCCGAAATTAACATCGCTGTTTCAAGTGTTCCTGTTCAGGCTGTTACACGTAAGTTGAAAGCCACATGGACACCCGAACTAGCACAGGACATCAACGCATATCACGCTATTGACGCTGAAGTTGAGTTGACAACAATTCTTTCTGATATCATTTCAACAGAGATTGACAGAGAGATTCTTGGAGCACTACTTGATGGTGCTACAGTAGCTGCTAGCTGGTCACGCGTTCCTGGTAAGTATGCAGCTGGCGCTGTCGGCCCAACTCAAACCGGAACCAACTCAAGCTCAGTAAATCTTGGTTTCACAGGTACAAATCAGGATTGGTATCAGACACTAGCTGAAACAATTCTTTCAGTGTCAAATGAAATCCACAAGAGAACAATGAGAAGTGGTGCTAACTGGATCGTAACATCACCCGATGTTGCTACAATCCTTGAAGCTATCGCTTACTTCAAGCCCAACGCTACATTTGATCCCACAGAGGTTCAGTATTCAATGGGTATTGAGAAGGTTGGTACACTAAGCAATCGTTTCACAGTATACAAAGATCCTTACTTCCCATCCAACAAGATTCTCGTTGGTTACAAGGGCGCAGGATTCCTAGATGCTGGTTTCGTATACGCTCCTTATGTACCTCTCGTATTCACACCAACCATTTTTGAGCCAAACGATTTCACACCTCGCAAGGGTGCAATGACTCGTTACGCATCACAGATGGTTCGTCCAGAGTTCTACGGTGTGGTTACAGTTTCAGATCTTTCTATCGTAGGTGTTTAATCTACTTTAGTTTAAGATTAATAATTGAGGGTGGGATTTTTCCCACCCTCTTTTTTTTTGCCTGATATTTATTATATATAAACAATTTAATATGGAGATATATGATGGACGATGATAATACTAGTTCTGTCGATATGGGTTCCATTGATTTATATAAGGAACAGGTAAAAGCAGAACTAAGTCGTTTGGAGGCTAATTCATCTGCGAAAGCAGTAGCTGGAAAAGCGATAGGTAAACATGGTCTTGTTTATATAACAATCATAGTAGTTGTTGGTGTTGCAGCTAGTTTAGTGTTAGATGCAGATAAGATAGCTGCTGTGATGGGTTTATTGGGTTCTTCATTGACTGCTCTTATTTCTATGTTAGCTAACATTGCGGGAGCTACAGAGAAGGAAGAGAAGCCAGAGTTTGGTGTTATTCGTGATCTTATTGACAAGCTGGATAGAAAGGAACAGGAAAGTGCACTTATTCAAAAGTTGGATAAGTTGGACAGAACTGAACCCAGTATGAAGGTAGATGTTGATGGAGATCATGTAACCGTTACCAGAGGTGACGATGTAATATCAACCAAACCTAAATAGTTTATATTCATAAGGGAAAAGGGGGCAATTTTGCCCTCTTTTTCTGTTTATAAACAAAAATAGTTTTATTATATTGTATATGACATTTTTAGGTTAGTGGTAATATTTATATAGGACAATGGTAATAGGAGAAAAACTATGTATGTCGTATATAAAACTGTAAACAAACAAAATGGAAAATTCTATATTGGACAACATAAAATCAATGGTAGAAATTATCTCGGCAGTGGAAAAATATTAAAAGATGCCATATCAAAGTATGGAAGAGAAAGTTTTAACAGAGAAATATTAGAACACTGTAATACCAAAGATGAAGTTAACGAAAGAGAGGTTTACTGGATAGATAAATTGAAACCTTATTATAATATTAGTGATGGTGGTACAGGTGGAGATTTGTTTACTAAAAACCCTAATAAAGAACAAATCAGAAAGAATTATAGTATGGCAAAAAAGGGTGTAAAGAAATCAGAAGAACATAAACAGAAAATTAGAGAAGCTTTAAAAAAATATTGGAAAGAGAATAAAGGTAAAGATACTCGTAAATCTTGGGGACACAAACATACTGAAGAAACCAAAAAAATAATTTCAGAAAAATCATCCATAGCTATGAAAGAAGTATGGAAAAGGAGAAAAGAAGGAAATGAGAATTGATGTTTTAGATAAAGGTTATATAGAGTTAGTAGGCACTTTAGGCACAGACCTAACACCAGTAAATGCTGCAAGAGTATCGTTTGATGGACATAGTGAAGAATATACTGATAAAGATTATAGGTTGATAAAGTATCTTATCAAACACAAACACTTTTCCCCGTTTAGGCATCAAACTTGTATGTTTATTATAAAAGCACCAGAGTTTGTGATGAGACAGGCATACAAACACGTAGTCGGTATTGAAACAACATCTGCTCATTCTACAAAGGATCATGCATGGAATGAGATTAGTGGTAGATATGTTCCTTATGATGAATTTTACAATCCTCAGTTTTTTCGTAAGCAAAGTGAAGATAATAAGCAAGCTTCTGATGGTTTAGTTTCAAATCAAATAATGGCAAGAACTTTGTGGTGTGAAGCGCAGGAACAAGCTATTATAAGTTATAAGAAGATGATGGAGATGGGAGTTGCAAGAGAGCAAGCTCGTTCTATACTTCCTTTAACCTTATATACTAAGGTATATTGGACTGCTTCATTTCAAGCTATAATGAATTTTATTGAGCTTAGAGATGAAAAAACATCGCAATTTGAGATACAGGAATATGCAAAAGCTATGAAGAATATTATGAGACAAGTGTTTCCTAAGACGACAGATGTTTGGGAAAGTATAACTGCTGATAATAACAAGTAAATGAGCAAATAATAGTATAAAAGAGCATTATTTACTATTGACAAATCTCTTGTAATGTGGTATATTATATATACATTAAAAAAATAGGAGATGTAAAATGTTGGTAAAATGTTTGATAGATAGCAATATTGATGAGATGTTGGAACATACTATTAGTAAGTTATATGAAGAAAGTATAACTCATCCTGTTTTTATAAAATCACAAAAAAAGTTAATAAATAGTCATGGATTACATTGTTATCCAAATATAAGGGCATACACTAGAATTCCCGAAGGTATGAATGAAGAGTTTATTTCATTGGTAAAAAGGGAACACGGTGATATGTTTCATTATATATCTATATCTGAAAATGGTTATGAGAACAACAAGATAAAGTTATTAGATGAAGATGTATATTGGGATTATGAATGTTATACTGAACAACAAAGAAATGATTTTCCAGAGTTGTGTTATCTAACACATATTATTACCCATGAATTACAACACGCATGGCAATATGACGATAAACACGAACTCATTAGATATGTAAACAACGACAAAAAAAGAGTAAAGGGGTTAAATAAATATTGGCGTAGAAGTATATGTGAATATGATGCAGAAGTTGAAGCTATGAAGAAGAGAAGAGAGTTTTTGGATTATTTATTACTATTACAAGGAGTTTCGGTTAATGAGTGCATCTAAGGAAGATTTGCAACAGGTTTTACAGAATATTTCGGATTTGATTGACACACATGGTAAGGAAAGGAAGGCTAACATTGAACAGGTTTTTGATAAGATTGGTGAACACTTTGCTACAGCACCCGCATCTAGTAAACTACAGTATCATAACGCCTTTAGTGGTGGCCTTATGCTGCATACTTTTGATGTTCTAAAAACAATGTATGAACTCAACAATCCAGTATACGGTTGTGATGAAGAAAGTATATTGATTACTGGATTGTTCCATGATTTAGGTAAGATAGGTGGTTTCAATGAAGATTTATCAGAGATTATTCCTATGTATACACCTATTGATAGTAGTAATTGGCGGTATAAGAATGGCGATAGATATATCTACAATGAAAGTTTAGATGATTACTTGACACATTCACTTAGAAGTATTAGATTATTGACACAGATGAATTTTCCCTTGACAAACGATGAGTTTGTAGCTATATTTAGTCACGATGGATATTTTGAGGAACAGAATCGTTCATTTACTATTATGCGTTGTCCTTATCGTATATTGAAATTACTACAAGCTGCTGATCAAATTTGCACTGTACATGAGAAGAATTTATGAAAACAACTGGTAAAGAAGAGATAGCTCAAAGGATATATAATCAATTAGAAATAGATGTTGATATAATAGAAGAAGACAAGGCATTTATATTAGATGAGATTATATATTCATTGGAGAAGCATGGATTTTTTACTTTAGTTAGAGAAAATAGTTTACAACAATAAAATATATTATTATATTATATATCTAAAAAGGTTTTATATATGACAAAAGAAGAAAAAGATAAGATTATTGAAGAGAATATGTGGTTAATAGAGTATGTAGCAAGGAAATATAAGAATCAAGCTGATTGGTCTGATATGATTTCTGCGGGCAGATATGGTATTGTTAGAGGGATAGATAAATATGATCCTTCTAAGGGTAAACCATCAACTTATTTAATTCATTGGGTTAGAGCTGAGATAATGAAATGCTTGTATGAAGATAGGAATGTTCATCTACCTTGGAATAGAATAAACAAGTATATAAAAGATAGAGAAAATACACAATTTTCCGATGGTATATACCCTAGATTTGAGGTAAGTTTAGATAGTTCTTATAGAAAAGTAGAGAACGATGATGATGAAAATTTTCAGAGTTCTGCAATAGAGTTTCAATCATCTCTTTCTTCTAATTTTATTAACACTATTGAATCAGAAGAAACAAAGAATCATATTTTATTTGCTTTAGAAAATTCAAATCTAACAGAAAAAGAAAGAGTTGTTATTAATCATAGGTATGGGTTATACAATGAAACACCAAAAACACTAAAGGAAGTAGGTAATATTATAGGTTATACAGCCATGGGTGTTCAGAAATTAGAAAAGAAGGCTTTAGCTAAGTTACAGAATAATAGTTCTTTAAGAATGCTAATTTCATGAACTTAAATAGTCTTAGAAAGATAGGTGGCATAATAGGTGTTTCTAACAATAAGAAATCTGTTGATTTTTCACAAGATGGATATTATTGTGAGGAATGCGAAGAAATTTTTGATGATGAAACTTTATGGGATAAAAAACAAAGGAAATTTTTATGTCAGCAGTGCAAAAACAATCTACAAAAATAAACCATCCGTTTCACTATAACAAAGGTGAGTTTGAGGCGATAGATGTAATTGAGGATTGGGATTTAAATTTTAATGTAGGTAATGCTATAAAATATATAGCAAGAGCACCTTACAAGAACAATAGAATAGAAGATTATGAGAAAGCTATTTGGTATCTTCAGAGAGAGATTCAGAGAATACAGAATAAGGAAACATCGCAAGAAGTTGAAAGAATTGGTTGGTAAACAAGGAGATAAATGGATTCTAATGAGAACAAGAGAAGAGATAAGAACTTTAATCAGTATGATTGAAAAAAAGAGAAATGTATTGGAAACAAATAGTACTATGAGCGAAAGTAAAAATAATACACTTAATATAAATAAGTACACAGAACAAATAGAGTTTTTAAATAAAACTCTTGAAAACTATGATTTATATAAGTGGTTTTTAACAGAGGAAGAAGAAGTAGCAGCTGAAATTCTAAGGACAAAGAGATATGCCTCCACGTAAAAAGCCAGCCTTAAAAGAAGGTGAACAGTTACTTAGATTGTATGTTAATGGAGTATCAATAGATATTATATCCCCTATACCAAGAGAACAATTTTTACAAGAAATGGTAAATGATATAAATGTTAATGGTATGAAACCAGAATGGTCTGGGTGGTATAGTTTGAGATCAGCAGGTGGTGGGATAATATCGGTTAGAATACGTTGTATAGATGCAGTTGAAGAAATAACATAAGGAGTTTTATATGCAAAGAATTATTAAGACATTTATCCACAATGAGGATAATGGAGTTTATGTGTTGAATATTAGTGATAAGATTTCAGCCTCTACGATAAGAAATATTATGAATCTTCTCTTACAAGAAGAAGAAAAACAAAATGCACAACAGGTGCCATCACCTCAACCACCACCTGTTGGTAACTTAGAAGGAGTAAGAGATAGTTAGATTGTGAGGTAAATATATGATAAATTTAGAAAGGGCTAATAATATAGGTAAGGGTTATGTAGAAGAATATAAGAAAGCTATAAATATAGAAGTATTGAAGAATAAGGACTTAATATATTCTTCAATGAACTTAGGTAAGTATATAAAAGACGATTGGTATTGGAAGTGTGGTTTTTGTAGTAAATATACAATAAAACCTATCATAGAGTATAGGTGTCAAAAATGTAATTCAAAGGTTATCAAGGTTGGTGAAGAGAAACACACTTTTTATTATCAATATGTTGAGAGATATAAGTCAATAGGAAAGTTGGAGGCAAAAGCCAATGAAGACGATGAAGATAGTAAAAGGGGAAACTACGACTATTCGTAGAGTAAAAGAGGTGGATGTACAAGGGTTTCTTTCGCAGGGATGGCAATACACATCAAAATCTGAATGGAAAGAAAAGGTAAGAGATGTTGAAAAGCCACAAAAGCAAGAGGTGAAAGATGAACCTGCAGTTGTTAAGAACGATTCTAGAAAGACTAGAAAGTTCTATAAACAAAAGAAACGCCTAAAAATGGCAAGAAAGGAAGTGAAGAATGGCTGAGTTTTGGACAACGGTTGTTGAATTTGAACAGGACACAGGTAAGGCTAAACCAAAGAAGTATAAGGAAACATATTTGGTTTCAGCAGATAGCGCCACTTATGCGGAAGCACAGGTGCATAAGTTGTTAGAAGGCGAATCGGATTTTACAGTAGTCAGTGCTTCAAAGTCGAAAATCATAGAAGTAAAGTTAACTGATTTAGAAAACAACTAAGAAAGAGAGTAATAAGATGAGAAAGATTTTATGTTCATTACTAATCGCTTTATCCACATTCGCAACCACTTCAGCTGTAGCAGCCGATTTGGATGTCACAGCCTTGAATAGACATATCTATAGAGGTAAACCAGTTGATGATGCAATTGCTGTACAATCATCACTTACAATTCCCCTAGCTGATAACAATCTTGGCAGTACCAGCTTCGGTATATGGAATCATCTACCAATTACAGGTGATTTCTCTGAGATTGATTTCTCTCTAACACAAGAGTTAGGTGAGATTGGTAGTTTGAGTGTTGTGTCACAGTTTTATGATGGCACATTGTTAGACATTGATAGTCATGATATTGAAGTAGGGTTATCTACTAATTTTGCTGGCGTTGGTATTTCTTTGAATAGAATTGTTAAGTCAGCAACAATTGAGGGTGACACATATGTAGAACTTGGTTATGGTCTTGGTGACTATGATTTGTTTGTTGGTGTTGGTGATGGAGCTTATGCTGAATCTGGTGATTTTGCACCAGTGAACGTAGGTTTTACTTATTCTCCCAAGGGTGGCGAAGATCGTCGCCGTGGATGGATGTCACGTTATACTGCATCATTTATTTACAATCCAGACACAGAAAAGCCATATCTTGTAGTTACAAAGAGCTGGTAATAAGCAAATAAAGTTACAAAAAAAGCAAAATCCGCCTTGACTTTTAGGGCGGATTTTGTTATTTTATATATACACATTTAAAGAAAGGTTTATATTATGGCTACAACAGGTAGGTTCACAACTAAACATGGTGATTTAGAGTTTACACTTTATGATGAAGAAACACCAATAACTACACAAAACTTTATTAAGTTAGCTAAAAAAGGTTTTTATAATAATCTTAATTTTCACAGAGTTATACCCGGATTTGTTACGCAAGGTGGTTGTCCGCATGGCAATGGACAAGGTGGTCCTGGATATACTATTAAGTGTGAAGTAACTGCCCCAAAACAGTATCATAATCGTGGTGTATTATCAATGGCACATGCAGGTAGAGATACTGGTGGTTCGCAATTCTTTATCGTACATGATAGATCAGCTACACAACATTTAGATGGCAATCACACTTGTTTTGGTATGATAACAAAGGGTTTGGATCTTATTGATAGAATTCAACAAGGTGATACATTCACGGTAGAGATTGATGAATAGTATAACAGAAGATCAGAAACAAAAATGGGATCATTTTGTTGATTATGCTAGTTCAAATGGTTTTATACATTACATAGGTAACTTATCATTTGCAAACTACAGAACAGGTGATATATTGAAGCTTGTAAGTGATGGAAAAGTAACATTTATTAAAAGAAATTCATCAGAGGATGCTGAGTTTACCATGAAAGAAGGAGAATGATGGTGAAAGAAGTATTGAAAACTATAGCTATATTTGTTATTTCATGTATATTGGTTTCATTTTATGTAAATAAGAGAGTAGAGATAGATGTATTACAAAAGGAAATAACATCTTTACAGGAAGACATTAAAATAGAAAGACAACATATATTTGCATCAAACTCTATTATAGATGATATGAGAGAACATATTGACTTTTTAGAGAAACAAGTAGCTGATTCCAATGAAAAGATTAGAGAGTATGAAGATAATATCTATGATGTTACTGTAACCATGTATCATCCAGTTCCAGAACAAACAGATAGTACTCCTAATATTACAGCGGATGGAACAAGGTTTTCAATCAACAAAGCAAGTCAATATAGATATGTAGCGGTAGCTAGAAATATGTTGAAACGTTGGGGTGGTTTCTTAGATTATGGCGATTATATATGGGTAGATGCTGGTAGTAAATCCGGCATCTACCAAGTAAGAGATACTATGAACCCTAGATATGTAAATTACATTGATATATTAGAAACACCCGGAACAACTCCTTATAAGTATGAGAAAGGTAAGATAAGGTTAATTAGCTATGACGACTAAACGGCGTAAAAGAATTAAAATAGAAAAGTTCTTTTATGGTAACTCTGATACATTAAATGTTAATAATAATTCTTTGGAGTTTATGTATGGTGGATTAGAACCTAAAATCATTCATAAAGAAGTTCAAGAACAGATGGTGATTAATGGAGGCTTAGCTATAGATATAGTTGATGCTGAAAAACATCATATGGAAATGAAAGACAAAATAGAAGCTTTAAAATATCATCGCCAAATGACAGAAGATGGATATTATCATGAACCTATGTCTTGGAATGAGTTTAGACAATGGGTTTTAGCACATCCAGAAGTAATGGATATGTGGGCTGAACAGGAATGCGGTTCCAGATATATAGATGAAGAGCCAGATGATGATATATGTTGGCAGAAAGTAGAAGAATAAATGGAAGAAGTTATATATAAGGAATATTATGGAACGAAGTATTATAAGTGGGATAGTATACCCGAAGATAGACAGCCGAATATAGAGGTAGACAAGGGTAAGAGAGTAATTGTGGCGGGTGCAAAGAAGAAAGAAAAGTATACATTGCACAACGAATATAATAATACATTTACTTTATTGAATGAGAACAATGCATATACATCATTTCCAAAGGAGGCAGTAGCGTTGGCATGAAACATAATATACAATCATATCTCAGAGATATTAATAGAAACGTAGAACTTATTGATGAGAATAAACTACAACAAATAAAAGAACATTGGAAAACAGAATTCCAAACACATACTTGGAAGACAAATATATATCTTATAGGTAATGGTGGTAGTTTATCTATTTGTGAACATATCTCAACTGATTTGAATAAGCGTTGTAAGATAAGAGCACATACATTAAGTAATACTTCAATGATTACGGCGTTGGGTAATGACTACGGATATGATAATATATATTCAAAGTGGTTAGAGATGAATAAGTTAGGTATGTATGATTATGTTGTAGCAGTATCATCCAGTGGTAAGTCTGCTAATATAGCTAAGGGATTAATGTATGCACAAGAAATAAAGGCTAACACCTTATCTATATTTGGTATGAATGGAGAACCTATTATACCAGAGAATAGAAGAAATAAGTTTATTCACATTGATAGTCACAATTACGGTGTAGTAGAGTTAGTTAGTGAGATTATATTGCACAGTATAGTAGAAGATTTGGTATTAGAATAATGGAAGATTTAGTAGATTTAGTATCATTATTTGTATGGATAGTTGTTCTTTACGTTACGGTTATATATTTGGAGAGGAAAAGAATAGACAAAGATGAGTGAAATGGGGTAAAATGACGTATGAAAAAGTTTATCACGATAAAGTTTGTGTAGTTTGCAATAAAAATTTTACAACAAGTAATTCAACTAAACTTAGTTGTTCGCGCGAATGCCAAAAAAAACAAAGAAAAGAGTGGCATGAAGGTAAACGTAAAAGATCTGATTGGGATAGATCACCTAGAGTTTGTATTCATTGCAATAGTGTATATACTCCAATAGCAGTACATCAAAAATATTGCAATAAAAAGTGTGGAGAAGAGTATTGGAAGAAAAACAACAGTTATGTAAAAACCGGTCCTTTTGAAGAAAAAAGATGTTGTAAAAATTGCGGTAAGGAGTATACTGCAAGAGCAGTAAACAAGAGGTTTTGTTCTACAGAATGTCGTGAAATTGCAGTAAAAGAAGAAAAAATATTAAAGAAAGAAAAATTATTAAAAGAAGGGTGTAGTATTTACACCCCTAGTCATTTTGATAACTTAACTTTTTATAATGAAGATCAATTTCATCATTGGTTTAATGAAAATTTTTCTTTATTTGGGTTGAAAAAAATCCATAAATCTAATACTCGTTTTCCAGATATTATTGCAGAAACATATAATGGTAAAGTATTAAGAATAGAGTTAGAATATTTTGCCTCTAATTTTGAAGCACACGAGCATAATGCTGAATTATGTGATCTAATTATATGCTATGTTAAAAAAGAAACTGTAAAAAGTATAAAAGGTTTACCGATTATATCCATGTTTGATATTCCTCCTGGCAAGGAAAATAATTGGGAAATAGTCAATATGAACAATAAAAGTCTCAGTTGCTATTTTATTAATATAGTCAACAGTTTAAACAATAATCTTGAAAACTATATGAGAACAAATATTGATTGTCAACACATTGAACTGTGTGACTATATTCAGCAATATGCTAAGATTAGTGCATAACAAAAATATTATCCTTATAATAAGCAAAAAAATATTTGACTTTTTAGAAAAGATTACTTATATTATATGTATAATAAAAAGGAGAGTTGAATGGATTTAAATAAGACATATTTTGGCGATTGCATGGAAGTGGTAAAAAATATACCAGATGATTATGTTGATTTAATAGTAACATCACCACCTTACGCTGATACACTATCTTATGGTAATGAAGTGCCTATATTTCATCCCGATAATTATCCTCGTTGGTTTTTGACATTAGCAGAAGAAGCTGCACGATTTCTAAAACCCACTGGAAGTTTTATACTAAACATTAATGATAAAATAATAGGTGGTAAGAGAAGCATATACGTATATGAACTTTTATGTTTGATAGAGAAAGAGACAGGACTATCATTACACGATAGATATATATGGTCTCAAAAGAGTGGTATACCAACTGGCGGACCGAGAAGACTAAATGATAAGATTGAGTATATATTTCACTTTTGTCGTAAAAAGAAAAAAGCGAGAGGTGAAGGATATACAATGAAGAATGAAGATTTTAAATCAAATATAGATGAGATTAGAGAACCTTATGCAGAAATAAGTAAGAAAAGGTATAAGTCTCAAGTATATGATAATGATACGGTTGCAACAAATGGAATAGTAGAGGAATTAAAAGGAAAGATGAGAGATGTTAATCCAAAAGGTAAAATACCCAAAACTGTTTTTGAATTTAATAACTGCGGAGCTTTAAGAGGTAAGCCACAAAACAAACATCCAGCACCATTTCATCACGATTTGCCAAGATATTTTATAAAATGGTTAACTGATAAGGGAGATGTTGTGTTAGATCCTTTTATGGGCAGTGGAACAACAGCTGCTGTATGTGATAATATGGAAAGAAACTGGATTGGAATAGAACTTAATGACTCTTATCAACCTTTAATTGAAGAAAGCATTAATTTAGAAAGAAATAATAATAAACCATAATGTAAAAAATCATAAAACAAATTTGAAAGGAGATTTTTATGAGTGAAGCAAACACTAATCGGGTTTTTGTAGTAAAAAACGGTAAGACTGGCCAATATCTGAAAGGTAATAATTATAACTTTGTTGATGAATTTTACGATGCCACAAAACACAAGAAAGAAAAATACGCTGTTGATATTTTACGTAATTGGGGGCAAAGAGGTTTTGAATGGTATCCAGAGTGGGCAGAAGAAGCAGAAGACGAAAGTTATAAGCATAGATTGCTGAATGAAGCTGCGGAATTACGCCAGCTCTTTGATGATTGTTATATTGAGTGTTATGAGCAAAATTTTACACACATAGAAGATAAAAAACTACAAAGCAAATGCGAAGTAGAAACAAAAAAAAGATGGGTGTTTGATTATAGCCCCAATGAAAATAAAAGATGAATAAATACGTAGAAACTATTTGCAAAGCATTGGGTGATAAATGTAATCCAGATGATGAAAAACAAAGTGATGCGTGTTGTTATATGAGATTATTTTATCTTATAGCTGAGTTAATAGCTATAGTTGCTATCGTATCAAACGCTATACATCAATGGTAACCATAATGTAACCATTTAGTAACCATTCTGTAAGATACCACCGATTATTTATTGTCGGTGGTATTTTTTTGTCACATAATAAAGGAGATTGTAACATGAAGAAGTTTATTGTAACATTAGTATTATTAGTTTCAACTTCGGTTTTTGCTGAAACACCAAAGTGGGAGTGGGCACTGATTGAAAGTGAACAAGACGTAAGAAGAATGGCAACATCAGTAGAAAACAGTATAGAGAAGTTTCATAAAACATTTGATTTCTATGTTGGTGGAACATATAACAGAACAAAGGGAACCGGTTATCCTATCATAGCACTCAAGTATACTAACTACACCTTAGAATTCGCTAAGGAAGGTTGGGTAGATGCACCAAGTAATAACTATTGGAAGTTCAAGGTAAAGAACTTCTTGGGACAGAAAAGATTAAACATAGAGCTACAACAGAAAAAGAAAGAATACAATGTTAAAGGATTTATTAAACTATTTTAAAGGAGGTTACAATGAGAAACATACTAACAATAATTTGTTTACTTTTATCTACTGGTATCACATCAGCAGAGGATTATAAAACATATCAATCATCAAAACCTGTAACAGGTAGTGCCGGTAGTATCGGTTCAGACACTATGAATAATATGATGGCATTATGGCTAGAATCGTTTCAGAGGTTTCATCCAACAGTAAGAATATCTATTGAAGGTAAGGGTTCATCAACCGCTCCACCTGCCTTGATTGAGAATACAGCACAGTTTGCTCCAATGAGCAGAGCTATGAAGAGTACAGAGATAGATAAGTTTGAAAGTAAGTTTGGATATAAACCAACACAGTTTAAAGTAGCATTAGATGCGTTAGCTATCTTTGTAAATAAGGACAATCCAATAGAAGGTTTGACGTTACAAGAAGCAGATGCAATATTTTCGTCAACAAGAAGAAAAGAATATCCAGAAGATATAAACACATGGAATAAAGTAGGTGTTAATCTTGGATTAGTAAGTTTATATGGTAGAAACTCTGCGTCTGGAACATATGGTTTCTTTAAGAAGGTAGTATTAGATGGTGGAGATTTTAAGAACACTGTAAAAGAACAGCCCGGATCAGCATCTGTTGTTCAAGGTGTATCAAACGATAAGAATGGTATTGGATATAGTGGAATGGGATATATAACATCAAGTGTAAAGATTGTGCCGTTAGGAAAAGAAAAAGGTAAATACTATGATACAAGCGAAACAAATGTATTAAACGGTAAATACCCATTAGGAAGATTTCTATACCTATATGTTAATAAACAACCTAACCAAAAATTAGATCCATTGGTAGAAGAATTCATTAGATTTATATATTCTAAAGAAGGACAAGATGTAGTTCATAAAGATGGATATATGAAAATACCATCATCATTCTGCCAAGAAGAATTAAGTAAACTATAATAACACACCATTATAACTCCTCTAATACCCCTACAATCTTACATCTCTTCTAAAACAACTATTCACACAATTTAGAATAGAAACGATTGTAGGGGTTTTCTATGCTATACAAATCATCTCATATTTCTGCCGTAAACAATAAGAAAAATATAATATATAACACTAACTAAACATATATAAAACTCTACTATATACATATACATAAACACACACTCCAGTATATAAAACACATAATACACTATATATACATTACACACTATAACATATAATACATTTCATATAACATACTATATAAAATATATAACCGATTTTTATAGCATATTTTTAGTCATTTACTGATATTGTTTTTATTATTGCAGAAATGGCGTATATTTATTAGTGTAAAAAGTCATGCTTTCACGCGTGATAAAAATATATTTTTTCCCACGTATACGCGCGTGAAAACTGATTTTATACATAAAAATAGAGATATATTGTGAATTTTATTGAGAAATCCTATATATAAGAGAAAATAAACATATATAATAGACATATAACTAAACATATACCCTAAACATATATGTAGAGATATACATTAGACATATATACAGACATATACATTAGGCATATATGTAGACATATAAGCTAGGCATATTGATAGACATATTATTTAGGCATATATATAGACATATATACTAAACATATAAGTGTAGACATATATAGAGAAAGATATAGACATATGAGTGACGAATTAGACCAATGGTTAGACGAGAATAAATATAGGAGATATGCGGAGTTTAAGATAAGTAAGTTGACGCATAGTAGTGTATATCCCCTTATATCGAGCATAATCACCCATTACAACTTCTTAAAGGAATATGAGGATATACAGACAGGTAATCCATTCCATAAGTTTGTGACATGGATTAGGAGGACGGCATTCAGAAAGATAGTACCATATCATAATCGTATATTAGAGAAAGCAATTAACAAAGCAATATCGGAACATTATGACGATGGCTTTGACAATAATTTAGCACAATATATGAAAACATATATATCTATGAAGAAGAATAACGTATAATATATAACATATACGGCACTATCATCATATATAATAGGCAAACTGGTATATATATGAGCAGAAATTGATGAT